>Ga0123355_10006986_pt1 | contig 16821 bp, 10 predicted proteins | sample TergutEmb28metaG_3_FD_89872 | JGI IMG/M metagenome (GOLD analysis project Ga0123355, IMG submission 89872) | Embiratermes neotenicus P1 segment gut microbial communities from Petit-Saut dam, French Guiana - Emb289 P1 | ecosystem: Host-associated > Arthropoda: Insects > Digestive system > Gut ...
ACGGCCAGAGCAGAGGTGACTCTGGCCGGCATTGATGAAAACTTTAAGCGGGGGCTGGGGATTCACTCACACTCGGTTTGGCGGCCCAGGTGAGTAAACCCCCTTCTTGGCAGCACAGGCTTGCGGCCTTTGCGGCCTACCCTAACGGCAGCATTGTAGGCGATTGACGGGAAAACACAACTGTTTTCTCCCGCAGGTCGCGAGCCGGGCCGCCCCAACCGTTTCCCGACGTGCTTTCGGGAAAGAAATAAGGAGCAGCGATGAAGTTCGCGACAGTTTCGAAGACCGTAATGATGGGATTGACTCTGCTGTTGGCTTCGAGTGCCTTCGCCGCGACCAAGGCGAACCTGACTTTGAATAATCCAACCAGCGTAAATGGAACCAGATTGAAGGCTGGTGACTACAGACTGGAGTGGGACGGCACTGGTCCTAACGTGGAAGTAAGCTTTCTGCAGGGCAAGAAAGTAGTCGCCAAGGCTCCGGCCAAGGTGGTCGACCTGCCTACTCCTTCGCAGAATGACGCCGCGCTGATTAATAAGAATGACGATGGAACCACCAGCCTGGCGGGCGCGCGCTTCCACGGCAAGAAATACGCCCTCGAAGTGAGCCAGTCGAGCGACGGCATGCAGGCAGGATCGAGCAAGTAGCTCCGGACCATACAGGGAAAAGGGAACGCTGCTACGCGTTCCCTTTTTTTTGCACAGCCGGGGAACTTAAGGCGTGGCCAGGACGTCGTCGTAGTAGTTCGCGAGCGCGCGCTTCGGTTTCGACTTCAACCCGGGCAGAGGAACGTTGTCCTCCACGGTACGGTTGCCAACCGCATGCGCACGCCCCAAAGACAAGATCCGCCCATCGTCCATTTCCAGGTAGATCGGCACCAGCATCTTGAATTTATCGTCGACGCCGGACTGGGCTAGTTTCAAATGGAACACGATCGTGCCGTCGGCCCCCGTATCGAAGGACGAATCCAGTTTGTAGGTCGGTATCGCGGTGCCGTAGACGTATTCGTTGAAGAACCAGTCCATCTTGTGGTTTCCGTCCAGATCCATCTCGCGGGTCATATGCTTTTCGACCATCGCCTTGAAGTCTTCGGTGGTCGCGGCTTTCCCGCTGTAGGTCCTGACGAAGTCCTGCATCATGTCCTTGAAGGCCTGATCGCCGTTGTGGTTGTCGTGCATCATCATGCGGAGCATGTGAAGCACGTAGGCGCCCTTGGGATAGATGAGTCGCCGAGTAGTATTGAAACCCGTCCGGGAATTATCGGCGCGATAGCCCATGGTTAGCGGCCCAACATCAATAGCACGAAAACCCTCGGCGTTGCGTTCGAGCAAAAGTTCCCGCTCGTCGTTCCAGAAAGTGATGAACTTCCTGGGGTTTTTCTCTACCAGGCTGACGAAGAGCGATGCCGACATTTCGGCAAACCCTTCGCTCATCCACTGATCGCGTCCATAGGCAAACCCCACGGTGTGTCCCCACCACTGGTGAGCGACTTCGTGCGGCGTGACAACTTTCCAGTAGCCGCGGTCGCCCCAGTCGAGTCCTAACTGGTGGCGCACGGTGGTGTCGAAGTAGTAGCAGATCGGAATCCACACAAGTTCCGGCCAGGATTGGCCGAAATCGCACGCTGTCTGCTGGGTGAGCTGCATGTGCTTGAACAGCGAGGGCCCGAAGTAGTCCGTATAAAGCTGGACAGCCAGCTCTCCCTCGACGAGAGATTTCTTGTTTAATCCGGTCGTGCCCATGGTGCCCAGGGCGACTTCGCTCGCGTGCGAACCCATGGTCGGGAGCGCATTTCCTTCGGTCTCGGTCCTTATCGAATTCACCCAATCGGGAGACTCCTCGTTGGCATAAGACTCAATGGCATACTCCGGCTTGGTGAGCTTGGTTTGCTCCACCTTGAAGCGGCCGAAACTGAATCCGGCCACGGTCTGCGGCGCCTCGCTCTTCCACACCGACACGTTTTGCCCGCCCTCGTTACCTTCGCTGACGAGCACACCTGTGGCTGCGATCTTCATCCCTTTGGGAATGCGGAATTTCATGTCGTAGGAGGCATATTCTCCCAATTCGCCGCCGGGATCATTGGGATACCAGTTCTCGCGCGCCACCGGGAAATAATTCCCTCCGCCCTCGTTGGTAACGGCCTTACTCCCTCCGTAAACCGTCGTAAGGGTAAACTTCTCCCCCTTGGCGAGCGATCTGGGCAGGATGACCGCAAATTGTCCGTCGTCGTTCTTGTCTTCCTGAATGAAGGACAACGGCGTCCCGTTCGCCGTCACAGTTTCGACGCGTAAGGGCATGAACAGGTTGAAAGGCACAACCCGCAACCCGCTTCTGAGCGAAACGAAAGTGGTCGTCGCCTTTCCCTGCAGGTTTGCATTCTTTTCCAGCGTCGTATCCAGTTCCTGATGCTCGATGTGAATCAGCTTGCCGGAAGTCTCGAGCACCTGCGCGTCCGATACGCTGAATGAGGCCCAATACCCGAACTTGTTCTCGTCGTAGGTGCGGAAACTGACCTGGTACCGGCCGCGGTCGGGGTCGATCTCATACAGTTCTTTGTCGTTGTAGCGCTTGCCGTGAATGAATGCGACAAATAAGCCTCTGGGGGCCGGACTGAGAACTTCCTCCAGAATCCGGGCTTCCAGATTCCGTTTGATCTTGTGGCGAGTTGTGTTTTGGGAGTCCTTCAGCGGACCGCTATCACAGTTTCCACCCGGCTGGCTGGCGCCTTTGATTTGTTCGTACGTCGAGTCGGTGAAACGCAGCACCAGACGCTCAAACTTCTCGCTGAACTCGTCTTCTTTGGTGAGAAGCTTCAGCGAAGCGCGCTCAGAGGCAGAAGGGGGATCGAGCACGAAGCCGCCTTCGCCCACGAACACCGCGCCAGTCACTTTACCTTGGACGGGCGCGACGAAGCAGACTGTGCCGGAGCGGAGGTGAAACGTGCCGGCGTCTCGTTTCAGATCAAGATTGCTGACCGAGACGGACTCGCCGCCGAGGTTGGCGCTGCGCAGTGCCTGATACGTCGGATCGGAGTTCGGGCCGGGAGCGGCATTCTGGGCCGCGCCGTTGGTTTGGGCGAAACCGCCCACATCTGCGAACAGCAAGATACCGGGCACCCCCATGACAAATGTCAGGAAAAGTACAGCGGCCCTCGAACACACGAATTCTCTTACGCGCAAACTGCGTACACGAAGTGGCATGAGCCCTCCCCGGGGGCGAAAGGAAACGTTATTATCTGCATTCCCGGCGAAAAGACAAGGACCATGATCGGGGTAGGCAAACCACCACGAAAAAAGGGAGCGCATTTTGCACTCCCTTTGGTTGCCGGAAGGAATCGGGGTTAGTACTTGGGGATTGTCGAATCGACGCGATCCGACCACGCCGTGATGCCGCCGGCGAGGCTGTGGACCTTGGCGAAGCCAGCCTGCTGCAGGAAGGCGACGGCCTTGGCGCTGCGGCCGCCCATTTTGCAGTGGACAACGATTTCGCGGCTGGAGTCGAGTTCGTTCACGCGCTTGGGCAGATCGTTCAGCGGGATCAGATAACCGCCGATGTTCGCGATCTGGTACTCGTGCGGCTCGCGGACATCGAGGACGAAGAGGTCTTCGTTCGCGTCCAGACGCCGTTTCAGTTCTTCGACTTGCATCTCGGGAACGCCGCTGCTCACAGGTTTCTCCTCCCCACGAATGCCGCAAAACTCGTTGTAGTCTATCAGCTTGGTGACGGTCGGATGCGTCCCGCAGGCGGGGCAATCGGGATTCTTGCGCAGTTTGAGTTCACGGAATTTCATGCCCAGCGCGTCGACCAGCAGCAAGCGACCGATCAATGGTTCGCCCACCCCGAGGATCAGCTTGATGACCTCGGTGGCCTGCATCACGCCGACCAGGCCGGGAAGAATGCCGAGAACGCCGCCTTCGGCGCACGAGGGAACCAGTCCCGGTGGTGGCGGCTCCGGATAGAGGCAGCGATAGCACGGACCTTCCTCGGTGGCAAAAACGCTGGCCTGGCCTTCGAAGCGGAAGATCGATCCGTAGACATTCGGCTTGCCGGTCAGCACACAGGCATCGTTTACCAGATAACGAGTGGGGAAATTGTCGGTGCCGTCGGCGATGATGTCGAACTCGCGCAACAAGTCGAGAGCGTTCGCGCTACTTAGTTTCGTGTCGAAGGTGCGCAGATTCAGAAAAGGATTGATGCCCTTCAGCTTGTCGGCCGCGGAATCGAGCTTTTTGCGGCCCACGTCGGCGGTAGAGTGGATGATCTGGCGCTGCAGATTGGTGTAGTCCACCACGTCGAAATCGACCAGGCCGAGTGTGCCGACGCCGGCTGCCGCCAGGTAAAGAGCCAGCGGCGATCCTAAACCGCCGGTGCCGATCAAGAGCACGCGCGCGGCCTTGAGCTTCTGCTGGCCCTCCATGCCGACCTCGGGCATGATCAGGTGGCGCGAGTAACGCAATATTTCATCTTTGTTCAGGGTTACCGGAATTTCTGTGGTGGTGGCCATAAAGTCCTCGTTGAATTTTGCCGGTTGGGAATCGATGGAACGCGCGCAAGAAACACTACCGAGCGGAAGGGCAACAACAGCAGCCGCGATTCGTCATGGAAGGCATCAACCGATAACTCTCGAAATCCCCAGTCAGGCCGCGCCTCCAGCGATGGAGGGCACGATTGAAATGTTATCACCGTCTTTAATGGCAGTCGCTTCTTTCTCGAGATAGCGGATGTCTTCGTCGTTGACGTAGAGGTTGACGAAGGCGCGCAGCCTGCCCTCTTCGGTATAAAGGTGCTTGCGCAGGTCGGGATGCTGGGCGACCAGCGCGTTCATGGCTTCGCCGACGGTCGCGCCCTTCACATCGACGGAAGCCTGCTTGCCAACATACTGCCGTAAAGGAGTAGGAATATGGATTTTGCTCATAAACATAATTCTAAAGCAACGACTTGCCGTATTCGTACAGAGGCACGTCAAAGAAGTCGGTGACTCGGCCCGACGCAGCAAAACCGTGCGCTTGATAGAACCAGACGGCGCGGGTCAATGGCCGGGTCGTATCCAGCGTCACGCCTGTGCACTGCTTCGTTCGAAGCTCTGCCTCGGTCGCTTCGAGCAAGGCTGCTGCCACTCCCCTTCCCTGCCAGCCGTGAAGAACTGCCATTGCTCGCAGATGACCATCTGCGCCGTTTACCGAACACCCAACCCTCCCGACCACTTCGCCGCCCGAGCAGGCTACAAACAGGCACATTTCGTGCAGTCGGTGCTCGAACAAATCCGCAGTCATCACGGTGTCGGCGAATGCCTCGGCTGTGTACTGATCGCGGTATTGAGCAAAGCCGGCGCCCAGACAATCCAGAATCGCTCTGGCATCGTCACTGATCTGCCTTCCGTATCTCAAAACTGCCCCGCAACCACCCTCCCCGAACACGACAACACCGTGCCTCGGACAACTTGACACTGGGTCGCACCTTTAAAGATGCAGATCGAACATGGCAGGATTCAAGCGAAGGACGCAGACGCGACCGCCGATTGCGTAATGATTGCTTCGCGGGCCTCCCTTGTCTGTTTTGTCGGACTGCTCTTCAGTTCGACAGCGGCGACTGGAAAGCCGTTGATGAAGAGGCGAGGATCAAGGGCCGGACTTCGCTTCGTCCATGTCTGTCAGGTTAGGTGACGCTCACTAAAAGTGAGATTCCCCGCATCCAGAGCGGCTGCTTTGTAGCGAATAGATAGCGAAATATGATATGCAATGCTTACACATATGGGCCCACGGCGTGTGACATAAGACGTTTAAAAACAGTTGAGTTCCTTCCTGACTCCCGCGATTTTGAACGTCCGTCGAAATCGGCCGCTCGCGTCGTTCCTAGTAACGCTCATCCTTGGGGACGCATGCGTTGGGCGGAATAGGGTGAAGTGCAGGGGTGGTCGTTTTGGTGAGCTCGATGAAATTCCCACTGCAGATCCAACTGGACGACTTCCACATAGCGGTCAGGTCTCGTCACCAATTGTTCCTATCAGGAACGTAGTAGCGTTCGGCCGGTACATTGGGATTCACCGAAGGCGGTCCTCATAACACCGAAAAACTCTTTTTAGGTAATCACAGTTGCGGGTGGGACACAGTTCCGTCCAAAGTGCTAGCGTAACCGAAACAGAATGCCGCCTAAAAGAAGCTGGTATGGCACCCAGCACAATGCAAGGAATCTTGCAGATGCTCAGGTGGTGAGCCTGTCGTTAGATATCGGCGTCAGTTGCCAAACGGACAGGCTCGCAATGTTGGTTGTCGTGCCGGTCCATTGCAGGCACAGATCTAGCGGACTATTACTGTTCGCGTAGAAGCGCTTGGTCCAAGCCGCTTGCCGATTTACAAAAACCTCAATAACTGAGCCGTCCACATACATATGCATCTCCAGGTCCTCGTCATCGCGGAGGGACACTGGAATAGGATGTGAATCGATAAAGACCTGTTTGCGATGCAGCGGATCGTATTTCAATGTGATCCAGGATGTTGCATTGTCAATAGAGCCCAAGAGGCCCAACTGAAAGGGCTGTGCGGTTCTGCGGACTCTGACGTGAAGCTCGCCGCAGCACCCATCAATACACATCGCGTTGACCTCGTTCCGGTTCTTCTCGTCCTCTGCGGTGACCCTCAGGCTTTTTTCCCGAGTGCGCAGTTGATTTACTGTACCTGCGACTTCCATCAGCAGGCTGCCGTCCTGAGCCAGGGTGAGCACGCGGGGCAGAGACATCAGTCCCGCCCAACCTGCGGACTTGTACTCTTCCAGGGGACGGCGCTCGGGAATCCAGCCCCAGATGATGCGATTGCCGGCCTTGTCCAATTGGGTCTTCGGAGCGTAATAGGTGCCGTAGTCCAAAATACCGGCCCGTTCGGTGCGAAAGGTCATTGTGTTCGGATCAAGCTTCCCTGCCCGCCAATACACCTTGCCGTGCGTGGAGTAGATCAGCACGTGCCGATCCTCCAATGGGAAGAATTCCGGGCACTCCCAAACATCCCACGGATCGAAGGGGTCAAATTTGCCGGGGCCATCCTGATCCCGCCCAACGAGGACATGCATGAATTCCCATTTACGCAGGTCCTTGGACCGGTACAGGAGCACTGTGCCACCCTGGCTTGCTTGGCCGGAGCCGAGTACCATGTACCACCATTCGCCTTGGCGCCATGGGGAAGGGTCGCGGAACCCATTCACAATCATTCCTTCCGGCGGCAGTGCAATCACCGGCGCTTGCGCCTTCGACCACGACGTCAGGTCGGGATCGTTTGCGACGGCCAAACACTGTGTTTCGCGAAAGCTGTTCGCATCGTCTTTGCTGGTGGCCTCATCGCGCGGGACTGCGCGAACGCCCGTGTAAAACATGAGGACTCGATTCTCTTCGACTATGGCGGTTCCCGAGAAGCAGCCTTCCGAATCGGGCGAATCAGGAGTCGGCGATAAAGCGATGGGCAAATGCGTCCAGTGAACCATGTCTTCGCTCACCGCATGCCCCCAATGCATTTCAGCCCAAAATGCCCCTTTGGGATTGGTTTGGTAGAACATGTGGTAGTTGCCGTTCCAATAGATGGGGCCATTTGGATCATTCATCCAGTTGGCCGGCGGCAGGAAATGGAACTGCGGGCGCCGCGGATCACTGGCCAGTTTGGAAACCGATGCAGAGCCCGAAAAGGAGGCTTCTTGGGCACTCGCCTTGAGAGTGGATGCAACAGCCGCTCCGGCTAGCGCGCCGAGAAAATCACGACGGTCAATTCTCATCACGTTCACGTCCTTGCATAATGGCCTCGCGCCTTCGATCGTTCCCTCGATCGCCACTTTACTCCCCTCGCGGATGAGCGGAGCGGCGAGCGGGCAATTGCTTGCTCATTCGTCACTCAACGGGAAAATGCGTGATTTATGCCACCAGATTTGCTTCAACTCTCCCTCCAGTCATCGATTATCGAGAGCGTCTACATTGCTGAGGAAGTCTTTCATTCACTCGAAAGCAAGCCGATATCGTGGATGTGTTTGAGCACAATCCGGGTCACGCTAGCGTGTGGAAATAGATGCTGCAGCTCGTCTTGTTTCACCCGCTCTTTCGTCTTTTCAGGAGCCACGCGCTCCGGATCGTCTTCATCGTTTACGTCGCTGATGCTGGATGCATGCAGGGTCTCGATTTCCGCAAACGGTGCGGCTGAGAACCCCGTAATTCTTATAGCCGACGGAATGTCCGTGTCCAGGCTACGGTTGATGCAGAACAACGTCAGCGTATCGCCACTGTCGTTCAGCGCGGCTACCACGTCAAGATAAGGCACGTCGGAAATCTCAGGAATCCGCCGCACGCCATTCTTCACGGAGTAGCTGCCGGACTGCGTCGCAACGTTCACTGGACGCAAAGCGTGCGCCGTCGAATACATTTTGAAAATGTAATATCCCGGAGCAGCATAAACCTGGCTGCGCGCCTTCCATATTCCGGCAAATTCCATAATGCCGGTCATGTTCGAGATGGGCACAATCGCACTGTTGCGCATCAACATGTTGAAGAAGCCCGCAGTGTTGATGGCTCCACCCATGTTTTGGAAGCTGGGCGTGCCCGGGTTGTGTCCAATAAACAGCCACTCGGTGAAGGCGATGTGAGCGTTGTTGGCGAAGGCCGGCACCGAGTTGATCTGCTGCTGCATCTCTTTCAGTTTTTCCTCAAGGCCATTTGGGAGGGCAAAAGCTGCCTGGGTGATGAAGTCGTTGCTTGCGTGCGGCAGACGCACATCGGTATTGGTGACGACAAAGTGCGTCGAAAGATAGTTGAACGTGTTTTTAGGATTACTCAACTGTATTGCGTTCCATTTGGAATAGTTGTCCGGGTCGGCACCGGTGGCGATCAGTACCGCATGTGGATCCACTGAGCGCACGGCTTTACTGAAGTCCAGCGTGCGCGCCGCGAGCTGCTCCAGCGTGGGCCAGCCCGTGTTCCAGTTGCCCCATAGCTCGTTGCCGAGTTCCCACTTCAATCCGCCGTGTTTGTGCCAGTTGTCGTCGATATAGCGTACCCAGGCGGCAGCTTCCTCCGGCGTGCCGCTACCTAGGTTCAGCGCAACCTGAGGCTCTGCCCCGATCAAGTCGCAGAAGTGAAGAAATTCGTCGGTCCCGAAGGTATTGTATTCAGGAATGCCCCAGGCCAAATTCAGCATGCTGACACGTTGATCGCGTGGGCCTACTCCATCGCGCCAGTGATATCCGGAGGTAAAGTTGCCGCCGAAGCGGACCAGCGGTGTCTCCAGGGCCTTTGCCATTTCCACTGCGTCGGGATCGAGTCCATCGAGCGCATCGGAGGGCATGAGAGAGCTTTCATCGACCTCTACTCGCTCGTCGTTTTCAACCTCGATAACGAAGTCTGCCGGGTCGAGGCGGTGCAGTTTTCCTTCAGGCAAGCGAAGGTCGAAGCTGTACTTGGTCCAGGAGGCACAAGCCGCGTCGATGTGGGCGGATGCGAGTACCTCATTTCCATTCCTTGGGTGAATCGAAATTGTCAATCCAGATGGGCCGCTCAAATGGCGCCCATACAGACTGCCCTTGTATTCCAGTGTGCGATGCACCGGGAGATAGACCTTCTGCCGGATGCCGGTTGGCTGGCCGGGAACACCCATGATTACCAATGAGCCCGATGAATTGGCAGCGTCTAGGTAATGAGGTTCGTAGCGGTTTCCCTGGTTCGGATCGAGAGGCTCCCACGGGAGCGGCAGTCCCAACTCGGAGGCCCGCGCGAGCGCTGGTTCCTCGCGGAGCAGACGGCTGACATTGCTAGCGCTCCACATTCCGGCTTCGAAGCTGGGATTCTGCAGAATCTCTGCCCACAAGCCGTTATAAGTAGAGTTGCCGATCGGCTCAAGAAAGCTGCCGAAGATGGTCCTCGGTACTGTGCTGCCAGCTGGCCGGGACGTGTCTACCGCAACGGATGCCATCGATGGAATGGGTTGATTCACTGTAAGCTGTGCATCAACATCTCTGGAAGCGCCTACCGCAGTAAAGAACGCAATCACTATCGGTATAGCTATTCGCATCATTGAATTTCTTCGGGCCCCTAGTTCCTAGTAGAACTAGTGTTCTCTCAAAGCCTGTTGAGTCCCAAACATCCCAAACAATATACCTGCACCGTTTCTCCAAAAGCTCTCTCACGCAATCGGGCTAACCGATCTCATATTCCTCTCATGGGTATGGATTCGATGCGCTGGCGCTGGCGGATGGCAGTCGCAAACCGGGGTCTGCTCCGGCCGCCATGGTTTGCAGCAAAGAGCGTTGCTTCATGGTTTCCGTTTCTCAAATATCGTGCTCGGGAGATAGGACTGACCTTTGTTGGCTACGGTGCGAGATGTCAGTTGCCGAATAAGGTCTCCTTCGTAGGCGCGGTACAGCCTGCCATCGGGGTAGAAGATGTCGTGGAACCACACGGAAGGAGCCGTTATAACGTACGGCCGCAGCCATGAATCCCAGGGAAGAAAGGTCTGGGTCTTTCCGGCCACCAGTCCCCAATTGATGGCTCCGACGTTATACTTCTTCGCGATCGGGAGGATAGTTTCAATCAGACTTCCCGCACCGCGTGCCATGTACTCTGTACAGATAATCGGACGATGGAACTGCTGCAGGTCTTTGATCCGCATCTCGAATTCCTCAGGCCATCCGTAGTTGTGAAATGTGATGATATCCGACTGCTCGATCTGAATGCGGGCAATCGGAGTCATTCGGTCAATGCTCGACCAATCACCGTTCCACACCCCACTCGTCAATGGTTGGGAGGGATGCGCCACTCTAGCCCACGCAAAAACTTGAGGAAGGAGCCTCTCGGCGAGTACAGCTTTATTCTTTGTATCTACGGAACCGTACGAGTTCACGTTCGAATTGTCAGGCTCATTCCAAATATCCCAGGCCAAAATACGCGAGTCATTCGCAAACGAACCGATAAGCCCGCGTACATATCCGCGTAGACGTGGCAGTTCCTTGGGATCTGAGAGAGCCTTTTCACCTGGACTTTGCACCCACCCCGAGTTATGGACTCCGGGAGTCGGTCTGTGTTGGGGACCCAATTGCGGGAAGGGATCCCAGCAGGAATCGAAGATGACAAAAATAGGTTTGATCCCGTGCCGAGCTGCGATGACGAGAAACTGATCAATGCGCTGCTTGTATCCATCTGGGTCCTGCTGCCAAAGGAGATCGTGCATGAACACCCGCATCGTATTCATGCCTATCGATTGCGCCAAGCCTAGCTCCCGGTCGATTTCTGCCGCGTTGAAACTGGCGGCCTGCCACATCTCCAACTGATTTATGGCGTCTGAGGGAATGTAGTTCGCTCCAACGAGCCAGGGCTGTTCTGAGTACCAGAGCTGTGCACGACTTTCTGTCCATCGCGTGTCTTGTGCCGGCGCCGAAATCGCAAAACAATATTCAAGGAAAAGTAGACAAAGAAATACGTGAGTAAAGCCGCTTGTGATGATACCTCTCCCTACCAGCCAACGAGGGGACATAAATCACTCCTGAATCATGATTAAGAATCTGGATGCCGTCTATGGCACACCGCTTAGGCTTTGTGTTGCCCGTAATTTCCTTCTTTGCGTTCTCCGCATCAGTGGAGAGCGCAAAGCCACTGCGACTACACAGACTTCATTTTTCTTCGGGCAGAGTCCCGATCCGAATCGCGAGACGTCGCCCGCCCTGCGGGCGCAATTGTCCGGTCATCAACGCGAGATGATCCGAATCGATCTGGTAGATCGACGAAAAGAATGCCTCGTCAGGGCCGCCGGGGAACGCATCGTCAACTGATTTCCAGGTCACCCCGAAATCATTGCTCATGCCGATGCGATGGTTGTTGGAGGTAAGCACGAGACGGCCATCGGAGAGACCAACTAAGTATGGAGCCCCTTGCTCGATCGGAACTGGGTTACCCGAACCTGGTTCCCAGTGGATGCCGTCGTCTGAGACCTTGCTGTAGATGGGGAAGTTCTTCGGGCCGCCAACTTCATAGACGACAATGTATTTGCCATTCTTCATCCTGGTCCACACCGGCATTCCGGGACGATCTGCAGCATCGCCCGAAGCGACCCAGATCTCCTTCCCCCATGTCCTTCCACCATCCGTGGACAGCTTCTCCGCTACCGTTTGGCTGTAGGAAGGGGTTTCGGTCACATGCTTCTCGGTGGAATACATCACGGCAAGCAAGGTAGGGCTAAGTCGATAGAAGTGCGGTTCATATACGCCCTTGTCCGGATTTCCCAATGCGCCCGGAGCACCCTCATTGCAGTCGATATCGCTGATCCTGGTCCAGGTTTGGCCGGAATCGCTGCTCCTGTAAACGGGAAGACGATAGGACTCCTGCCATCGCACCGAGCGCGTCGCAAGCAGAACGTCTCCGTTGGGCAACTCGATCATTTCGCCATTGTCCATGTCCCTGCCCGGATCGGAGATGGTCGACATCTTCTTCCACGTCCGGCAATGATCTTTGCTTCGCATGATGACAAGAACTGTTCCGCCCTTGGGATTCGACCTGTATCCAGTGTCTCCTTGACGATATGTTGTGAAGACAAGCAGCCAGGAGCCGCCCTTGAGTTCGACTGCACGCGGATAGTCATCGCCGAAGGTGCCGGGACGCAGTTTGCGCGCATCGGGTCCGGCATCTTTATAGTTCGGTGGATTGTCTGCCACCACAGTCGGTCCCCAGAAATTAGCCTTGCGGTCCTGCGCGTGCGTCGTGATGGGGAGACCCGACAGTGCAGCGAAAGCAAGGAAGGTATTAACACGAATGAAACGAGGCCTTTTATTTAAAAACTTGCGCATGAAGTGGGATCCTTGTGTCCTTAATAGATCGATGTGGATGGCCTGGACTGCTGCTGCGGAATGGTATGGCTGGCGTGCGAACGCCAGCCATACCACTTAAATCCGGCGTGACAAATCCCCCCTGAAGGGCACAGAGCCCTGTATGAAGCGAGTTTTATTTACTTTGTGCACCTTTGAGGAAATCCTAACGTTTCATTAGGATTTCCTCAGCATGCGATATCCCCCACGAAGTATAAAAATTGCCTGTGAACATGAGGTCTGACGCGCTTCGGCGGGGCATTATTCTTTCACGAATTCATACGAGTGCTGCAGCTTCGGAATTTTATGGCCCGCCATCTGCATTACCCACGACGGAACAATCACTACCGGCTTTCCCAGATGATTGGCCTCGGTCTATCCCACATTGCTGGGCACCGACTGCTGCAACGTTTCATTCATCAGCCCGAACCTTGTTCACCGCTCATTTTGACCTCGATAGCACAGTCGTGACCGTCTTTGGCCATCAAGATGGCGCCGAGGTCGGCTAAAACCCTCGTTATCGAGGCAAGCGATCTTACGATCCGCTTCTCTGTATGGAAGCCAATTCCTCCTTTCTGTGGGACGGCGAGCTTCGTCCGGGCAACGCTGGAAGCTGGTCCGGCTGCGTTGAACTTCTGCACGTCTCTTTCGCCAACGTGCCTCCAGAAATTCGGGAAGTGCACGTTCGGGCCGGTGCCGGTTTCGGCTTCGATCCCATTTTCGATGGCCTTGAAGGATTGGGTGCGGAATATGCGGTCGTGGCTCGTTTGACGCCAAGGTTCCGTTCTCTCCTTCCTGGACTAGGCTACGAACCTGTCAACCGTGTGTGAAAGATGGCCGGACCGCGAGCATCGATCTCATGGGTGGAGCAAGACTCGCCGTTTCGTGGTCGTAGCGACGATTTCTGGAGCCCCGGGAAACACAATCCAGTGTCTTTTCGCTGGGGCGCAGGCGCTATGTCTATCGCGCCTGGGTTACGAATCTCTCGCTCACTCCTTCCGGTATTTGGCATTTCTACGATGGTCGTGCCACCTTGGAACGAAGTATTCGAGAGTTGCGTGAGGACTTTGCTTTGCGCAAGGTACCGACCCGTGCTTTTAGCCGCCAAGGCTCTGTATTTGGAAATCATTCGCTTGGCCTACAATTTGGTCATAGCTTTACAAAGAATGTGTGTACCCGACGAGTGGCAATCGTTAACGTTGAGCAAAGTGCGCCACCGATTCTTCTGGTTACCCGGGGAACTCAGCCGACCAGGTAACCGGCCTATCCTGTGGTTAGGAAATTCGGATTCCATTCGAAGCTAGACTGAGAAAATCCTGCAACGTGCTCATCAGGTAAAACCGTTGGAAAACTAAATTGGCGCCCTAGGCTAAATGGTCGACTACTACAGAAAATTGTTAGCGAAATTTTTGATTTCCGGGCAAAATTAGCAAAGCAACAACAGATTCACGCCGGATTTAAGTATCATTCTGCTTATCTCAGAAGCTGACTCGGAACTGCACGTTTACGTTTCGCGGTGGAGCGTCCGCCGACGGCGTCTGTCCTTTGATAATTGTTCCGAAGAGGTTAGGCGGATCGTTTGGGTTCACATCGAACCGCCCGGTCAGGATGTTGAAATGGTTCAGGACATTGGTCGCTTGGAGCCGCACAATCCCCTGCACGTTTTCATGGATCCTGAATCTCTTCTGAATGGCTGCATTGGAGATGATGGTGGGCTTCATCCGAATTGAGCTGGACGTGAACGGTTGCGCCGATTCAAATGCCAGGGCCGAGACTAACAGCCAGTCGTAGTTCGCGGGGTCTGTTCCGCACTGCTGCGCCGTCGGTCCGCTGGGACCACCCGGAATTGCAGGAGATCCACCTGGCACATACGAGAGAACGCAGCCGCCCCAAGCCCGTACCTGTTGTTTGCTCCAATCAGGATGGCTAATGAACTTGTTATGCGGAAGAGGAATTGCGTTGAACGGCAGGGTAGCAGGTTCGCCACTCTGAACCGTGAAATCGCCCGCGACCTCCCAGCCTCCGACGAGCAGATCGAGAGCACGGTTGGAAACATCGACCAGTTTTCCCCGGCCGATCGGCAGTTCATAGAGTCCGAACGTCTTGAACACATGGGGAAGCCCAAGATAATACGGGCTCCGCTGCGGGATGTTCAATGCCTGGTTCATCCATCCAAACTGCTCGATCTGTTTCGACCAAACGTAACTGGCACCGAAAGAAATGCCATGGGTTACGCGCTGGGTGTAGGCAAGTTGCAGACCGTTGTACCAGTTTTTGGCGTTGTTCAAGCCATGCACCGCGACCTGTTGAAACTGCGGGTGGGGACGGTTGAGATCGTACGCGTCAAATGTCGGCGCTGAATAGTAGCTCGTTCCCTGGAAGGCAGCGACTCCCTGAAACGGATTTGGCTGCTGCTGCTGGCAGAGATTGAAATTTCCCTGACCGTAGATCTCATCGCACTGCTGCAGGAAGTTCCAGGACGGGAGATTAAGGTCTGATGTGGCATTTGGATATCCTGCGGGAAGATTCTGCCCACCGGTCGCTCCATCGAAGCCATACATGCGATTACCAACGTAAGAGGCGTCAAATACTCCGTTGTTCAGCACGCGGTACTGAAAACCAAGGGAGAATTCATGGGCCGAAGGTATTTTGTAATTTCGATTGAACACAGTCAGACTCTGGCCGATTCCAGTGAGAGTACCGAGTGACGAGCCGGTCGGCTGCGTCAGACCATTTGGATATGGATTGCTCAGAACGTTCGGAATTGGTGTGCGTCCTCCGTCATTCGACGTGACCAGAGGAGACACAGAGGAAAACCCAAGTTGCTGAATGAAGGAATTGTCCTGGAAGTTGGTGTAGAAGAGGCCGTATCCGCCTCGAATGACTAACCGATCCCTTGCTTGCCACGCAAATCCGACCCGGGGCTGAATGTTGTGATAGACAGTTGGGAACGGAGCCCTGGGATTCCCGTTCACGTTAGCAAAAAGCAGGCCACCACTAAGATTTGACGCTTGAGGAAGCAGAGAATACGCGCTTGGTGGAATCTGGGACTGAACGGCATTTGGAACGTTCGGGTCGAAGCCGATAACCAAAGCGTTGTTTTTCTCCACCGGAGCTGTCAGAACGTCATAACGGAATCCAAGATTGACCGTGAGTTTGTTGTTGACCTTCCAGTCGTCCTGGACCCACGGAGCGATGTACCAACTGGACATGAAGAACGGCGCGTTGATGAAGGCCGCGCCGTTGGACGGAGTGCCGAGGAGAAACGTTGCGAAGCCGTCTCCGCTGGTGGCCTGGGAAGACGGGTCGTTGAAATTAGAATCGGTGAAGTCGCTGTTGCTGTTGAAGCTGAATGATCCGGGATTGATAAATGTGAAATGAGTGAGGCGTAGGTCCCCTCCGACTCGGACATTATGACGTTTGTATGCCTTTGTGACATCTCCCTCGAGCGAGTAAGTTCCGGTCTCCTCCGTGTTCGCGAACCAGCCGATAGAATTGTAATTCTGGAAGTTGTAGTCCCCGAAGAACTGCGGTGTCTGCAGGCCATTCGCGAAGCTTGACGGATAACCCAATGAGGTAAGATCGGTCCCTTGATTAGCGGGACTCGTCCAGGGGACAAGGAAGAGCGTATATCCGTATCTGACATTGAGGACCGTGGTGGGATTGATCGTATCGATGAAATCGACCAGATACCCCTTCGCTTCACGCGAAAAGTGGCCGCCGTTCTCACCTGGGCCGACAATACCGCCGGCATTACTGACTTCCGTAAAGTTGTTGTAGTAGGGTCGCACATAGAACTTGATCTTTTCTCCGACATTGAAATCAAACCGCCCGAGGAAGTTTCGGAAGTGCCAATTAAAGTAGTTGTTCGGAAGGTTGAGGTTTGCCGTACCAGGACGTTGACCTGCAGGCGTGCTGTTCACATTGGGAAAAACCTTTGCGATGGCCAGCGCCACCGGATTGAGTCGGCTGCTCGGGATGATGTTGCCTGGGAAAGGATCACGT
>Ga0123355_10006988_pt1 | contig 16817 bp, 9 predicted proteins | sample TergutEmb28metaG_3_FD_89872 | JGI IMG/M metagenome (GOLD analysis project Ga0123355, IMG submission 89872) | Embiratermes neotenicus P1 segment gut microbial communities from Petit-Saut dam, French Guiana - Emb289 P1 | ecosystem: Host-associated > Arthropoda: Insects > Digestive system > Gut ...
CATTCGGGATCCCGAATGCAGATGGAAAATAATATGACAAAAAAAGTGATGTAAATAATAGGTTCTTAAGCTCGACCTGATGATGACCCCCAAGGGTCGAAACATGTTGTAACTTTAAACCTAAAATTAAAGTTGTGTTGACGGAAATTTATATGCTATTTATAATAGACTTAATGATTCCACACAACGGGATGAATTCTATTAACTGCTAGTAACTTCACTTTCCATCACAGCTTACGCAACCCAGCCCACTCACTGGTTTGCTCCCATGCTCGTTACTGGACAGGTGTTGTAAGGTCTCTATGCACAAATAGCGGCCAATGTGTGGATCCCATTGGGGTACTGCGTGCTTTTGTGTGATACACTACTAAACACATTTCCTAGAAGAAATGCTATCATAAATTCTGATGAAGTTTGTGCCTTATCAAAGCAGGACAATTTAAAATTACACAGAAATGTTCTGAGTAACAAATTCCATTCCAGCCAGTACTAACACACAAAGAAGTCATGTGATGAGAAAAAACTAAACCAGATCATTATGCCACATTACAAAAGAACTCTTGACTCAACGTCCACAAAAAATGGGCATGTCTCCAACATAGCATAAAATGCAACAGAACTTCTGCATTTGCAACCAAATAAGACAACTGTGGCTCATAAACTCTTTAATACAGACTGTACGAAGGGCTGAATTTTGTGAACTGAGCCCATACTGTAGTACATGAAAAAATATACCTCACATTTGTTCTGTTTAAAGTGCAGCAAGCTTTCACTTCACTTTTGGTGATGTGTGAACTCTCAGAATAATACTTTTCCATGTTAATTCACGAAATTCCATTACATAATATGATGTTAAGGCTGGTGTACGGTATACTACAAGGAAACTAGTTTGGTTGGGCCCATTTTTTTTGTGACCACAAAGTCACACCAATTTGTTTGTGCTCATTCTGACACCATTTTTAACACCCGCCCAGTTATGTTTTCATCATATTTGTGTTTGAGAATTTTTAACATCCGTCCAGTTATGTTTTCATTGTATTTGTGTTTGAGACAACAAAAGGAATACAATACATAAATACAAGGAAAAACATGGATCACCTTTATATATCACAGAAAAATAACTTAACGTAATCAAACACACCAACCTGCGCATTGCAAACGAAGCTACTAACACCTTGTTCAACAAGTTGCAAACTATAAAGGAACCAATGCAACAAATTTCAGATAAAGAGAATCTACAAGTTAACATGATGAAAAGGTAACAGTTCATATACAAGTCAGATAGGTCAACAAGTCAAAATCAGATCTGCCAAACACCGAAGACACATTAAGAATAACAAACCAAAATCAGCCTACATGCTGCATATCTTAAATAACAGACATGAATGCGGAACAATACAGAATACAACGAACTCCTAATAACATGTAAAAAAGATTACAGAATGAATTGCTGGGAAACCTTCTACATACGCACATACCAACATGGTTTATTGATACAAGAGCAATTTACACCAGACCCAATTCCAATATTCATGAAAATACAGGACATGGTTTGTTACAATGCAAGTGCAGCATGCAAAACAGGCTTATTACCACAGACAGACCTGAGTCTTACTGGCTCTGATATATGACACCACATACATAGGGTGAGTCCACTTCTCTTATAACATACATTTGTAATATAATGTCTGTAATATTTTCATTAACCTGAAACCTAAAATGTTTAGTAGTCACTGCTTACAGTTATCAGATCTTCACATCTGCCATTTCTTACAGAACCCAATCCACTTCAGACTGTGATATATGATCGAACAGAATCACATACTGCCACACCAACAGAAGCATCCATGGCCAAACATAGCATTAATAATTTAAACTGTGTATACAACTTATTTTATGATAAGAAATGTTTTTAACCATAGTGTAAACCATAAGCTTTCAAATAAGTACAGTTGTACCTTTTATATACAATCAACGTCAACAAAGAAATTACTGCAGTCCAAGGAACCTATAACTAACAGCTTCCCAGTAGTATTTGGTTTTAAAGAATTGGCATTGCGTTCTCCCTGAAGATGGTGCACATGTATCGAAACATGGTGGAGACACTCATTTAATGTTTGTACTAATTATGAATGTGCATTAAGTTGGTAAATAAATGGTGTACGCTAGTAAGTAGAGGATCATAACCTCTAATTCATTGGATCTGAATCTGTGCAATTTTTACTTGTGGGACATGTCAGGAGACAATCAGTATATTACCAGTGCTTGTACTGAAGACCATCTAAAAAAGCAGGCAAAGTACAGAGTTTTCAGTTTCAAAAGCAGAATTATTGATGTGCAATGAAAAACAGGTTTGTTATGTGTGATAGGTGTCTACAAGACAAACATAATAATTTCCACATAATATTAATTAATAATTAATTAATATTAACTGCAACACACAGAACTAAAATGTGTGGACCTCCACTCATGGCAGACTGAAAGTGTAGTGATTGCTGTGTTGCCTGCCATTACGTGAAAATGATCTGAGTGCAGAGTAATGCATGATGACAGGATAAAAGAACCCTTGCACATCTTTAGGTCATGCCACAGCTCGGGTGGTTAATCATCAGATTCTCACAGTGGGGTCCCAAGTTTGCTACCAGGGCAGCCCATGTGGGGTCTATGCTGAAAAAAGCAACACTGGGACAGATTTTGCTTGAGACGCTTCAGATTTGTCCTGTCAGTTTCATTCGACAAGTGATCCATATTCATCCAAGTATCATCCATAAGAATGACAATGGTTCCATTATAGGCTGCAGTTCCACAGAGCCATCCAGTGCATTGTTTAAAAACTCCCTCCTACTCCTAACTGCAAAAAATGTCTGTATGAATGTCATATCAGACTCAAACTCAGAACTTGTTTCTGCAAGCTGTAACTACAAATAAACAAGCCCTTCATCTGCACCAACCTGGTAGAGTTGGGTAGTAAGGAAGAGTTCCAGGTAACATCTGTCCTGTAAGAGGCATGCCCAATCGTGCTGTACATGCAGCTCGCACTTCTGCTTCAGAAACTGGTGCAAGTTTTGCTCCATCTGATAAGCTGGAGTGGATGGGTGGCCGACCCAGGGAGATGTTGGGCATAGAGGGACTGCTGTATAAAGACAGGTCATTCATGCTGCCCTGGTGACTACTGCTGGCCAGAGGTCCATATGGTGAAACTTCACCTTCCTGTAAAACATTTTGGTACATGTACTGTAAATTGATATTCAGGCACCTATGTCAGTTCTTTAGAGAGCCATCTTATATGCATGAGGACACGGGTTATCTCATCTTACTGGCTTCCTCAGAACACATTTTGAAAGACAGAAGCAACGCAGAGAACTTACCTCCTGTATCGGTGTATTTCTGCCTGCAGTTGGGGAAGGTTGAGCATTGGCAACACTGGGTGGGGAATTTGGGCCTGAGTCTGGGTTGCTACTTGATGTGTCAACTGAAAGTAAAAAAATCACCCTCAAATAATAGATACTATTTATAAAATTATGAACATAAAACAAATAATTTCAAAACTGATTCTGCACTCAAATATCAAACGTGCTATCATGGGTTAACATGCCATCCTTACGAAACTGTTTGTTAATTACATGACATGCTATTAGCAACCCAACTCACAATGCACATAATTTGCTAAATTCTATAAAAGAAATTAATTATTCATGCGACTTACACCTGAATAAACAGCTACAAATAATACACTTGAATATGCAGCTATGGTAAAATTAGGATATTTTCCTTGAAGAGACATACTGTCAAGAATCTGTACTAATACACAGCTACACATAAAATCTGAGACTGTAACTGAACATACTACTAAAGTAAAACAGGTTTGCCCCTAAAAAGTAACTAAAAATAAAGTAACAATCAAGGGAAAGCCAATAAAACTAGCTTACATGTTAAATCAGTTACACCCACTGGACTTCATTATGATCAATGAGGGAAGCAACTGACATAAACAGCCTATTAACATGTGTGTGACTGTTAAAAACTCAAAACATAACTTTCAGAACTTCAAGACCCTGACAGACAATCTTCTTGAAGGATAGATTAAACTTAAGTCAAGTTACCTGTAACACTTTCTCTTTTCAATGATTATATCGTAGTACCAATGGAATGCAACAATATGACATTCAGTAATGTGGCATGTATAAGAAAATGATCACTTCCTTTAACAGAGTAACCAAAGTGAAGGCAGGAATACAGGCAGGTCTTACTTTATGCAATTTCTTTTTGTGTGATTTCACTATAATGTTACTTCAAAATTTAGACCACTTTTTGAATGTACCTGAAAATTTTTGGTTTAACACAATTTGGCACAGACGATCTGTGGCTGCACTTATCTCCTGTAGAAGACTTGCATAAAGCGACATCCCTGTAAGCTGTCACATGTGAGGATTGATTGTGCTGGTGATTTACTCAGCTAATTTAGTTTCTTCTTCAACAGCATCAGGTTTTCTTACCAACATTAAGTGAGAAGTGTAAAGCTACATCACTTAGTGCATTCCAAGTAAAAGATCACCACAAGATGGTCAGCTATGAAGAGAATTTAGACATCATAAGCCAACTTGAAGAAGGTGAACACACTGTTGGTATATGCTGTTATGTCAGACTCACTCAAACTAGTGTGCATACATTTTGGGTAATGCTGATAGAACTAAAAAAGTACTAAGTGTTTAGATAACATTAAATCAACATTAAATGCCAACAATCTGAAACAGGGATTGTTGTTTGTGTAGCAAGACTACTGCAGTCCTATCAGACTGAACCACACCATGAACTGTGGATGTGTATCACTGTATCAGAAATAAATAAAAATACTGCATAGAAATGGATATATACTGTATATACAGTACATACATGGTTTACAGTCCATTATGTCCACCAGTGATTTAGTCTTACACTATATCGGACGAGGATGTCAATCGTCTAGCCCCCCCCCCCGAAATACACAGCTGTAAAACAGGAAGTTTATGTTCAATTTGCTCAACGTTTTTCAGGATGTAACCATGGCATAACAGAAGACCTGCATGTATATCTCATAATTTACTGTTACACATGAGAATTCTGTGCGGGTAAATGCCCCTATTTAATAAACACTGCTTAACACTGACTGTCAAGAATATATGTCAATACATATAATACATATGTCTAATGCAAGTATATGTTCACCTATTACAAGTTAACATGTTGAACAGTACTAACAAGGGATGAGACAAGACTTTTCACATATCAGTTCTTCCAGGATGTGATGCACAACTAGGTATGTGGTTGCAAATGATGCCAAGATGGCAGAGTGGTCATGAAATGTTGGTAACCAATGCCTGAGAGACAATGTCATATCACAAAAAAACTGATACCTCATCCACACCACCGTGCAAGCTGACAAACTCATAAGACATTCCAGCTTCAAACTTCAGACCATTTTATGCACTCAGTCCATTAAAACCACCTTCACTTACATAAGGTAAAAACATTCCACTATGAGAACAATAAATAACACTACTGGTACATAATGTTAGCCTTTCATTGTTCAGTTTTCTTTCAAGCACCTCAATCTTCTCTCAGTGACCTATATCAAGTTGTTTTATCGATAAATATTTAGGGGGAGGAGCAGAAGATAGAGAGAGAGTAATTCTGTCCTGAATAATTTTGTATGTGCTGTCTTCTTTCAGCCTCAAATCCAGGTTCACTTTTTATAACAATTCTGAATTTTCAAAATCATAAATATATTACTTTACTTGAACATTACAAATGTCTACATTAAGTCAATTTACTCTAAGCAGCACACATTTTGCACAGCCTACCTATTCTACAGCTCCGAAGTTCTATACTTTTGAAGTTGCTGAATAAACAGAGAAGGTAAAATTTCACCTTCATGTGTATATATTAATCAAGTTCTTTCTTCAGCATTTCAAAGTCAAAAAATTTACTCTGCCACTGTACTCAGTGTACTTCCCTACTGCACAGTCTAAACCTGTTGGGAAGATGCCCCATGCAGTAAGCATTAAAGCAGGCACAGAATGCGGGTCAATCAGTCTGTATCAGTTTGAAATTCTACTGCCTTTCAACTTAAGAATCACCGCCTTTCACCTCCACTGAGGGTACATGAGCACAGTCAGGTCTCCTCTTTATTCACTGTATGAGACATAGCTGTAATTCACAAGTAACAACAGCAATAACTGATACATCCATTAGTTCTTAAGTAATTACCAAATTCTTAATCATTCTTTGGACAAAAATATAAACTGGAACACTCTAGTCCGAACAAAATATGAAATTTTAACACGTGTTACTGGGTCACAATGGCTCTACACCGCCACCAAAAGTAATGCATCGCGTACTTGCTAGTTGTGACTTCCTCTTCAGTGTGCTGAGGTGACGATCTTTATGCCTTGCCATGGGACTATTGCGATGGTTGTTCATCACTCTTTGCTTGAGGCGTACCTTCAGAAGGTTCGGCTCGGATGCTGCATGATGTAAAATTATGACAGGAAGGCACAAGGAAAAGGAAGAGACACATTGAAAGTTAGAGCTACCTCTCTGCATCAGAACTACTTTGATCAAACTCATAAAAAAAGTTAATTTTAAAAACATCCACTTTTACAAAGCAAATTTGCAACTAAACATTCAAAACAGGTTACTCGGAAAGTGCCCACTTATCTGTTTCGGTATCTACTCATGAAGAATGCATCTGGAATAAGAGAGTGCATATAACAGCCAAGTAAATGGCTCTTCCCCATATATATTATCTGTATTTCTTACACCTCTACTGAGAACACAGTGGTTTGATGTGGTTACACAGCACTTTCATCAGAAACTGCTGTAAAAAAATGCAAATGTTAATCCACCTTCAGTTACTTTGGATTAGCTTATGCGGTCCTTCAACTCAGCAGTAACTTAAAACTGTCTCATTTCAACACACACAGTAAGCAGGTGGAGATATTTTTATGACAAGAAGGCCTCACAAAAGCTGTATCAAGCATACCTTACTTTCAAAAAGGAAGACTGCTTATCTGTTCTATTATGAACTATACACTGTCTGGGTGTATCTGTAGACAGTACACACATATGTACATATGTCCATCTGTCTGTCTGTCTGTCCATTCATCTAATTAACTCCACTAAACAAATCCTTCATAAGAAGCTGACGGCTGGCCAGCTGGTCAAGAAATTTCCTGCCCTTACAGTCCTCATGTTAATATTAACTACCTTTCTTACATTTAAATTAAAAGCTTCCTTCATAGGTCATCTCTTTACAAAGTGGCAAACAGCAGAGTGCCAGAATTTCCTTACAAAAAGAAGACACAAAACAGGAAAAGGCTTGATTTTTACTGTTACTAACAGTTACTGCAGGTGAGACTAACTCTGGCATTAAAAATCAACAAAAACTCAGCCAGGAATTATTTTTAAAACTGAACTGTTTAATTCAAAATATTCAGAGGAAAATTTACAGGTACTTTCAGAGTAACTTGTGCACCTCCATTCTATACACTTTATTATACATGTAATGGGTAAAGATAAAGCAAAATGTGTGCAATTTCATATAAGAGTTTGATCATCAATGGTCATACATGCTATTATTAAAACACAACACACAATTAAGCAAAACCAACTCACAGGCAATTAATAATTTTACAGACACAATTATCAAACCTTTGTTAATGCAGCTTATTATGTAACTGATGTGCATACCACAACAGGAACCTCAACATACCTAGATACAAATGTCAGTATTATTCATTCGCTAATGACATTCATGAACAAGAACGCATGATGCCCAAGCAGAACACAGAATATTGGCACTCTGCATTCCATAAAACATGAGCATAGGGCAGTTTCTGTTTCTAGATTTAAAGTACAAATTCAAAGGTGCCTTCTGAGTGAGCTCTTTCTTTCTCTAACCTTGTGGATAGTGAATATGTTGTCATAAATGATCAGAATCGGTCATAACATCCCCAACTTTTTATGTAGCAACTGTGATGATACAATCATCTGGTTCATTTCAGCAATGTCAATAAACCAGCTAAGATTACCATCACCCAGTCTTTTACACAGTTTATAAATGGGGCACCTTCTGTGAAAAATAACAACCAGTGCACTACACTGATAAAAATAAGGTCATGCTTTGAAGAATTAATGGCCATAAGATAATGATGTTCTAACATATAGGCCTCTTAACATAAACTGATTTTTTGGCTTCTCATCTTGTTAGAAAGCCACTCCGCTACTACAACAAGATACAAAATTCTCTTCAGATTTAACTTTATTACAAAAGATACTTCAAATCTTCATGACCCTACAGCCTGCTGATCTTACTTCCTCTTAGAATGGGGTGTGCTGCCACAAAGTGATGCCAATTAAAACTCCAAATGTAAGAAATGCTCATATTTCCTGAACTGGATACTGCACTAAGCTGCAGTTTTGCTCACCAGTTTTCCTGAGAGGAAAGTCATCATCAAACTTGGCCATCATGGACTGCAGCCGATATGAGTGTGCAGCTCCAGTGGCTGGGTTGATACTTGTTGCTGTGGAACTTGCATCACTCCCCTGTGGGGCCTGCACTACACTCCTGCTGAACAGAAACAAGTGCCTCATTTACAGCTTTATATTTGCATGTCAAAAGCACAGACAATAAACATTCCTTCTTCTCCTTCTTCTGGAATGTTATGCAGTGTCCATTACCACCAGTTACTGCCATTTCAGAGTAACACATGCCTCCAACTTTGGGGTGAAGCAGTCTGAACTGCTTAACCCTGAAATTGGAAGCAGACTGCTTGACAATGAGAATGGAGGTTATACCCATTCTAGCACTCAGCTGGTAGATATTTTCTTGGTTTCAGGGAATCTGAGTGTTTCCTCAGAGGAACAGACACACTTATGTAAATGATTCAAACAAAGGTAGCAAGTAATTTAGTCTACATCATGATACCTACTGTTTTGTTTTTAATATTATATTATAAACTGTCCAATATGATTTTTACAGGTTGTCTTGTATTAATGTTCATGGCACCATAAAATTTGTCACTTAAAAAAAATTTCAGTTTCAAATGTCACTAGTATCCTGTTTAAGTAATGTGAGTTTCTAATTATAAAACGTTTAATTTTTGACTTCCTGAATTGGACTGACACAAATTTTCACTTCACCCAACCAGGTCTCAATGGCTTCTTCCCGTTGGCATGAGTACACCGCAGCTGATATCCCATTCAAATTTCTTCCCACTACTTGAATTTTCTCATGGTTCCCAATTGGCTGTTAAAGTTTATTATTTTTTAGTAGGTCTCATAAGTTAAAAAATTCTTAATTTTGTTTCATCATTGGTTACTAATGACAGAATGTTGCCCCATACACACACACACACAACCACACACACACACACACACACACCATGCTGTGATCTGTATGAACCCCATATGAGAGTCCTACTAGTTTTTCTATGACTAACATGCATTCTCTCCGGCAAGATTTAAGACATGCAAAACAGTCAAAGTTAAAACTGTCACAACTCCGGGATGAATGAAACCCATTAATTTTCACACTGACAAACTGCAACAACTACCAAGTCCCTTTTGCTACCCATTAAGCACCCAGTCTTCTAAATATCCCTGTCTCACGTCATCTATTACACTCTAACACTGCTCTCCTATTGGCCCGATATCCAAATTATCTGCCATTCGCTTACTCTCCTAATGCGTCAATCTCTCTCAACACATCTATCTAATAAAATAAATTTACATACAATATAGCCACTTTGTGTGCAGCAGTTATAAGGCACTATGTTCCTCTGATACACTCATAACTATTTAATGGCACACACTGTGTGAGATTCCAAAATATCTGCAACATTATCAACACCACTGTCAAAACCTCAAATCTTGATACATTTTACATTTCCTTGTCCCCACAACCTTTCCAAGGGAAGTAGCTATTAAGTTATTCAGTTAAAAACTTTGCATTTTCAAAAGTCAAAATAACATTACTATCCAAACGAAAGCATCTCACTCTTGTCTGTATCCTGCCATTTGATGGCACATCATAACGCACCAAGGTGTGGTACCATCTCTTGTGTCCTAACAGCCAACAGTGACATCTCCACACTTGCACAAAAAATAAAAACTTAAGGAACATCTTCAAAAATCGGATCCTAGTTTACTAAATCAAACTTATGCAGAGATTTATGTCTTGCTGTCAAAAATTAACACATCACACATTCTATATCGAGTTGCTTCACATTCTTCCTAGAACACATCAATATTTGACAGGCTCACAATGCTGCACTATAATCAAATGTTATGGATATGCAGCTGTAATTACTGGAAGAGGGAGGTGCAAATCTCCCCACTTAAGAAGAATGTGGTTTTGTGACAACTTCATTAGACAGTCCAAGTTTTCAGATGCAGAAAGCATAACTTATCAATAATTAGCCTTTTAAAGACCCGCATTCACATAAAGAAATGGCATGTAGGAAAACAACTCTAAAAATTAATTTTACACATTTAGGCAGCACGGAAATGTACTGCATTTTTAAGACAGGCCGCACAATCTCTCTTTTGATTCCCATAAACTCATTTATTTTATAATTTTATCTTTTTCTGTTTTTCATAAACCATGCACTCAAAATACCCACCTCGGTAGGCTAAAGCTTAAGCTTACTTTAGTAATAAAACCACTCAGTTTTCACGAAACTCAGAAAAAATTACTGCGAAAGGATGTACACATTTGGGCAGACATACATAGGAACGCAGAATCAATTACTGTAACCATGTCGACTAATGTGATGGGCACAGACAGTGTACCAGTAATTCAGGAATTCTCAGTCCAGACAGTCTGATACTTCAGTGCCAGGATGATTTAGTAACAGTGCTTTTAGTACCATCCCATCTACAGGATAAGATAAAATGCAATTTTCATAACCTAAAACAAGTTTCTTTGGAATGTCTGTCACCCATTTCCATACAAATTTCAATGTGGCAAAATTAATGTCATCCTTAACCCTTTAAACGCTGAGTTAAATCCCATTTGCCATCTGCTGGAATTATTAGGAGCTCACCATATTTTCCACGTTAGCAGGATATGGGTTAATGGCTAGCTATGTTACCTTAATTAACCCTTGTTTGACAACACTGAAACATGCAAAACTGTTGAATGGATATAAGGCGTAGAACAGTTCTTCAACATTCCAATGTATTTGCTTTATCAGAGCCACACAGTATGAAGAGGATAGAGTTCATGAAATAATTTATTTACAATAGTGAGACAGAGTGCTAAAATTGCCAACTGGAACATACACATGGCAGTGATAAACATTCTTTCTGAAGCAGTGAGGCACAACACTGCACATCCTCCAAGAAGTTTGATTCCTCTTTTCACAACATTTTAATAGCTTTCTTTTCCTAGTCTCTGATATTTCGGTAATCATCCTTCACACTTAACAGCAGAAACATGCCAGCATATTTGATAACAACTGTTCAGATTTTGACTTCCAAGCTCCTTTATTACCTACCAATTATTAGTTCTAAACATTCTTCTTAGTAATTAACCAACTTGATGCACAAAATTTTTGTTTTACAATAAGTTTATTTCATACCTCTACATGTTTCGAGCACCATGTGCTCATTCACCATCAGGAGGTCAAAACTGTATTATACAGCCTCTGGTATCATCACACCTATAGGTGTGATGATACCAGAGGCTGTATAATACAATTTTGACCTCCTGATGATGAGCACATGGTGCTCGAAACATGTAGAGGTATGAAATAAACTTACTGTAAAACAAAAATTTTGTGCATCAAGTTGGTTAATTACTAAGATAAATATACTGAGATGCACAGTCAGCAAAACATCAAAATTAGTTCTAAACACTTACAAAGAACACAAGCATTTCATACACACATTCAATTATGTTTTTAGGCACCCTGTTACTGGCTATTTAAACTGTGCAAGGTTGGCACATGAAGTAAGTTTATGAGATGGGTTCTGGAAATAGACCGTCATGCCTCCCACCGAGTTTAAAACAAGCACACAGTTACCAAACAGACTGTTTACTAAGTGAGTGAGACAGAAACTAAGTGATCTCTCTACATACTCTCATGACGGTAGTCTTCACCTGCTGGGTGCAGGGAGAACATTATGTACTTATTAACTCAACACAAATTTCCTCTCTGACTCATCATACCAAATTGGAATCTGTAATTATTTTCATGCCCAGCTCATGCTCCATACAAAGTGTCCCAATTCTTGGAAGTGACCTAGATTAGATACCACATTCAGTGAAGTAAGTACATCAGTACCTGCAACTTAAATTTACTAGGTTTCCAGTCAGTAAGAGATAAGAGAAAAATGGAGGAATCCCATGCCAAATATTATTCAGGTGATAAAATCACGAAAGATTAGATGGGTAGGGTATGTGGCACATATGGGAAAGTGGAGAGGTGCTTTTGGGATATTAGTGGGGAAACCTGAGGGACAAAGACTACTTGAGAGACCTAATGATAGATGGAAGAATATTAAACTGGATGTTCAATAGGCTGGAGGGGCACACATCGGATTCATACGGCTCAGAGCAGGTTCCACAAATGCGAGGAATTTTTTTCACTAGCTGAGAATCAATTAGCTTCTCAAGAAGTACTCTGCTCCATGGAGTTAGATAGATTGTTAATCAGAATTAATCACTTGGCAGTAATCACTCCTACCTGCATTTAAGACAGAAATACGCACAAACATACTAACTGCATTATACCATTAATAAGTGACTCTGATGTTTCCATGTATAATCAATCAGTAACATACACTTGTGTGTACAAATACATATAAACTGGTAACAATGAGGTGCAACCGTCAGCTGTTATGAACAATTTTCAATATCTCTACATGTCTGCTTTGTATGTTACAGTGGGAAGGAGCTAAGATATAATATGCAACAATACTCCTTGTGTACATAACGGCCCACATTACCCATTTTGATAGATATTAATACATACAACATATTTTTAAATTCCTATCGACATTCATTCAAGGACTAAACTTACTGAAAGAAAAGCAGTGGAACAAATGTAAAGTGATAAAATGACTAGCAACATTTTCTGGAACAGATTCAATTCAAAACTGAAATGATTTCGATGCATGAAACATTTAATATCTGTTTCTTCATTATCAACTGAAGTAATGTATCTACCAACTGCAGTGCAGAACCATTAATAAAATTTCATTAAGAACAGTATGATGAACATAAATTAATTTTCAAATTGCACACTCAACCTCCCTTTAAAATCACATGATACCCATGCAAAAACTAAGTATGGTTTAGTGGACTGTTTGGATCCTCACACTGTTTTCCATTCTTTCTTAACACACATTTTGTTGTCAAACACAAATAATTGATCTCAAGAAAGTGTGTGCCAGAAACTTTTTTTTAAAATGCAGGTGTATGGAATTTTGTTTTAAAGCTGGAAAAGCTGCAAAAGAAACTTATAATTTGATAAAAGTGACATATTGGGAGGAGGCACTGGGCCAATGAACAGGGTGTGAAGGGTAGAGAGATTTTAAAAGTGGCCTAGAATCATGGAAAGGTGGCCATCATCTGGCCATCCACCCATGTCACTGATTTAAAAAAAAAATCCACAAAGCCTTGGTGCAATCAGGTCAATGTGCTACAGTATGGGAAATGGTAGAATACATATGAATATCCACATCAGTGTGTTTCAAATTCTGACTGAAAATTTGGGCATGTGGTGAGTATGCACAGAATACATTCCATGACTTCTCTCACAGTTGAACTACAAGAGAAGCAAACAAACCTCCACAAAGACCTTTTGCAACAAGATGAAGTAGACATGAAGGTCATGAAATTAATTATCACAGGTGATGAAATGTGGATCTATCTGTATCATGTTACAACACAGCATCAGTCTCACAATGGAGGTCAGAATCATCCCACAGACTGAGAAAAGCACAATACAGCATATCGAATATGAAGAACACACTGACTGCTTTCTTCGATTGTCAAGGTGGGATGCATTAGGAGTTTGTTCCTAGAGGCCAAACAGTAAATAAAGAATTCTACTTGATTATTTTATAGTGTGTATGAGGACTGGTGAAAAGAAACAAGTCTGGAGAGAATATGGCTGGTATCTTTGGTCACAGAGGACTGTCCGTCCAAACATGTTTATCTTTAAAAACAGAACCAGCACCAGTTCCACAGCCAAGCCTTATACAGCCCTCATCTCTCTCCAGACTTTATCCTGTTCATAAAACTGACAGTTAGCTCACAAGGACATTGATTTGAATCAGAAGAGAAAATACAAGAAAAAACACTGCAAAAGCTAATGTAAATCTCTTAAGAATTATACATGAAATGTGGAGGAAAATTTAATCATTTAAATCATTATATTAATACAAGACTACTGAGAAGAAAATGTTTAATAACATTAATCTGGCATGTACTGTGTTTCATTTAATTCGTTGAAGAACTTTTCTTAACAGACCTCATACATTATCATACTGTACACTAACAATGAAAGCATATGAAATGCAAGAGCCATGTGCAAACCCAAGTTCAAGCTTGAGAGTAATTTATTCATTTTATGCATCTTAAAGCATTCACCAATACAAACAGAAGTTTGATATCTTAGATAACTCACCAGTTTCTGTATCCAGAAGTAGAAGTGGCAGACAGCATTCCATTGGCAGCAGCGGCAGCTGCTGCTTCCTGTTTCTTCTGGAGGAAATCCTGAAACAACAAATGGCAATTCTAACAAGCTGTCTCCACTGTTATAAACAGGCAAGAATATACAATAATTATGTTATCAGGTGTCAGGTGCCAAGAATTATACTTACATAATATGATTTACAATTCATGACACACAAATGCCCTTATCACATTGCAAGGAAGAAAAATTTATTTCAGTACATTCAGCATGTGAAAATACATGTTAAATGAACCTGAACAAGCTTAAAGATGTAATTTATGCACACTATAAAAAGTAATATATAGGACAGCACTGTCAGTTACAATCTCCATACTTAACAGTACTTTCTCTCACTTTGTTTTGTACAGACAATGGAACTGACTATAAGTAGGAGCCAGAGGGATCTGGGACGGAGAACAGTAACCTCCTCTCATTCTTATACAGACCACTTAATGTTAGTAGACACTATTTATCTCTGGTCTCAGTGTCACTCACATGCATGTTATGTGAATCTACATACCTCACTGACCTTAATGCTTTCAGGCTCAGTGGTTACTATTATATGTGCCACCAGGTTTCTTCTTCTTCTTCTTCTTCTTCTTCTTCTTCTTCTTCTTTAGGCGCTACAACTTCAATCTTTGAATGTTTTGGCCTTCTCAACATACGATGTCCACTTATTACGATATTTTCAAGTTCTTCATGTCATTTCTTATGTCATCTCCCCATCTGTTCTTTGGTCTTCCTTGTGGTCGTATTGACATCAGTTTCCACTTTTTTTACCATTCTCTCTTTCAGCATTCAATATAAATGGCCAAACCAGCTTAATCGTTGTGCTTTTATGTGATTTATTATATTCTTATATCTTATTAATTCATCTAACTCATTGTTTGTTTTGATTCTCCATCTACCATCTCTTTCTTTTGTAGGACTAAAGACCTTTCTTAACACTTTCCTTTCAAATACCATTAACTTGTTTTTTATGGTTTCTTTCAAGACCCATACTTCACAGGCATATGTTACTATTGGGCTTATAATACTTCAGTACAGTTTCAACTTTGATTTCTTGGAGAACAGTCTACTTTTAAAGAGAAATTGGTTTGCATAATATGCTTTATTTCCAAGTGTCATTCTATATTGGATCTCTTCTTCTATTGAGTTATCACTATTTACAGTTGATCCCAGTTATTTGTAGGACTGGACTTGTTCTAGGTACATCGAGTCAATTTATAATTCTTCTAGTTTATAGTTTTTCTTCGTGCATCTTAGGTATTTTCTTTTCTGACCATTTACAAATAGCCCATACTGTGCCAAAATTTCTTTTAGTTTCTGAAATGTGTCTAATAAGGACTGTTTAGTTTTTGTTGCTAGCAGGATGTCATCTGCATGTGCAATACACTGTTTCAGATGTATAGCAATATTTCCCCTTAGTTCCATCTGTTTCAGTACTGTACCAATAACTAAGCTACACAAGGCTGCTGATAAAGGATCTCCTTGTTTGACTCCACACTTTACTATAAATTCCTCTGTAAAGTCTCAGTTTACCCTAACTCTTGCTCTTGTGTGTATTATGGTTAAGGCTATTAGTAAAATTAATTTATCTGAAACATCAAATTTCTTTAAACATTCTATTAGCTTATTTCTATGAACAGAGTCAAAAGCATGTGTATAATCCACAACTATGTTATACCGATCAATATTATGCTCATGGCTTTGCTCAAAAATCTGTCTTACAATGAAGATATTATCTATAGTAGATCTATTTGGGCAGAATCCCATTGATTATCTTCCAGTTTATTCTCTTTATTCTCCATTAATTTCTTATTCAGTAAAATAGCAAATATTTTGTTTGCTATATTTAATAATGTAATTGGTCTGTAGTTGTTACAATTAAGTCCATCACCTTTGTTATAAACTGGACAGATATTTCCTTCATTCCACTGTTGTGGCAATTCTTCATTATTCCATATCATTAGGATTAATTTATGTAGTTTTTGTTTTAGTGTTCTACCTCCATGTTTAAGCAATTCTGGAGGTATATTATCAGAACCAGCTGCCTTGTTCAGTTTTAAATTATTGATTATAAAACATATTTCA
>Ga0123355_10006989_pt1 | contig 16816 bp, 14 predicted proteins | sample TergutEmb28metaG_3_FD_89872 | JGI IMG/M metagenome (GOLD analysis project Ga0123355, IMG submission 89872) | Embiratermes neotenicus P1 segment gut microbial communities from Petit-Saut dam, French Guiana - Emb289 P1 | ecosystem: Host-associated > Arthropoda: Insects > Digestive system > Gut ...
AGGTACATAACACAATGGAGAATGATTTTTGGAATGATTTTTCTAAATCGGGTAGCATCCATAGCTATCTTTCATATAAAAAGTCTCAAACCGCAAAGGATTTGAAGACATCCACGGAATAGACGGAGAAAACAATGGCAGTTATAAAACTACAAGGCATTGTACTAAATGAACTCAAAAAAGGGGAAGCCGATAAACAGCTTACCCTTTTTACGTTGGAAGAAGGCAAGGCAATGGTCTATGCTAAAGGTGCAAGAAAGCTAAAGAGCCGATACTTCTCAGGCTCTGCGCAGTTTGATTATTCTAACTTTGTTGTTTATTCTGGGAGCGGCTTTTATTCTGTTACGCAAGTTGATAAACAGTTCAGCTTTAGCGCGGTTTCTACTGATTATGATAAGCTTTTATACGGCAATTTGTTTTTGGAGCTTGTTGACAAGACAACTTTTCCTGGTGAGGCTAATCCTGACATTCTGAAGCTGATTATTACCGCCTTAAAAGCGCTAGACAAAAGTATCACGGACAACTTTTGCATAGCCCAAGCTTTCTTGTTCAAATATTTGCAGATATGCGGTTATGAGCCTTCGATAGACGCATGTGCTTCTTGCGGCAAAGATGCTGACCCCCCCCCGCTCCGCTACGGCGCGGATGGGCTTTTGTGTGAAGCTTGCGCATTAAGCGACTTGCACAACGTACATATAAACGACTCTGCTATAAAAGCAATCTCGTACATACTAGACTCCGAAATCCGCGAGGCGTTTTCATACACTTTGGATGATGAGAGCAAAAAGATATTACAACAAGCATCCGACATTTCCCTAAGCAACTTCAATGTTTCGCTAAACTCAAAAAAGTTTTTAGAAAATATTTTGTAAAATAAAAGGATTTTGCGCCCCTTTGTTGTATATATACAGTAGAGGGGTTGATTTATATGAACCTAAGAGAAAGACTAGAGGGTTTTGAACTTGAACACTTAAGCCCATTCGCTTCAAAAAGTGTACATAGTAAAGGACGCACGAACCCAACGGACAAGTGCGACATGAGAACAGAGTATCAAAGAGACCGCGATAGAATAATTCATTCAAAGTCTCTAAGAAGGCTTATGCACAAGACACAAGTATTCATATCGCCAGAAGGCGACCACTATAGGACAAGACTCACACACACGCTTGAAGTCGCGCAGATTTCACGTGCTATTGCTCGCGCGCTTAGGCTTAATGAGGACTTGACTGAGGCTGTGGCATTGGGGCATGACTTGGGGCATACTCCGTTTGGACATACGGGTGAAGAAGCCTTTGACAGAATTTGGCATGAAGGCTTTCATCATAATGAGCAGAGTGTGCGCATTTGCGAGGTTTTGGAGAAGAACTGTGAAGGGCTTAATTTGACTGTTGAGACTTTAGACGGTATTTTAAACCACCGCGGTGCGGGTTCTCCAAGTACGCTTGAGGGTAAGATTGTTCAGATTTCTGATAAGATTGGGTATATCAACCACGATATAGATGACGCGATACGTGCGGGGCTTTTGAAAGAGTCCGATCTGCCGAAAGATAGCAGGGCGATATTGGGCAGCTCGTGTAATGAGCGTATAGACTGCTTGGTGAAGGACGTTATTTTGAACAGTTTGGACAAAGACGATATCTGCATGACACCACATGTCAAAGAAGCTCTGTATGATCTAAGGCAGTATATGTATGACACGGTATACATGAGTCAGCTCCAGATGAAAGAGCGTAAGAAGATAGCGCGGATATTGGAAGAGCTTTATGATTATTTTAGAGCGGATGAAAATAGATTGCCGCAGGAGTATAAGAAGTTGATTGACAAAGGCGAGTCGCTTGATAGGGCGGCTTTGGATTTTGTGGCATGCATGACTGATCGGTATGCTATGAATCAGTATAATAAGTTGTTCCTGCCTGATAGCTGGACGGTTTATTAGGGCTTAAATGAGTGGCGGGAGCAAGCCCCCGCCCTACAAAGACATTAATTGGCTACACACAACCCATTACCTGCAAACTCTCCCGTAGGGTGGGGGCTTGCTCCCACCGAAAGAGTCGATAGCTAATGAACATCCTTACATAAACAATAAACTGAACGCGCAGGGGTGCGTTGCCCTACAAGCTCATGTTTGCGCACACGATATAAAACCATTGCACACACAAGGAGGAATTCTATGCGTACAAAACTCACCGCCTTAGCTACAGTTTTACTAGCGTCATTCGTGTTTGTCAGCTGTACTTCCCCTTCCGAATATGTAGAAGAACCTAACGAAGTACAAGAACAAGTCTATGAACCAACCATAAATGAACCTATTGACCCTGAATATTATGAACCGGAAAGCCTAGCATATAAAATAAACGCCTTGCTAACCCAAAACAATTTCAGCGGCGCGATTTTTGTTCGCCAAGGCGAGGATGTTATTTTGAGTCAAGCTTATGGGATGGTTGATAGAGCAAACAACGTAGAAAATACGATACATACAACCTTTGCTATAGCTTCGATTACTAAACAGTTCACAGGAGCGGCTATATTGCTACTTGAAGAGCAGGGTAAATTGGATACATCATCTACATTTGATACATTCTTTCCTAATCATACTGGACTTGGACTTGAGAATGTGACTGTGGCGGACTTACTGGCTATGCAGGGAGGATTTGGACATACTGAACGACATTTACTAGAGATTATAAGTTCTCAAGAGGCACTATTTCAAATTGCTGAAGAACTTTTTGATTCATTATCTGAAGAGGATTTTGATATAGTCTCACGTAAGTTACTCGAGTCAGATGGCGATGTTCTTTCTCTTTTTATAGCAATTCAAGCACTTGAGTCTGTAAGGACTTTTATTATAAACTATGTAGAGACACTCTATCTAACAAATTGGAATGGCGAGACCCTAGAGCGTTTTAACTATTCCAACCCCGAATATTGGCTTCTAGGTCGTGTTATAGAGGAAGTGTCGGGCGTAACGTATGAAGAATTTATAGCAACTAACTTCTTTGAGCCTTTGGGCATGACAAACTCGGGGTTTTTAGGTATCAGCGAGTCTGCCCCGAGCTATAATTGGTTTGGCGAAGTTGTTCCCAGCCTCAATATTTTTTACGCTGCATTTGCGACAGGAGGACTTGTTTCTTCTGCCTATGATTTAGCGCTTTGGCTAGACGCATACTTTAGCGGCGAACTATTTGATATAGATAAACTCGACGAAATTTTTGATGGTGTGTATAACTACGGGTGGCGTTTTAGAAATGATGCTACATGGTGGCATGGTGGCTCATTGAATCTAATAGACATCATCGCTTTTGTCGCTCATGACCGTGAAAGCGACACAACAATTATTATATTATCTTCGGAGCATACACTTAGGCTTCGCAATGCAGTTCGGCTGATATCTTCGTGGACTTTAGATTTTAGGCCATTTTAGAATACCCTAAGCGAGGAACAAGCATGTACTACCCAGACGACTTAATAGAACGAATCCGAATGGAAAACGATATAGTCAGCCTAATCGGCGAATATGTGAGCCTTACCCCTAAGGGCGACTCACACTTCGGGCTATGCCCTTTTCATTCGGAGCGCACGCCCTCATTCTCTGTCAGCTCTCTAAAGCAGCTCTATTACTGCTTTGGCTGCGGGGCATCGGGCAATGTTGTCAGCTTTGTTATGCAGAAGGAGAACTATGATTTTCTCACTGCTATCAAGGCTTTAGCAGAGCGCGCCCGAATTGAGTTACCTGAAGAGAAGTTTTCAGAAGCCGCGCAAAAAAACGCGCGGGATAAAAAAGTACTCGTAGAGATTCATAAGCAAACAGCTCGCTTCTATTACGACATGCTAGTTTCAGATGATGGTCAAGAGACGAGAAACTACTTAGACGCACGCGGTATCGACCCAAAAGTTCGTATAAAATACGGACTAGGCTTCGCCCCAGATAGCTGGGACAAGCTCTCTAACTACCTAAGCGAACAAGGGTACAACGAATATTTACTCATAAAAAGCGGACTCATCGGCAAAAACAAGAACGGCAAGCTATTCGATAAGTTCAGAAACCGCCTGATGTTTCCGAACCTTGACATTATGGGCAATGTGATAGGCTTTGGTGGCAGGATAATAGGTGAAGGTGAACCAAAGTACCTAAATTCACCCGAAACACCTATTTTCGAAAAAAGCCGTAACCTATATTCACTAAATTTTGCAAGAACCCTAAATGCCAAGGAGCTGATCCTAGTCGAGGGATACATGGATGTAATCGCTCTCTACCAAGCAGGCTTTAGAAACGCCGTTGCCTCTTTAGGCACAGCATTTAACCAAAACCACGCGCGAACGCTCAAAAAATACACAAACTCCGTCATCCTAGCTTTCGACGGGGACGGAGCGGGGATAAAAGCCGCTGGAAAAGCCATTCCGATACTCGTTGAGAACGGACTTAGAGTCAGGGTTCTAGATTTAGACAAAGAAGAGACCAAAGACCCCGATGACTACATAAAAAAATTCGGAGCAAACAAATTTTTGAACACGCTAAATGACGCTATGAGCCATGTGGCGTTTAATATAAAGCAAATGGAGACGGAATATGATCTAGAAACAGGCGCAGGGAAAATTGACTTTACAGTAGCCGCTGCGAAGCTTTTATCAAAGCTTCCAGGCGAGATAGAAAAGGATGTGTATATATCAGAAACAGCAAAAATCACAGGAATTTCGGAAAGTGCCATAAAATCTGAGATCTCTAAACAAGCACAGAACTCAGGAAGTGTCTCGCCAAGGCTGCGGCGCGGTTTTGAGCTTGCAAGGACGGACAAACATAAGCAAAAAGGCTTGTTTGACGCGAGAAAGAGTATTGTCTTATACGCCGCTCACGATAGGCGCTTTGCAGAGGCGATAAGAAAGGTGCTTAGCCCCGATGAGCTTAAAGACTTTGTTTTTGTCAAGCTTTTGAAGGCAGTCTATAATATATATGACAAAGGAGGCAATGTTTATCCTGCTGAGCTTGTGAATCATTTTGAAAGCACTGAAGAGCAGAGGCAAACATCTGATATTTTCATAAACACAATCATGCCAGAAACTCATGATGGCAAAATAAAAGCCCTGACCGACTCAATCAGAGCTATAAAAAAATCAAATATAGAAGAACAATTATTCCAAACAGACGACAATAATGAGGTACTAAAATTATTAGAAACTAAAAATAACCTTGAAAAACTGTATATTCAGCTGTAACTTAGTGAAAGATACATATGCGAAAGGAAGATTGAATTTGAAGCCAATTGACGATAAGGTGTTAGCAAGCAAAATATCTGAGCTAGTAAACCTTGCAAAAAGTAAAAAGAATGTACTTGCAACTAAAGACGTCGAGGATCATCTTGTCGATGTCACCGATGCCGACCAAATTGAGAAGATATATGAAAATCTCGAAGCCCAAGGCATAGACATCGTTGATAACTCAGACACCGCAGAAGAAACAGGTAAAGATCTAGACCTAGCTGTGGTTGAGAGCAGTATCAACATTGACGACCACGTCAGGATGTATTTGAAAGAAATCGGTAAAGTTCCGCTTCTAAGCAGCGAGGAAGAGATTGAGCTTGCAAAGCGCATGACCTTAGGCGATGAGGAAGCAAAGCGTATGCTCTCAGAGGCCAACCTGCGTCTTGTTGTAAGTATCGCAAAACGTTATGTTGGGCGCGGAATGCTCTTTTTGGACTTGATCCAAGAGGGTAACCTTGGGCTTATGAAAGCTGTTGAAAAGTTTGACTATCAAAAGGGCTTTAAATTCAGTACCTACGCCACATGGTGGATTCGTCAAGCAATAACAAGGGCAATCGCCGACCAAGCAAGGACTATAAGAATCCCTGTGCACATGGTTGAAACTATAAATAAACTTATTAGAGTCTCTCGCCAGCTCCTGCAAGAGTTCGGTCGTGACCCGACTCCTGATGAGCTTGCAAAAGAGATGCAGATGCCTGTAGCTAAGGTTCGTGAGATCATGAAGATTGCTCAGGAGCCGGTTTCTTTGGAGACACCTATCGGCGAGGAGGAGGATAGCCATTTAGGTGATTTTATCCCTGATGATGATATACCGGCTCCAGCTGAAGCTGCTGCTTTTACGCTTCTTAAAGAGCAGCTTATAGATGTGCTCGATACTTTGACCGAGCGTGAGGAAAAAGTGCTTCGGCTTCGTTTTGGGCTTGATGATGGTCGCGCACGTACATTGGAAGAAGTTGGAAAAGAATTTAATGTAACCCGCGAGCGCATCCGTCAAATCGAGGCAAAAGCGCTGAGAAAGCTTCGTCATCCAAGTCGCTCGAAGAAACTGAAGGACTATTTGGAATAGGAGCTTGCTCTTATCCACAGTTTATCATAAACAAATGGCGAATTTTGGTGAATTATGACTGTTACAAAAAGAATTTATTCGATATGTTGTTACCTAGAGCGCGCGAAAATGTGCGATATTGGTACAGACCACTGCTTCTTGCCTATCCATGCGATACAAGAAGGCAAGGTTCTTACTGCAATTGGTGCTGATGTTAATGCAGGACCTCTCGCACGTGCGCGTGAAAATGTGACGCGCGAAGGATTCATGGACAAAATTGAGCTGCGGCTTGGCGATGGATTTGCACCTATTGCGCCTTATGAGTGCGATAGTGCCGTTATATCGGGCATGGGTGGCATGTTGATTACGCATATTATAGAACGCGGTCTAGATGTGGCACGTTCGCTTAAACAGCTGATACTCTCACCGCAATCGGATCAAGCGCAGGTGCGCAGGTCACTACATAGGTTTGGTTTTGAGATTTATGCAGAAGACATGGTTAAGGATGGAGATAAGTTCTATCCTGTGATTGTCGCGCGTCCATGCGATTTTGACATGGTGGATAGCTACACAGATTTTGAATACGAATTTGGTAAACTTATGCTTAAGAGTCCGAATGACGACTTTTATGAGTATTTACAAGAACTCAAGCGCAAGAATGAAAATATAATAAATAAAAATCCTATTTCAGAGGATAGAAAGAAGCAGATTTTGGAAGTTATTAGATTCATAGATGAATTTTGTAAATCTAGGGCGTGTCGTGGATAGATTTTCATAAAATCTATTGGACTATCCTATGGAGGTTTAATGTTATCTTTAGCGAAACTTACGATACTCGCAGCGGGCGCATTGTGCGCGACCTTTGCGGGGATTAATATTGCAGTTAGCTTGAAATGCCCTAAGCTTGTGCATGTTGATATACCTATTCAAAAGCTCTCTAAGCATCTAAAGGGCTTAAAAATATTGCATATATCAGACATCCATAATGTGTCTACACACAGCATCAATGTAAATATTTGGGACACGGTGTTTGAGCAAGACTTTGACATAGCGGTCATAACTGGTGATATGACTAAAGAGTATTTCGACCAGGTTCTGCCGCTCAAGGGCGTTTTGACGCGCCTTGCAGGACGTGCACCGACCTTTTTCGTCGATGGTAATCATGAACAGGCTCATTATTCACATATGAAGACTTTTTTGGAGTCTTGCGGCATTTGTGTACTTGATAACTGTAAAACGAGCTTGGATATAAACGGCGGGTCGCTTGATATACTAGGCATCCGCGACTATTATTATCAAAAATGGCAGGACTTTAAGCCACTCGATGAACTCATGGAAGGCGAGACGAAAGACGGCTTTCGCCTTTTCCTAAGCCATCAGCCACAGGTTATTGATAAGCTTGCTGATTTTAATGACCTTTTGATTCTAAGCGGACATACTCATGGCGGGCAGATACGTTTGCCTTTTATGAATACTATTGTAGCTCCTGGTCAGGGACTCTTCCCCAAGTATGGTGATGGACTATATAGAGTAAAAGGGAGTTATTTGTATATTTCTAAGGGCATTGGTGCTTCTCGGATTGCTCTGAGGTTTTTTAATCGGCCTGAGATTGGGTTGATTCGGTTGGTTGGGGGGAAGAGGGGAAAGACATCATAGGTACGGATTCCCACGGGCGATGCATCTACGTCAAAAGCTGCAGTATTCCTAAATCATGAGATATTCTTTCATACCATAATGCAGCGGGCGGCAAATTGCCGCCCCTACAAGCTCGGTGAATCTCATGAAATCAAGTCCTTCGCGAACCACGTAGGGGCGGCAATTTGCCGCCCGCCAAAGCTTCAATATTCAGTACAGTTAGCTTTTTCACTTTTCAAATCCCCTACTCCAAATACCCCACAGGGCAAACACTAATACACTTCCCACAAGTATCCGTATCAGCTATCTTCAAGCCCACCATTCCCCTCATTAACGCTTGATTTTTATTAAGCTCATCTTGGCATACAAACTTGTCAATCGTATCAACTTTTATCGCGCCAACTGGACACGTTTTTAGACACAGTCCACACGCTCCACTTTTGATATATAAGCATTGGCTCTCTGCAGGTTTCTTATTAGTCTCAAGCAAAGCCGACGTAATAACCGTACAAAACCGTCCACCCGACCCTTTTTCGGTAATGACCATTTTGTTTATTCCAAAAGTTCCAAGCCCTGCAATGACCGCCGCACTTCTATGCGACCACATCGACTTTAAGTCCTCTTGGCTGTATGTATGGGTTGCTCTTATGGTTTGGCTTTCGTGACCTTTGTTTGCTAAAAACTGTGCAATATCCTCATTTACTGTGTCAAAGTGCTTATTAATCTCCTGATACGCCTCACTCCATAAGTATGAGCTACCTTGAGTCGTTTTCGGTTCATATGCAACCTCTTTTGTGAAAGGTACAAAGTAGCTGATCGCACTCTTTGCGCTTGACAATAGCTCGGTGGGCAATAAATGCCATTCTCCAATCAATGTCTTTAGCTCCGAATATCTTTCATCATCTGCCGATGAAAAAGCCACAATCGGCGCGCGGAATAAGTCTGACCGATTCAATGAGCGCACAGAGTCCGTAATGATTTTTCCTATCTCTTTTTCTATCGTCATTCTTTTTCCCTCCCACAATATCAATATCAAGTCTAACATAATTATAAACCCCGCCGCCAATGTAGTCAAACACATTAACAACGGGGTTTTAATAGTCGTTATACATGAAAAAGGAAGAGAGAAGCTTTATAACAAAGTACTAGCTAAATCTCCATATCCAAAAGGTAGGAAGACATACCCTTGCCGTGCATATCCAGCGACAAAGTACGTGTTACGCCGCCGCCTAGTGCTTCATTCATAACAAAGTTCATAGCGCCTAGTTTTGGCAAGTCATAACGAACTATTTCGCCTTTTACCATGTCGCCGAACCATTCTTTAACCTTGTCGGTTGTTACTTTTTCCTGCAATAGTGGAAAATCTTTTATATCATATGCTATGAGCGATATATTCGCCATATTGCCTTTATCTCCTGTTCTTGAGTGAGCTATGTCATATAATTTCATTACAGCACCTCCGTTAAAATAACTTTTGCACTAACGTCTTTTCGGTCAATCAAAATTGATGCAACCGATACTATTTCTCTTATGGCTTTTGTCGCGCCACAGCCACCTGCTGGTCCGTTGGTGTAGAGTGCTTCCACTTCTTCGCCGATGCGCGCGGCATCCGTTCTTTCTATAGTGCGCGCTGATACTCTTAGGCGTACTTCGTTTGGCGCAGCCACTTCTTTCTCACCGCTGCCCCAGTATAGAGAGTTCACTCCCAAGATATCCACTTTAATCTCATCAATTGGCACTTGGCGCAACTTGAGGCGCTTGAGAACGATATCTCCTGCAAGTTTTGCACGCTCTAAGCATCCTGGTCCGCCATAGCTAATCTCCCCATCACCTATGAAGCAATCTTTATATCCCAAAGAAACTTTCAATGTATCAGGTCTTTGTTTTCCTGTAGCTCCGTGAACTACTACCTTATCTGCCCCAGTCTGCTCAAATGATATATCTGAAAAATCAGCCACAACATCAGGAGTCAGATAATTAGCTGGGTCATGTATCTCATACAAAAGCTGCTCCGTACATGTGCTAGGCGTAACCAAACCCCCTGCGTCCTCTACTTTTGTTATAAAGAAACTGCCGTCCTCAGAAACTTCAGCAATCGGGAATCCTAATAGTTCAGGATTTTTCACATCTTTTTTACCAGGTTCTGCATAATAGCCGCCCGTCACATGTCCCGCACACTCAAGAAGATGACCAATAGCAGTACCTTTGCCAAGCATATCCCACTCATCAACGCTCCAGCCAAACTCATGCATTAAAGGTGCCATAAAAATCGCAGGGTCAGCCACGCGACCAGTTATTACAATATGCGCACCTTGCGCCAGTGCGTCAAGTATCCCGTCGCAGCCCATATACACATTTGCAGACACCACTTGAGGCATAAGCTCACTAAGAGGAGCTTTAGTCTCCCAAACTTGCGAACTTTGATATTGCGGAAGTTTGTCAAGAACATCATCGCCTAAAACAGCAGCTACTTTGAGCCCCTTAATACCCTTTTTCGTAGCAATTTCAACGCAAACTTTTGCCGCGGCTTCAGGATTTGCTGCTCCCATATTAGTTACTACTTTAACATTTTTCTCCCATGCTAGAGGGATTACTTTTTCCATGCGATAAGAAAGAAGGTCGTTATAGCCTTTTGTTGGGTCTTTGAGCTTTGCCATCTGTGCTATGGCTATAGTGCGCTCTGCAAGACATTCAAACGCTATGTAGTCAAGATTTCCTTTTTCGATAAGCTCAAGCGCGGGCTCTAAGCGGTCTCCAGCGTATCCTGCGCCGCTGCCGATTCTAATTTTCTTCATAATTAATCATCCTCCATTTTTTATACTATGATACGCTTATAGCTCCAGTAATCAATGCCACAATTAACATAACAATAGTTGTCGCAAAAGCGAGTGGTATAGTTTTCTTTTGGTGTTCGCCAAAGTCTACACCTGCTAAACCTACTAACAAGAATGTAGATGGTGTAAGTGGACTGACAGGGAAACCTGTTGTCATTTGTCCCAAAAGAGCCGCGCGAACAACATTAATACCATCAACGCCAAAGAGTTCCGTAGTTTCCACAAGAACTGGGAGTACGCCAAAATAGAATGAGTCTGGGTCAAACAATAAACTAAGTGGCATAGCCAAAACGCCGACCATAACAGGTATGTACGAACCGAGCGCGGTTGGGATAGCATTAACTGCAACCGAGGTCATAGCCTCTATCATACCGGAATTTCTTGTAATACCGATTAACACGGCAGCACCAAACAAAACCGTAGCCATCATCAAAGCCGCTTTCGAGTGAGCATCAATCCTAGCGCGCTGAGTGGCTACCACAGGATAGTTCAACACGAGCGCAATTGAAAAAGCTACCATAAAAGTAATGTGAGGAGGCATCAAGCCTGTCATCAAAACAATTACAGCGATAACAATCATCAAAGCGTTAAATGGCACCATCTTTGGGCGCAAAAGTTTTTCTTGTTCTTCACTAAGTGCCATTACTTCATTTATTTTCTCCATTTGTAGTGATGTCGCGTCGTTGGGATTATATCCTAGGGCTTTACGTTCACGAAGTCCGAGGATATAAGCCATTGCAACAACAAATAACAATCCTGCAGCAAGTGGTACTATCATACCCATAACGATCTCTACCGAAGAAACTTCGTTGCCTGGCGTACTTAAAATCGTTGCTGCTCGTAACGGTACAGCACTCCAAGGCACAGCGTTCATTGTACCCGTTCCAAGTGCAACAATCGTAGCAAGAGTTGTCGGCTTCATACCAACAGCATTATACAAAATCAACATAGGCGGAACAACGACCAAGAATGTAGTAGCGCCAGCTCCGTCCAAATGCGCCAAGAATGTGAAAATGGCAGTACCTACCGCAATCTTCACAGGGTCTGATCCCCCAAACTTAACAGTTGCCTTAATCAAAGGACGAAATGTCCCAGCATCCGTAAGTATACTGAAGAACAAGATGGCAAATATGAACATGACACCCGTCCCAGCAATGCCGTTGATCCCTTGGGCTACAAACCCACCAATCTGTGGACCAAACCCACCTATTACAGCAGTAATAACCGGCACTGTAATAAGTGCCACGACAGGCGCTACTTTCTTTGACATAATAAGCGCCATTACGCCAACAATAGTAACAAAACCTAATAATGCAAGCATAAAAATCCTCCTCATGAGTTTTTAACTTCACTATCATATAAGCAAAATTCATGCCAACTTTTCCCAACACATATATTTTTGGAGGAAAATGTGTGATCTTAGTTTGTTTTTTATTGAAATCAATACGTTTTTCACAAAAAAAATATTTTTCCATTCGTGCTTTTGACTAATACTCAAGACAAAACACGCCACAGATATATTCCAAAATTTTGGAATTCATCTGCGGCGCATATGCAAATTTATTGATGTCTTCATAAGATTAATTCATAAAATTAATAGAAAACTATTAATTCCAAAACTTTAGAATAGTAATTCCAAAATTTTAGAATCAATTTTTATTCCCTATTTTATTATATAAACTTGAAAGTGATATCCCCAAATCAGCCGCTGTCTTTTGCTTTCCTGCTAAATCGTTACCATTTTTACGAAGCAGCCTCTCTATCTCACCCTTCTCAAAACGTTTTACGCGACACACAAGAGTTTCTGATTCATCCGTATATTTTGGCGCAATGGCTTCAGGCAATGAACTCGCCGCAATAGTTCCATCATCTGAGATATATGATACAAATTCCAAAACATTTCTAAGCTCCCTTACATTTCCAGGCCAGTCGTGGTCACAGAGCCTTTTAAGAGCATCATCGTCAATTGATAGACTGCGGTGCTGTTTTTTAGACAGTTCACTCAGAATGACGCTCACTAAAGGTTCAATATCGTCTTTTCTCTCCCTAAGTGGCGCAATTTTAATCGGGAAAATGCTGAGTCTATAGTACAAGTCTCGTCGGAAACGACCTTCTTCTATATATCTAGTAAGCTCAACATTGCACGCAGCTATCACACGAACATTGACACTCCGCTCCTCCACACCCCCAACTGGACGAACCTTTTGCTCTTGAAGAACTCGCAAAAGCTTAGCCTGAAGAGAAATATCCATTTCAGATATTTCATCTAGAAAAATCGTACCATTTGTGGCAGCTTCAAACAGACCAATTTTGCCGCCTTTCTTTGCCCCTGTAAAAGCGCCTTCAACATATCCAAACAGTTCGCTCTCCAAAATATTTGGATTGAAATTAGCACAGTTTATAGCCAAAAAGACATTGCCACGCCTTTTACTTGCATTATGTATTGCTTGGGCGTAGAGTTCTTTTCCTGTTCCGCTTTCAGATTGCAATAGAATCGTTGCATCAGAGGTAGCCGCTTTTTTAGCCAGCTCTTTAACCTTTACCGATGGAAAGTCTATTGCAACTATATCGTCAAATGTATATCCATCATTACCTATTTTTGAAATTTGTCTGATAACTTGCTTGGAACGCTCAATCTCTTGCAGTATCCGCTGAAAGTCGTGCGCTTGCTGAATGAATGTCACAACCGAGATGCCACCTATTATCTCACCATCTTGAATGATCGGGTACATATTAACAAAGTACGGTTCTTCCTGCTCTTGTCTATGCGCGTACAAAATAGGCTTCCCTGTTTTAAGCACATTAGGCAGCATTGCTCCTTGGCGAATATTTCTCAACTGGTGTCCCAATATTTCGTCAATGCTCATGTTGATAAAATTGCAGTAGGCCTTATTTCCGTATACAATTTTTGAATCCTTATCAATTATAAGAATTCCCTCGTTAAAAACGTCAAATATTTGAGCCATTTCGCTAAGAATTTTCATTCCATCCACTCCTTGAGAACTATATAAATACATATATTGACATCTCTTGCAAATAGTTTACATTATTTTACATTCTTTTACAACTACGGATAATGTCATTCAAATAAATCTAACAAAATCCCTTGACAATTCATTCTCGAAGTGGTACCTTATTATTTAGCTCTTAGCACTCATCGTCGTCGAGTGCTAACAGTTTCAAAAAATTATAGTTCTGAGGTGGTATTCTCATGTTTAACGAGAGAAAAATACGAATACTTGAAGCCATCATTAACGACTATATAGCCACCGCAGAGCCTATAGGCTCTCGTACTATTGCTAAGAAGTATGATCTTGGCATATCCAGTGCCACTATTCGTAATGAAATGAGTGACTTGGAGGAGATGGGTTATATTATAGCACCACATACGAGTGCGGGGCGCGTGCCGTCTGATAAGGGATATAGGCTATATGTTGACCAGCTTATGCCACGCAGAGAGCTTACTGGGGAAGAAGCGGCGTATCTTCAAAGCGTTATCAAGGAAAATATTAATCAAGTCGATATGCTTATGCGAGAGACTGCCAAAGCTATCTCGCTACTTACAAACTACACCACTATCGCTTCAAAATCAACGATTGACTTGACACAGCTTAAGCATGTACAGCTTCTACCCATGAATGATGATAGCATCGCGATTGTTGTTATAACTGATAGTAACTCTATTAAAAATCATGTGTTAAAATTAGACAAAGCACCTGATTATGAAGCTCTTACCAAGCTATCTTTCGCGCTTAACGACTTACTCATCGGCAAGAAAGTCAGTGATTTATCCGAGATAGAAATAGAAATCTCTGATGAGAATTCTATAATGCTGCAAAAGATACTTTATACCGTCCGTGAAATTATGCTTCAAGAGGATGACATCAGAGTATACACAAGCGGCGTGAAAAATATATTGGAGTATCCTGAATTTTCGGACATTGAGAAGGCTAAAGGAGTCTTTAACACCTTTGAAGAACAGGAAATGCTTATCACACTTTTGGGTAATAATAATGACAATGTGCAGGTCGTAATAGGCTCTGAAAGCACAATGCAAGGTATGCAAAACTGCTCAATAATAAAAGCAAACTATACCTTTGGGCAAAAACATTTAGGCTCAATCGGTGTAATAGGTCCTACGCGGATGGACTATGCTCAAGTATTTTCTATACTAAACGGCATTGTAAAGAATGTTAATGCCGCGATTTACTCATTGAAAAAGGAGACATGATAATGGAAAAAAATGATGAACTGCCAATAGACGATAATATAGCAGAAGGTGTTGAGGTACTAGACACTGAGCCGGAGGAAGAGCTCTCAATAGAAGAGCAGCTAAAAGTCCAAAACGCTGACCTCCTCGACAAGCTTCAAAGAAGCCTCGCCGAGTTTGATAACTTCAGAAAGCGGACTGCGAAAGAAAAGATAGATATGTTCGACATAGGCATTATAAGCATGGCGGAGCGTATACTCCCCGTGGCTGATAACTTCTTACGCGCGTTAAACGCAGCCCCTGATAAAGAGGACAATATGTACAAGGGCATTGCAATGATTTATAAGCAGTTAGAGGACGCGCTTGAAAATGCTAACATTACGCCAATAGAATGTGTCGGGCTAGAATTTAACCCGAACTTACACAATGCCGTAGCCCATGAACAAGTAGAGGGCGAAGCGGAGAATACTGTTGTTGAAGAGCTTCAAAAAGGATATAAGTATAAGGATAGAGTAATTAGGCCTTCAATGGTCAAAGTTGCAAACTAAACTAGCGTTCGGTGAAGCCGAACCACCCGCGCAGCGGATGAAATTGCGCAGCAATTTTCTAGTGCATGAGTATATTTTCGTGAGCTCTCTGCACAAAAATGTACGAAAACATACCAAACTAAACTCAAAACGGAGGATTAAATATGGGAAAAATTATAGGAATTGACTTAGGTACTACAAATTCATGTGTAGCTGTTATGGAAGGCGGTCAGCCAGTCGTTATTCCAAACTCGGAAGGGCAAAGAACGACACCTTCTATAGTAGGCTTTACTAAATCGGGCGAGAGACTCATAGGCGAAGTTGCCAAGCGTCAAGCAATCACAAACCCAGACAATACTGTCATGAGTATCAAAAGAGAAATGGGTACGAATTTTAAAGCGAACATCGACGGCAAAGGCTATTCACCGCAAGAAATATCTGCTATGGTTTTGCAAAAGCTTAAAACGGACGCCGAGAGCTATCTTGGTGAAAAAGTAACGCAAGCTGTAATAACAGTTCCTGCATACTTCACAGACAGCCAAAGGCAAGCCACAAAAGACGCGGGTAAAATCGCGGGTCTTGAAGTTATGCGTATTATAAACGAGCCTACGAGCGCGGCACTCGCATACGGTCTTGACAATGAAACAGAACAAAAGATACTCGTGTATGACTTAGGCGGCGGCACTTTCGATGTGTCTGTTATAGAAATCGGCGACGGCGTTATCGAAGTTTTAGCAACCAGCGGTAACAACCGACTAGGCGGCGACGACTTTGACGAGCGTGTTATGGACTTTGTTGTTTCTGAGTTCAAAAAGCTTGAGGGCATTGACCTCTCAAAAGACAAAATGGCTATCCAAAGAGTGCGTGACGCGTCTGAGAAGGCGAAACAAGAACTTTCAACAGTGACAACAACCAACATAAACCTGCCGTTTATAACAAGCAACCAAGACGGTCCTAAGCATCTTGACGTTACAGTTTCTCGTGCGAAGTTTGATGAGCTTACTTCTGACTTGGTGGAAAAGACGATAGAACCTGTTAAGTCTGCTTTAAAAGACGCGGGAATTAGTGCAGGTGAGCTTTCAAAGGTACTTTTGGTAGGCGGCTCGACTAGAATCCCTGCGGTACAAGACGCGGTTAAGAGAATCACTGGTAAAGACCCGTTTAAAGGCATCAATCCTGACGAGTGCGTGGCACTTGGTGCTTCTATCCAAGGCGGCAAATTGGCAGGAGATGAGGGTGCAGGAAGTATACTTCTCCTTGACGTTACTCCACTTTCACTCAGCATTGAGACTTTGGGCGGGGTGGCTAC
>Ga0123355_10006991_pt1 | contig 16814 bp, 10 predicted proteins | sample TergutEmb28metaG_3_FD_89872 | JGI IMG/M metagenome (GOLD analysis project Ga0123355, IMG submission 89872) | Embiratermes neotenicus P1 segment gut microbial communities from Petit-Saut dam, French Guiana - Emb289 P1 | ecosystem: Host-associated > Arthropoda: Insects > Digestive system > Gut ...
CTTTTCTTTGCATGGAATATTAAATAAACTCGCCATAAATTGGGCAGTTGACTTTGACGTGAAAAACTGCCCGTAAGATTTTCGAGCATCTTTAGGGTTTGATAATACAAAATCATTTGTTTTATCAATTATATAATCTATCATATGCCCTCCATAAGTTGCCATTTTACAATAGTAGGCTATAACTTATTCTGCATTATTTACATTTGTTTGAAGTTTGGCAATCCGTGTTCTGCCGTCTATGTCTAATTATACGCCGCATCAACGCACAAAGCAAAGATAATCGAACGAATTCCGAACAAAATATTATCAATTCTAATTTTGAAGATTCCGAGTTTCAAAAACAGTCAATGGCAACAAAACCCCAAGGGGCTGTTAGAGGATTTGCGATTAGCCTCCTCGCAAATCCCCCTAACAGCCCCTACATTACCGTCACATAAAGGCCTTGAATAGCCCTTTACGAAACAGCCAAGAGTGTCATTTTGGCCAAACCTTTCTACTCCACAACCCCACTGCAACAACAGTCTTCATAGTAAGCCTGTGGCTGATACACGGCAGCGGCAGCGGCAGCCGCTTCGTCACAGCAGCACTCATAGTAAGGGTATAGCGAAAGTGCCGCCGCCGCGGCTGCCTCGTCACAGCAGCACTCTTCGTATGTGCCGTATGGATACATTTGCCTAAGCGCGCTAACAACCGCTTCGTCGCAGCAGCACTCGTTGTACGCCTGCCTTAGTGCTTCAATTGCGTCCCTATTGCAGCAGCAGTCATAGTAGGCCTGCCCAAGCGCGTCGGCAACCGCCCTGCGCAATATCCCTGTAGTAACAGGGTAATCCGTCCGCGGAGAAAATGCCACTGTCTGATGCCTTAGCACTTCTTCTGCCAAATCACGCATACGCGGCTCAAACAGCGGGTAAAATGTCCGCTGTGTTTCGTCCATCCCAGCAAGATACAGCACCAGAATATCGTTTTGAGATACCGTGACACGTACCTGCACCGGCTCGCCATTTAAGATAATTCTTGATACATATGTACCTGGTACAAACCGCTGCGCCGGCGCGGGGTAAGCGGCTTCGTCTTCCGGTGCTTGGCTTCGCCCTCTTGGTACAAGCAGCACCAACAGCAAAATAATCAGCGCAAGCCCAAGAAGGGTAAACAGTCCTATCCGTATTAGGTCTTTCAATTGTAGTACAAAGATTTTCGTACCACCCATCATATTGCACCCTTTCTGCATTAACTTACATTAATGTATGAGGGTTTTGGGGTGAATATGCAACAAAGGTGACAACAGCAAACTACACGTTCAGCCTGGAATATAAATCGAATATCGCCATCATAAAAAAAAGCCACAACAGCTTGCCGTCCACGTGAGTCTCATTTTGCATAGGGCTTACAGCGGCGACAACCGCGGAAGCGGGTTGGAGGCTTTTTTCCCACATGTTCCGGCTTATATGAGTCAGCCCCAGGCTAGGAAAAATGCCATTTCATTCGGATTGGTCATCCGATGAAATCGCGTTTTTCCGATAGCCCGGGTCTGGCTCATGCCTCCACAGCGTGCGAAAAAAGCCTCCAACCCGCTTCCGCTGCTCTACCGCATGTAAGGCTATATGAAAACATAGCCTGCCTGTGCGCTATGCAAGCTATGTTGCACTTGGCCATGTAGTGTAATTGTGGCATTGAGATTGGTTTTTAACAATGCCTAGACAAAGGCCCGATGCATTTTTCGCTAGCAGCAACACTTGGTAATGTGTCGGTTTAAAGTCCGCATGAGTAGAGCCGAAACCCGCATCGCAAATATATAGACTCAAAACCTCATATTGCAGCGTCGTCGCATTTACACATATATCCAGTTCACATCAATGACATGCAAAAACGCCGGGATTTGGAGTTTTTCCATTTTTGACAAAGGTTATTATGCCGCCATTTGCAGCACTAAATAGTTGCCATATTGAGTGATTCCTTGACTGGGGTTACATTATATGTGAAGCACTATATCTTGCCATGCGATAAAAATCCTCAGCGTCTGTGGACGATTTTGAAGCTTAATGACTACAATACACAGCGAAGCTATGCTTTTCATAGAGCTTTACGAGTGGTATACAGCGGAAGCAGGTTGGAGGCTGATATACGCCCTGTGGAGGCATGAGACAGACCCAGGCTATTGGAAAAACGCGATTTTATCGGATGGCAATCCGAATAAAATCGCATTTTTCCTAGCCTGGGGCTTTCTCATGTCAGCCGGAACATGCGCGTATAGCAGCCTCCAACCTGCTTCCGCGGTTGTCGCCACCGCAAGCTCTACGACAAACTAGATTCACACGACTTGCCGTCTACCGCAATCAGTGTCATATTATACCGGTAACATGATTATAAGCGAATTACGAAAGGAGCCCCCAATGCCAATAAACTACAACCCATGGCAAAACCCATACCCTTCCACAAGGAACCTGCACCTTGCGCGTAACGGAATGGTAGCAACATCCCAGCCCCTTGCGGCCCAGGCTGGGCTTGAGATTCTTAAAAAAGGCGGCAATGCGATAGATGCCGCAATCGCAACCGCAGCCTGCCTAACTGTCGTAGAGCCAACTGCCAATGGTATCGGCGGCGACGCATTCGCCATCGTATGGGCAAATGGCGCGATGTACGGACTCAACAGCTCTGGCGCGGCACCGACGGGGATATCCATTGATGCCCTAAAGGCACAAGGCCATACAAAAATGCCTGTCCAAGGCTGGATTCCCGTTACCGTACCCGGCGTACCCGGCGCGTGGGCGGCACTTAGCAAGCGGTTTGGCAAGCTTCCACTTGGCGATGTCCTTGCGCCTGCAATTGAATATGCCCGAGGCGGCTATCCCCTTTCCCCGTCACTTGGAAGAGGCTGGGCTGGGGCATATGCATATTACTCCGCCAACTTACGCAGCCAGGAGTATGAGCACTGGTTTAAGACCTTCGCGCCGGATGGCCGTGCGCCCAAAATCGGCGAAATGTGGGCCTCGCCCAACCATGCCGCAACCCTTGAAGAAATTGCAGATACCAACGCCGACAGCTTTTACTGTGGGCGCATTGCGGAAAAAATCGTCGATTTCGCAAAAAAAACCGGCGGATATATCCGCGAAACAGACCTTGCGGCATTTGAGCCCCTGTGGGTAGACCCTATATCCGTAAACTATCGCGGTTACGATGTCTGGGAACTGCCGCCAAATGGCCAAGGGCTTGTCGCGCTTATCGCCCTTAATATTTTGAAGGGGTTCTCCTTTGAAGACGAATACACAAGCATCGCCAGCGCAGATTCACTGCATAACAATAGCTTCACCGCACATGATTCAACTGGCGCAAGCCTCTTCTCCCGAGACGCTATAGGCGTATACCACAAACAATTCGAGGCAATAAAGCTGGCCTTTTCCACCGGCAAAAAAGTAATAACAGACCCTAAATACATGCAACTCCCCATCTCAGACCTGCTAAGCGACAGCTTTGCCGATACCCTACGCGCCCAGATTAAAACCACCGCCAGCGAGCCTGTAGCGATGGTTCCCCCTACAAGCGGAACGGTATACCTATCCACCGCCGACTATGATGGCAACATGGTCAGCTTTATCCAAAGCAATTACATGGGCTTCGGCTCGGGCATTGTAATCCCGGATACAGGCATAGCAATGCAAAACCGCGGCGCGGACTTTAGCCTCGACCCAACCCACGCCAACGCCCTTGAAGGCGGCAAGCGTACCTACCACACAATTATCCCAGGCTTTTTGACCAAGGGCAGCACCCCAGTAGGGCCCTTTGGTGTCATGGGCGGATATATGCAGCCCCAAGGCCATCTACAAGTTATCATGAACATGATTGACTTCGGCCTAAACCCACAAGCCGCGCTGGACGCCCCAAGGTGGCAGTGGCTACAAGGCAAAAGTTTCGAGGTCGAGCATCACTTCCCAAGGCATATCGCCCAAGGGCTTCAAAGCCTAGGCCATAGGATTACAACCCCAATAGAAAGCGGTAGCTTCGGCCGTGGCCAGATTATACTAAGAGACCCGGAAAGCGGCGTACTTGCAGGCGGCACAGAATCACGGACAGACGGGGCTGTTGCGGCATGGTAAAGCCACTATACCCGCTGCTACTTACCCCAATTTACAAAGAAATGATTTGGGGCGGATGCAGGCTTGCCACAATGTATAACAGGCAAATCCCGTCAAATAAAACCGGCGAAAGCTGGGATATCTCTTGCCGCCCCGGTGAAATGGGCATAATCGAAAACGGGGCATGTGCCGGTATGCCTTTTGATGAATATATCGCGCATGATATAAAAGGCGTGCTGGGGATACGGGTAGCACCATCCACCACATTCCCATTATTAATTAAGCTAATAGACGCAAACGACACCCTTTCCGTGCAAGTACATCCAGACGATAAATATGCCGCGAGAGCAAGCTCCGACACTATGACAGGCACTACGACCAGCGTTAGCACGTCCCCATTCAACAACACCAGCAAGACCCAACACCCCAGCACCGACGACACCGGCAAAACAGAAATGTGGTATATCCTAGCCCCGCCAACAGACGGCAAGCTAATTATCGGCCTAAAGCCCGGCACAACCGCAAAAGCCCTACAAAATGCCTGTAAACAAGGCACAGTAGAAACACTGCTAAACCGCCTAGAGGTCAAAACCGGCGATATAATCAACATCCCAGCCGGCCTAGTCCACGCCCTAACCCCCGGCACAGTTGTGGCAGAAGTACAGCAAAACTCCGATATAACCTATCGCCTATACGACTATAACCGCCTAGGCCCAGACGGCAAGCCGCGCCAGCTTCACATCAACGACGCAATTGCCGTTGCCGACTTCGACGACAAAATCCCCAAAGCCACAGTCCATGGGCTGCCAATAATAAAAGGCGACTGCACCCTTACTTATGCAATCGCCAATCAACATTTCGCTATAATCAAATATGAACTTGCCCCAAGGAAAGAAACGCCCGCAAAATCAATGCCCATTACCAACTTCGTCACAGAAGCATCCAACCCAATGACCTTTTGCATCTACACCTGCGTAGAAGGCGAGGCCGAGGTCATCTACGCAGGTACGCCACATAACGAAAGCACATCCAGCCCATGTATCACACTACCCACAGGTCGCTCGATTTTCATCCCCGCCGGGCTTGGCAGTTATTCTTTACGCGCAAAAAACGGCAAGCCCTGCATCCTACTAAAAAGCTTCGTCCCGGATATAGAGCAGGATTTTATAGCCCCACTGCGGCAGCATGGCTATACAAATGAGGAAATCGCGACAAAAACGTTTATATCAAAGTAGCACATCTATATCAAAGTAGCACGCTCACAAACCCCGCAGAAAACGGGGTTTTTCCATTTTTGACAAAAGCGATAAAGCCCCGCAATTCGGGGTTTTTCCATTTTGGTGAAAACCTAGAAAGTAACACTCTGCACCTCCCCTGCAACAACCTAGATGGTTGCAGTCCTACTCCTTAACCTGCAACAACTCAAGAGGCGAACGGCGTGTAACCAAGCCCGCACCAATAACCGCACCAGCCGCTGCGCCCAAGACATACGGCACAGCCACAATAACAATATCAGCCCTAAGCCCAAAGGCAACCACCAAAACCAAGCCAACCCCACTTCCAACAACACAAACAAGCATCTGCCCAAACCAAAGCACAACCTGCACCCGCAACTTAGACGTACCAGTAACCCGCATAATCGCGGCATTCTTAGCCATCTGCAAAGTCAAAAGCAATGTAAACCCACCGCCAATTACAGCAGAAACCCCAACCATCAAAAACCGCAGCAATCCCATAAGTTCCGCCTGTCGCGCCAGTGGGGCTGTGCCAAACCGCAATTCTTGATCCCAAACTGTAACCCTAAGCCTCTCCAATCGCGGATACCTAAGGGTAACAAATACTGACTCAATTTCCTCACGTACATACGAAAGCTGACGATTATGCACCGGGTCTATCGCAAACCGAAGGGTATAAAACCCCGTAAACTCGCCAAGCATGGCCTCCATCGCCCCAAGAGGCAAAACCGCGCCGTCCCTTACATTTGCGGCAAGGCCTCCCCCGTCATGTATCCCAATAACCACCGCAATGGCATAATACCAAACCCCAGGGCGAAATAACCCCGGCCGATAATACACAATATACGCCCCATCTCCATAAGAAAGGCCATGCATTACACCAAGTTCATATGAAATAATAATCGGTATTGGATAACCGCCCGCATAAACAAAACTACCCTCATCATGCCCGGCGGCAAAGCTCACATGCATCCTAAAAGGGTCGCTTCGCCCAATAAACCCAGGAGAGTCCTCGGTCAAATGTCGCAACTCGCAAACAGCTACCAATATATCCACAGCAGTTGGTATCTCACTAATTAATTCCTCATAGTCTAGCGCATTAAAAGCTGCCAAGCCAGAGCCTGCCACACCAGATGTTGATATGCCAGATGCTGATGAGTCAGAACGTGACGAACCAGCCCCAGCTGAATAAAGGCCTGTTAAAAGCGGCGCAAGACGATACGGCAAAACCGGCGCAATAAACACAGGATAACTAGCCTCAACATACACCTCGCCAACAGTACCAAGCTCAGAAATCCCCCACAAATGCATAATAGAAATCGTATCACCAGCCGGGCGCACACTACGGCCAAAGTATTGATACCTCCCAACCTCGCCGGTAACAATAGTTTCATTATACAACCGCTCAATATCCTGCCTAATACTTACAATAGTAAGCTGCAAAACCCCAAGTGCCAAAGCAAACAGCAATGCAACCCCGATGCTAAGCAAGGTTTTTGCCGGTACCCGTACAATATGCCTAAACATATGCAGCAACATTACCTAGCCCCCTTTAGAACCGCCAGCACACTGCGACGCTCTGTTTTCACAGTAATCGCCGTGACAATAGCAAGCATAAACACAAAAATAAATACACATAAAAACACAAGTAAGCCCACAGAAGGCAGCGGCGTCCCAATATAAGGCGCAAGTGCGGCGTCCCGCACAAACGATATATCAAACGCCCCAAGTTCATCAGCCATAAGCCCCGCAAAACCCTCAACCACATCATAAGTAAGCCAAAATGCCAAACGCCACCCAAAAACCCCGCCAACCAAAACAGCAGGCAACCCAAAAACCATAAGCGCAATAACAGTATGCACATAGTTATCCATAGCCCGTCTGCCAAGGGCACGCAATATCGCATACTCTTTAGCCCTCTGCCAAACAAACAAAGCCATAACAAACCCAATCACCAACACCAACACAACCGCAGTAATAGCAAAATTAAGCCGCCCAGCCATCATAATTGTGTCGGCGGCAGCAAAAAAACCACTCCCATTAGGCCCAACAAACCGCACACTAGCACCAAGCTCCATAAGCGCATCCCGTGTAGCCCATAAAAAAGCCTGCTGGTCTCGCTGAGTATAAAGCGCGAAGCTAAACCACAACGCCGGCGTATATTCAGGCTCAACATCCCCAAAATAAGCCGACTGTATCCCCCAATCATAAGGAATCAACGAGTCCGGGATAAACATAAACTTATTCAAAGACGACCACCGGGTATTAACAGCCCTAAACCGATAAAAATCATATATCCCAACAACTTCAAGCTCCAAAGTAACAACAGGATAGCCCCCAGGCCGACTCAAAACCCCAAGCTCAGGAAAAGTAACAATAGGAACAGGCAGCGGGTTAATATCACTTTCATTGCTAATCAAATAATAAGGCGATATAACAAGATGCTGGCAGGCATTAACGCTAACAGCAATAAAATCACCCACCTCAACCTGCCGACGAGACGCAAATAGCCGATTAACAACCACAACAGGCCTCGCCTCCCTATAATCATCCAAACAAAGAAACCGCCCCTCATACAAAGACATAAACCCATGCCCGGCCTGGACATAAGGCAAGCGGCTCATATCCCTAGTAGTACGCAAATATACCGCAGACTGCACATGACTGGCATACATAAGCTGACGGCAAAGCCCAAGAGCCACAGTATCCACCTCATCTCCCGCAAGAACAGGCACATACCATAAGCCCTCGTACCCGATAGGGCGCATCATCTTAGTAATCGTACTGCTATCAAACTGCAACCTCTCAAGAAGCCAGTAAAACGTCCCCTTAAGAAAATATCGCTGGCCGACCTGCATATCAGCAAGGGGAGAAGGCATATCCTCCGAAGGCACATCCTCCGGAAAATCCATGCGCAACCGCAACACTTGCCCCTCATAAAGCCGCTCAGGATAACCAAGCATCACCTGGTCGACCTGCACATAAAGAATCTTATGCGGATAAAACCCCCAAGGCCTAAACTCCCACCCCCATGGCGGCGCGGCAATAAACTGAGCCTCCAAAAGTGTACCGTAGAAAAACGAATCGCCACTAACAAACCCGGCAAAACCCGGCATTGGCCGCAGCCGGGGCATTAAATTTATGTATTCCCTCAACTCAAACTCATGGGCAAAATACCGATACGCCCAAGACGCACGCCAATACCTACTACCTTCGATATAGGCATTGTGCATATCCGTAAGACGCCCCTCAAGCCCCCGACGCCTGTCATAGAAAGTCACATACGGGCTTTGGGCAATGTACTCCAAAGCAGCGGAGACATCCGCCGTATTGCCATCCCGATGGGTCAAAAAGCCCACAGTCTGAAAAAACCCGGTCATCCCGTTAATCTGCTCGCGCACAATAGCAAACTCCGTCACACGCGTAACAAAGGCAAAGGACGATGCCGCGATAAGCAACACCAACAGCAAAGTACGCACAGGTTGCCGCAGCATAGACTTAAGGAACAGGTTTTTTCTCATGTTGCCACTCCTTTAATGTCGAGATAAATGGGTATTCCGATTAACATATCATATATTTAAGCGCGGCGCAAATCACCGGAGGCATATATCACGTGAAGCAAATTTGTCAAAAATCTTACAACGGCGAAAACCGCGTAAGCAGGTTGAAGGCTTTTCTCGCACATGTTACGGCTGATGTTGTAACGCCTCTGGCGGGGAAAATGCCGCCTGCCTTCGGATTGTCATCCGGGCAGACAGCGTTTTCCCATCGCCAGAGTCATTACAACGCCTTCACAAAGTGCAAGAAAAGCCCTCAACCTGCTTACGCTGCTTACCGCATGTAAATCTATATGAAAACATAGCCTGCCTGCATAATATGTAAGTGCTATATTGCACTAGGCTATATTGCTATGGTGGCACAAACGTTGCCTTGTCGCAATGCTTATACAAAAGCCCGATGCATTTTTCTCTAGTATAACATTTGGCAACGTGTCGATTACAAAATCCGCATGAGCAGTGCCTAGTCCCGCATCGCAAACATAAAGGTTTGCATGCTCTAATTACGGAGCCACCACCCCTGGCATATATATCCAATGCCTGTTGTCGTGATACAATAAACCCCGTGATTTGGGGTTTTTCCATTTTTGACAAAGGTTATTGTGCCGTTTTTAGCAGTGTCATAGGGCTGGCAAATCGTTCGATTCCTTGCAATGCCTGTATATGAATCGTTGAAATGTCGATACCTCATCAAGCGGTCTTTAACAATACAACGCTTTTAATATAGGCTATCAAACGGTAACGGGTGGACGGGTAGAAGCCCCTTTCTTACACCTGTGCAGGCATGAGGAAGACCTAGGCTATTGGAAAAACGCGACTTCAACGGATGGCAATCCGAGTTGAAGTCGCATTTTTCCTAGCCTAGGGCTTTCTCATATCAGCCGGAACATGTGTAAGAAAGGGACTTCTACCCGTCCACCCCGCGTGCCGCGTGTGTTAGCCAGAAAACAATCAGCTTGTAGCACGATAAGCCCAATGCCGATTTATTTATGCATAACACTTCAAAAATCACCAGTTTTGTATTATTCTAAGAGCAAGAAATTACCGACGCGCAATTTAAACCCACAACAATCAAAAATTAAGCGATAAAAAGGAGACACACTATGGAGAAAAACCTATACCTAGGCATCGAGTTCGGCTCGACCCGCATCAAGTCGGTATTAATAGACGATACCTGCGAGCCGGTAGCAATCGGCGGCCACAACTGGGAAAACCGCCTAACCGGCGGCGTATGGACATACACCCTAGATGACATCTGGCAAGGCGTGCAAGCCTCATACGCCGCGATGGCAGCAGACTACCAAGCACGCCATAACGCGAAACTGACCAAAATCACCGGCATGGGCGTCTCAGCAATGATGCACGGATATATCCCACTCGACGCCACCGGCGAACTCCTAACAGAATTTCGTACATGGCGCAACACCAGCACAGAAGCAGCCTCAAAGACACTAACCCCGCTCTTTGGCATAAACATCCCACTACGCTGGAGCATCGCCCATCTATACCAGGCAATATTAAACGGCGAAGACCACCTACCCCGGCTTACCACAATCACCAGCCTAGCCGGATATGTACACTACAAACTAACCGGCGAAAACGTACTAGGAACCGGCGACGCATCAGGCGTTTTCCCAATAGATAGCGCAACCGGCGAATATCATAAAGGCAACCTAGCCGACTTCGACAAGCTAATCGCAGACAAGAACTTCGGCTGGAAAGTCGCGGATATCCTACCAAAGGTACTACCCGCCGGTGCAGTAGCAGGCCAGCTTACCGCCAATGGCGCAAAACTCTTAGACCCAACCGGCACCCTCGCCCCAGGCGCAAACTTCTGCCCACCGGAAGGCGACGCGGGCACCGGCATGGTTGCAACCAACAGCGTTGCGGCAAGTACCGGCAACGTATCCGCGGGCACGTCCATTTTTGCAATGCTGGTCCTAGAAAAAGGCCTTTCTCGCCTGCATCCAGAAATCGATATGGTCACAACCCCATGCGGCAAGCCTGTTGCAATGGTGCATTGCAATAACGGCACCTCCGACCTTAATGCATGGGTTGGCCTGCTTCACGAGGCCGCAACCATGATTTCCGGCACATCAGCCGATATAAACCATGTATACGAAAGCCTATACCGCGCCGCACTAACCGGTGACGCCGACGGCGGCGGGCTTATGGCCGTAAGCTACCTCTCTGGGGAGCATAATACCGGCTTCGAAGAAGGGCGCCCGCTATTTATGCGCCTACCGGAAGGGCGTCTTACCGTGCCAAACTTTATGCGCACCCTTCTGCTTACCTCCATGGCAACCCTTAAGCTTGGTATGGACATCCTAACGGTAGAAGAAGGCGTAAAAATCACCCAGCTAATGGGTCATGGCGGCATCTTTAATACAAAGGGCGTTGCGCAAAAGCTAATGGCCGGCGCGCTAAATATCCCCGTTTCCGTAATGGAAACCGCCAACGAAGGCGGTGCGTGGGGCATTGCCCTGCTTGCGGCATATATGGGGCAGACGGCAGTAAGCCAAACAGCCAATCCGTCCCCAAGCATGACCTTAGGCGAGTTTTTGGATAAGCACGTGTTCTCGGGCCGCGCAGGTGCGACAATTGCACCGGATAGCGCAGACACCCAAGGCTTTGAGGCATTCATGAAGGGCTTTGCCGCTGGCCTTAAAGTCGAGCGTGCCGCTGTGGATAATTATAAATAAAGATCGGGTGACAACATGTACAATTTTTTCAGCGAGTTATTTATCACCCTCAACCGACAGGACAATCATGTCATCATCATGTCTGTCTTCTTTGGCGTTGCGGCCCTTGCGGTGCTATTGCGCATTATTTCCCATCTTCATTTTCGTGCGGCTTTAATCGGCTTTCGCCGTGACGCAAAAAAGCCCATAAAGACTCTTGACGACATCCGCGAGCTAAAAAACTCCCTGCTTGTTAACATTGTAATAGAGTACAAACGGGTTGCCGACAAGGCCGTGACACATGTCCCGGCCCAGCAGCTTGTTAACCGGCAGGTTGCCGCAATGAGTTTCATTGGCTGGCGGTACGACGGTATGCTGCCCTTTATAGTAGAGCTAGAGCGGGCACTACTGTTTATCGGGTTGATACTAGCCGTGGTTTTTTCGGACTACGCCTTTGTTTACGGGGTGCTTGCGATTGTACTGTTTTTGCTTACCCGCGCTGCGGCGGCGTTTTTTAACTTTTTCGGAGCAAAAGAACAACTCGCCGACGAAATCGTAATTTATATAGAGCGGGAAATTGGCCGCTTCTTTGCCTCCGACACCGGCGGTGCTGTGCTTCGGCTTAAAAACGACCTAACAGAGGCAATAGCAGGCATGACGGCAAGCCTCGAAGGCATCGTTAGCCAAATGGCCGAAAGCCTCGAAAATACCACCACTTCTATCGGCAAAACCATGACCGAAACCACAGATTCCATAGGCAGCACCATGACAAAAGCCACCGAAAACGTAGGCCCAGCCCTAGCCGCAGCAATGGACGAAAAGCTTATCAACATGAACGCCAACCTCTCCAATACCCTAGAAAGCTGGGAAAGCGCGTTATCTCAAGCTTCCAGCCTGCAAACCGCAATGAACGACACCTCCGACCGGCTTGGGCAAACCAGCTTACGACTCCAATCCTCGGCAGAACTACTAAGCAAGCACCTGCAAGGCCACTCAAACGCCCTCTCGGAACAGCATATCGCGCTGGTTTCCGCCATAGAGTCCGTCAAAGATGGAGTAGGGCTTTTAAGCACCCAACAAACAGCACTTGTGCAGCAGTCTGACTATATAGAGCGCAATCAACAAACACTAGAAGCTGCGATTTCGGCATACGAATCCTCGCTGCAAGGGCTTACTCAGTCCCTAGGCGACGGGCTAGGCGCGTTTATTAACCTCCATGCCCAGACATCGGCACAGGCGGTAAACGATGCGCTAAAGACCAACATCGACAAGATTATGCTACTGGCAAAAAAAGGCGATGGCCAAAGTGGATGATTTGGTGACAGCCGCTTTTGCCGACAATAAAGGCCTTGCTGCCCCTGCGACACGGACGATTTGTGCATACCCCTCAGCAGCGTGGATGATTTGGTCCCAGCCGCTTTCTTGATGATTAGAGCGGTTGCCGCCCCGCAACGCATACGATTGCTGCACACCTCTCCCAAAGCGTGGATGATTCTGATAAAGCCGCTTTTACTGACATGTAAGGGCATTACCGCCTCATCAACATAGATGCCTTAGCCAAATGCGATTCACAATTGATATATCAAAGCCACAAAAAGGCGTGATAACATGACAACCCCACAATATGAACACCCCCTACCAATCCTAGAATCCGACACAAACTCCCTATCCGCAACACCAGGCCACGGGGGCAGTTTTACTATAATAAACACCGGAGGCGGCCAGCTTTCCGGCCATATATTGTCACGCCTAGATGGCCTAGTCTTCACTCCAAGCCGCATCGAAGGCAATAACCAAGTAATATCCTACAGCTACACCCCCCCAGAAAACAGCACCCCTCCCCAAAGCACCACCTCCCAACACAACAACAACAACAACACACAAGCAACCCACACCCAATCAGTAGCATATATAACAACCAATGGCGGCGAAATCACCCTACCAATAACCGTAAGCCACTCCCCAATGACAATCCAAACCGACGAAGGGGTACCAATATCCTCAGTAAGCGATTTCTACGCCTATGCCAACTCCTATCCAGGCGCCGCCCGCCGCCTATTCACAACCAGCGAGTTCTACATGCTTCTCCTATCCACCGGCTACGAATACCTACCAATCTACGAAAGCCTACACAAAGACACAAATCGCGAACGGGCAATGGACAACTTCTTTCAGCTATCCGGCAAAAAAACCAAAACCACCCTATCACTAGAAACCAAACGCATAGACATAACCCAAAAACCCGGCCAGATATCCCGCGCCACTTTCTACGTGCAAAAATCCAACTCAGGCTACGCCGACGCGCCAATCACCATAAGAGGCGACGCGCCCTGGCTAGGCCTTTCAACCACACGCCTTGCCACCGGCGACTTTGACACAAACAACCGCGCCAAGGTAGACATAAAAATAGACCCGCTTCACCTACCGGGCACATTCCTACGGGAGCATATAATGGTAGGCCGAGACCCCATTGTAGACAATATACTAGAGCTTAATATCCGCCACGCCGCGCCCTTCAACCTACGCCTAAACCGGGCAGGCTACCGCTTCGACGACAGAGGCACAATAGAAATAGAAAACAACACCGGCTACGACATGACAGTAGACCTATACTCCCGCGACCGGTTCGTTAGGTTTTACGCAAACTCATACGTGGTAGGGCAAAACTATTCCATCCAGTTTGAGATTCGGCCCGGGGCATTTACAAGCGGCTTCTTTAGAAAGACGCCATATGTATCCACATCCGTGGACGTAAGGGCGCACTGCCCCGGACAGGTGTTCCAAAGACGCCTGCACTTCACTATAGGGGAATGGTAATGACAAAAAAAACCAATCAGTTAAGGCTGGAACAGTTACATGAGAAACTAGCCACAAAAGGCGATATAAAAACCGCAATGATATACTCCCTCCGCAACTGGCAACAATACCGCCTACACAGCCCAGGAGAGACCTTTTATCTAGAGCGTGCCTATCACGGCGCAATGCTTTCTCACCGCAACAACGAGCCTCATGTAAGGCTTCTTACCCTTGCCATTTTCATGGCAATAGAGGCCGGGCACTTAGACGTCGCAACCAGTATGCTAGATAAGGCATTCGAATACCGCAAGTTCCTAAAAACAAGAGAGCCCTTCTACTACGGCGTCCTACTATTCCTAAGCGCATACAAAATCCAAATCCAATCCCAAAATCAAATAAACCGCAAAACAAAAAAATCCCGCAAGGCCTATGTAACATACCTTAAAACCGTAACATACTCCCCCTACTACGACGTAATGCTAGGCCAGCTTCACCTAGCCGCGGACGAACCAATCCAAGCCTATGAGTTTCTAATAAGGGCCTACAGCTTTGGCTGCAAAAGCGTATACCTCTCCGAAGCGCTATATAGATTCTTCCAAATCCCCAATCAAGAAATCCATCACGATACAAATCCCCGCATACCAGGCGAGGCACTACTATCAGTGCTACTCTACGCCGCGTCCCAGGGCAGCGATATAAACACCGCCGCGTCCCATCACGAAGACGCCCTATTCGATGCAATAAGGCGCAACCCCAAGGCAGGCGAACGCCTCTACGCCCTATGCCCAAACAATATTGTCCTAAAAGCCATCACCGCCAACCGCATCAATACAGACAGCTTCTCACAAGAATCATGCACCCTATACCACAAAGCCGCAAAAAGCCAAATCCAGCTAACAAATCTAGACGCCTACCTAGTCCAGTCGTCATATGTAAACAGAATAGAAGACGTCCCCACCCACATTCTAGAATCCTTCCTAAAAACCCACGAGCTAGACCAACGCCTATCAATCTATGTATGCCACCTACTACTAACAGACCCAGCCCACGCCAAGCTACTACAAAACCATGAAAACCTAATCAACCAAACCGCGGCCCGCGCCCTAGAGGCAAACGTAACAGGCCGCAGAGCCAACGCCCTATACCACTTTTACCTATCTCACCCCCAAACAAAATCAAGCGACCTAACAACCAAAGCCGAAACCGCACTAAAAACCGGCCTAACCCAGTTTGAAATAACAGCCCCAAGTGAAGCGCGATATATCTACATCACCCAACCAGGAAAACGCACCCCAGACGAATACGAGTTCCCACCCGATAGCAATCGCCAAATAATAGACGCCGCCGAGGGCTTTAAATATGTATGCCTAGGCGCAGGCAGACGTTCAATTATAGCCGTAAACGCCACAACAAATATCTCAAGCTCAAACTCAACATCAAGCTCAAACTCAGCCTCAAACTCAACATCAGCCCAAACAGAAACATCCGCGCCCATAACAATACTCCGCCGCGTACCCACCGCTGACATAGGACTATATCACTATTTCTTCAATAAAGGCGATAGGCGGTATAGCGTAACCCAGCATCTAGCCGCCCATTTTCTTTCCGCAGATGAGACAAGCCTCAAAGCAAACACAAACCCCAATGCAAGCACAAGCCCCAAAACAAACTATGGTGAATATGGCACCATCCCCAAATCAATCCCCCAAAGCGCAATACCCGTATTCGAAGCACTCCTAGAGGAAAAATCCCTAGAACCATCCTACCGCACAAAAATCCTAACCGCCCTAGGCCACTTATACACCCAAGACAACCGCCACCAAAAAGCACGCGAATACTACGTCCAAGCAAACATCTCCGCCCTAAGCCCAACAGATATAAAACTAATCCTAGACGCATATCTACAAGCAAAAGAGTACAATCTAGCAACAGATTTAATAGCCAACCACCATACTTCCATCCCAGCCCCAAGTTTGTACGAGGGGCTATCGCTGTTGCTAGGCAGCCAAAAAGCAACAGCTGGCAAGATGATACCAACAAGCAAACAAGCACAAAGTAGCCATACCTCCCCCGTCCCCTCCCCGATAAAAAGCGCCCCGCCCTCAACCCTTCACGGCCTAGCAAAGGCCGCCTACAACCTACAACTATCCGGCTACCAAAGCGAAAATCTACTACACTTCACCCTAGCCCACTTCACAGCAAGCAACGCAGAACTTAAAGCCCTAAGCAACGCCCTAAAAACCCCAAGCCCCAGCCTAGACACAAAAATCCTATCCCAAGGCCTATGGATGAACCAATTCACCCCCCAAATACAAAGGGCTTTCGTGCGCCTGCACAACACAAGCACCTCCACTGCCCCCAATGCACCCAATACCCTCAATTCACCTACATCCCCCAACACATCCCCTCACCCCGACACTTTCACGTCCCCCAACGCACCCCCCCTCCCCGAAAACCCCCCCCCCCCCCAAC
>Ga0123355_10006992_pt1 | contig 16813 bp, 12 predicted proteins | sample TergutEmb28metaG_3_FD_89872 | JGI IMG/M metagenome (GOLD analysis project Ga0123355, IMG submission 89872) | Embiratermes neotenicus P1 segment gut microbial communities from Petit-Saut dam, French Guiana - Emb289 P1 | ecosystem: Host-associated > Arthropoda: Insects > Digestive system > Gut ...
CTCTTCCGAAACTGGCTATAGCATGCGATATTGTTTCGGATATACGAGCAGTTGTGCGCGTAGCAAGTAAGTTTTCAAGGAGGTCAGTGCTTGAGTCTTGCAGAACTATGTTTGCTGGCACTCGCGCTATCTATGGACGCGTTTGCCGTTGCGGTTTGTATTGGGCTAAGCACTGTGCGGTTTAGCTTGCGAAATGCAATAATTGTTGGGCTATATTTTGGGGCATTTCAAGCCATTATGCCGCTTATTGGCTACTTTGTTGGCGGTGTGTTTGCCGAGCGTGTTACTGCAGTAGACCATTGGGTAGTGTTTGTATTACTTGTTTTCCTTGGCGGTAAAATGATTGGGGGAAGCCTCAAAAAGGATGACGGTATAGAAAAACAAGCATCGCTTGCGGCGGCGGCAATGTTGCCGCTTGCTTTTGCTACCAGTATTGATGCGCTTGCGGCTGGTGTATCGTTTGCTTTTTCCCGGGTGGGTATTGTGCCTGCAATTGTGCTTATCGGGACTGTCACGTTTGTAACAAGTGCGTTTGGGGTTAGGTTAGGCGGTGTGGTTGGTATCAAATTCAAATCAAAGGCAGAAATACTTGGCGGTGTAATTTTGATTGCTCTTGGCGTACGAGCGTTGGTGCAGGGGATATAATACGAAAAACAAATACATGATTACCATAGAGTCCCATTAAAATGGAGGATGAAAATGAAACTAGACAAACTGGTAGGTGACCGTTTTAAGGAGCGGCCAACCGACTGCGTCATTGATAGCCATGCGCTGATGATACGCGGCGGGTACATGAAGCAAGTTGCTAACGGGCTTTTTTCCCATTACACGCCACTGCGCAGGATCATGCAAAAAATTGAATGTATCATTCGAGAAGAAATGGATGCAATCGATGGACAGGAAGTTAAATTCCCAGTTGTGTTGCCAGCGTCGCTTTGGCAGGAGTCTGGCAGATACGAGAAAATCAACCACGAACTTATGCGTCTTACAGACCGAAACGATACACCTCTAGTGCTTGGTATGACTCATGAAGAAGCTGCGGTTCATCTTGTGCGTGAGTATGGGCAAAGCTATGCCCGATACCCCTTTATGAATTACCAGATTCAAACGAAATTTCGTGATGAAGCACGCCCGCGTGGTGGTCTCATTCGCTTGCGCGAGTTTTCGATGAAGGATGCGTATTCATATCATACCTCGCAGGAATGTTTGGACGCATATTATGATGAATGCCATAAAGCATATGAGCGTATATTTGAACGTGTAGGGTTGAAGGGTGTTATATCTGTTGAATCTGACTCCGGTATGATGGGGGGCAAAGTTTCTCATGAGTTTATGATGCTTACGCCAATAGGAGAAGATTTGCTTGTTATTTGCCCTTGCGGCTATCGCGCCAACATGGAAGCGGCGCAAAATATTACCCGTGCTAACCCGGACACGGTTGTTGCGCCTTTTACTCTTACCCATACGCCAAGTACAAAAACAAATGAAGTTGCAGCATTTTTAGGCACAACGCCTGCCAAATGCTGTAAGGCACTTGTGTATCAAAAGGCAGCATGTGGCAGCTATATCGTAGTATTCATGCGTGGGGATTTGGAACTGCAGGAGAAAAAATTGAGTAACTATATTGGCAGTGACGTACATCCTGCCGTTATTACGGCAGAAAGCGGCTTGTGTGCTGGCTTCTTAGGCCCAAAGGGTTTGCCATCTGGTGTTACTGTCTTGTATGACGCATCGCTGAAGGGTGAAAACAACCTCGTATGCGGTGCAAACAAGGACGACTACCACTATACTGGACTTGATGTAGCACGTGATTGTGGTGATGTAGAGTACTATGACTTTGCCAACATAGTTGAGGGTGGTATTTGCCCGGATTGCGGTAGTGAGGGTCTGACTCTTTCTCGTGGCATTGAGGTAGGCAACATCTTCCAGCTTGGCACAAAATACACCGAAAGCATGGGGATGACATATACAGACAAGGACGGTCGCGAGCAGTTGCCCATCATGGGCTGCTATGGTATTGGTTTGGACAGGCTTGCCGCGAGCGTGTGTGAGGCGTACCATGACGACTATGGGCCAATTTGGCCAATGGCAATCGCGCCTTGGCATGTCCATATTTGCGCACTCAAGGCAAATGACCATCAGGTTGCGGAGCTTGCAAACACCCTGTACCAAGACTTGAAAGAAGTGGGCATAGAAGTTATATTTGATGACCGTGCGGTTAGCCCTGGGTTTATGTTCTCGGATGCGGACTTGCTTGGTGTGCCTGTACGTGTTGTTGTGAGTCCTAAAAATTGTAAGGAAGATGTTGTCGAGGTGACCAAGCGCGATAAAACATTGAGTGAGAAAATTGCGGTTGGTGATGTGTTGGAGTTTGTGAAGGGGTTAGTGAACTGTAATTAGAGAGGAAAATGCCATCATGAAGTCAGACATTCAAATTGCACAGAGTACACCCATCAAGCCAATTACGGAAATTGCGGCAAAGCTGGGTATTTCATCACAGGATCTCCAACCATACGGGCATTACAAGGCCAAAGTTAGTGTAGGTTATAGAGCAGAACATGTTGCACGGGCCAAAACGATTCTTGTTACGGCAATTAACCCGACCCCTGCAGGTGAGGGAAAGACTACAACATCTGTTGGACTTGGTGATGCACTTGCAAAGCTGGGAGAAAACACAGTAATTTGTTTGCGTGAGCCATCACTTGGCCCGGTTTTTGGCATGAAGGGCGGGGCAACAGGCGGCGGACATGCCCAAATCATTCCTATGGAAGACCTTAATTTGCACTTTACTGGTGATTTGCACGCGATTACTGCCGCACACAACCTGCTTGCTGCAATGTTGGATAACCATATCTACCAAGGCAACGCGCTAGACATTGACCCTCGACAAGTGACTTTTCGTCGCTGTATGGATATGAACGACCGGCAACTTCGCTTTCTCACAAGTGGTCTTGGTGGCAAAGCGAATGGAATGCCTCGGGAGGATGGCTTTGATATAACGGCCGCATCGGAGGTTATGGCTATCTTCTGTCTATCGAAAAGTCTGACAGACCTAAAGGAAAATTTATCACGCATTGTAGTAGGCTACACATATGGTGGTGTGCCTGTTACTGCAGGTTGCCTCCAAGCGCAGGGAGCTATGGCGACTCTTCTCAAAGAGGCATTTGATCCAAATCTTGTGCAGACACTGGAGGGTACACCAGCGATTATACACGGCGGGCCATTTGCTAACATAGCTCACGGTTGCAACACTATTGCCGCAACCAACCTTGCTACAAGGTTAGGTGACTATGTTGTGACAGAAGCAGGTTTTGGTGCTGACCTTGGTGCGGAGAAGTTTTTGAACATCAAATGCCGTCGTATGGGGCTAAACCCAGCCGCAGTTGTACTCGTTGCCACAATACGTGCACTCAAATACCATGGCGGCGCAGACAAAGCAAGCCTTGCTGTAGAAAATATTGACGCACTACAAAAAGGGTTGCCAAATCTCACCCGCCATGTTGAGAATATCACAAAAAATTTCGGCTTACCTTGCGTTGTAGCGATTAATAAATTTGCGACAGATACAGCGGCGGAAATTGAATGCGTAAAAAATGCCGCAGTGGAGCTTGGCGTTGCCTGCGAAATGTCGGAGGTACACGCAAAGGGTGGCGATGGTGGACTCGCGCTTGCACAGGCTGTGTTGGATATTGCAAACAGTGATACATCAGTTAATTTTTCTTACAAGCTATCACAATCGTTAAAAGCAAAAATAGAAGCCGTGGCAAAAAAAATATACCGTGCAAATGGTATATCACTCTCTGCCGAAGCTGCACGACAAATACGCAATCTCGAGAAGCTCGGATATAAGGAGCTTCCGATATGCATTGCAAAAACGCAGTACTCATTTTCGGACAACAAAAACTTACTTGGCGCGGCAGAGGATTTTACCATCACAATTCGCCAAGTTCGGCTGTCAGCAGGGGCAGGGTTTGTTGTTGCGCTGGCAGGAGATATTATGACCATGCCTGGGTTGCCTAAAGTTCCTGCTGCAAATAGCATTGATGTAAATGAGGATGGGGTTATATCTGGGTTGTTCTAAAGCCTTTTCATCGCCTCATGGATCTTATACATTCTTCCATCTAACACAGCAATTTCCTCGGCACATGCAACAAGCTCGGAGCTAATATACTCAGGCACTTCGTTATCATATTTGTACCGCACATTATGTTCAAGCGAAGCCCAAAAATCCATTGCCTGTGTTCGTATCTGCACTTCTACCGGTACATGCCTTGTTTCGCTCGTTAGGTAGATGGGAATTTCCACAGCTAAATGATAACTGCGGTATCCCGTAGCTTTAGGTGATGTAATATAGTCTCGCTCATATATTACGCGGATATCCTTTTGTCTGCGGAACACGTCTGCAAGAAACGCGATATCCTTGGAATATGCGCAGGTTATGCGTATGCCTGCAATATCATACAAATTTTTGACTGCACTTTCTGCGGTAACGGGAAAGCCACGTCGTTCCAATTTTGCCGCAATACTTTCCGGAGATTTGAGGCGAGATTTTACATGCTCGATAGGGTTTGATTTTTGGAAGTTTTGAAAATCTTCTAACAAAATGTTTACGCGTGTTTCAATATTTTTTAACGCACAATTGTAAGGTACAAGACAATTTTTTAGTTTGTTAAACTCATTTTCCGAAAAACGTACACTCATGAAACATCTCTCCATTTCTACACCTGTTTTCACAGTTTGACTTTTGCGGATATATATCGTGTAACTCTTGGTATAGCTATTGTGCATCTTGTGTATGGTATGGAGCAAAAGCCGGACTTTGCAAATGAATATGCTATAATTATGTGCATTATAGCATATGAATTGTGGTATGTATGCTCATTTTTGTAATTTTCCATAAAAGGACGTGATTGAATGCAAGATTATATTATACGTGCCACAGCAGGTGGGGGGAGTGTACGCATATTTATTGCAAGCACTAGAGACCTAGTGAATGAGTCTGCTTGTCGGCACAACTCTACACCTGTTGCAACAGTCGCGCTTGGGCGTACCCTCACTGCTGCTGCAATGATGGGCGCAATGCTTAAGAATGATACAGACATAATAACACTAGACATACGCGGCAGTGGCGAACTTGGCGGTATCGTCGCTGTTGCAGACAGCATGTCGCGTGTCAAGGGATATACATTTAACCCACATCTTGAGTTAAAGCAATCCGAAACTGGCGAAGCATACATCCAGCTCATGAAGAAACCAAGCGGCAAGCTTGATGTTGCGGGTGCTATAGGAGCAGGTATGCTTACTGTAACACAGGACATGGGACTCAAAGAACCTGTGCATGGTAGTGTAGAGCTTGTAAGCGGCGAGATTGCTGAAGACATTGCGTACTACTACACAGTAAGTGAGCAAACACCATCTGCTGTTATGTTGGGTGTGCTGATAGATACAGACATGACTGTGAAGCAAGCGGGTGGGCTAATTGTACAAAAAATGCCCGATGCCGATGATGCCATCGTTGATGAAATATCACAAATACTAGCTAACTTGCTACCTATGACCACGCTGCTCGAGTATGGACATTCTATAGAGGACATTCTGCATGAGGTGTTTGCTGAGTTTGACTTGCAAATATTAGATACGATATATCCTAAATTTTATTGCAATTGCTCCCGTGATAAAACCAGAACGGCACTAGCCACAATAGGACGAAACGAACTTGAATCTATACAAAGAGAAGACAAAGGTGCAGAGTTACACTGCCACTTTTGTTGTACTGATTATGTTTTTACAGAGGATGATGTAGCGGAATTGCTAAGTATTGTGACATAAAATTGTAAATTATCTTAATCCAACAAAATATGGCTATTATTAACTCAAGGAGGCTCATTGTGATAACTAAATTAAGAATCATCATGGCCAGTGACCACGTTGGTTACACTATGAAAAAAGAATTGCAGCAATTTATCGAAAGCTTGGGTCACCATGTAGAGGATGTCGGCGCACACAGTACCTCTCGTGCCGATTATCCTATATATGGTCGCCTTGCCGCAGACAAATTAGCTAAAGGCGATTATGACCGCGCTGTGCTTGTGTGTGGTACGGGATTTGGTATTTCTCTAGCCGCTAACACGGTAACGGGCGTACGTTGCGTAAACTGTACAGACATATATACTGCCTATATGTCGCGCTTGCACAATAACGCCAATGCAATTGCGTTAGGTGCAAGAGTTATTGGCTCTGAGCTTGCAAAAACTCTGCTCGAAACATGGCTTAGCACAGAGTTTGAGGGCGGTCGCCATGCAGATAGGGTAGATATGCTTTTTGAAATGAATGAGAATCCGGTTGCAGGTTCATACACCGCGTCAATGGCATAGCTATTTTTCAGATACACAATACAAGGAGGCTATAAGAATGAACTCACGTGAATTTGTAAAGCAGCTTGGTGCAGGCTGGAACTTAGGCAACACATTTGATGCTGTAAGCAGAGTTACCACCACACCAACGCCGGAGGAGCAAGAAACCGCTTGGCATAACCCAGTAACAACCGAGGCAATGGTACAAACCGTGGCGGAAGCAGGTTTTGACATATTTCGCTTGCCTACAACCTGGTATCAGCAAATAGGACCTGCACCAAGCTACACAATCAAGCCCGAATGGCTGAAGCGTGTAAACGAAGTGGTAGACTATGCTATTAATGCAGGAATGAAGGTTATACTCAACTTGCATCACGAAAACTGGCATTTCCCATCTGACGAAAATTATCCAAAGGCACAGGCAATTTTAACCAAACTGTGGGAACAAATCGCTAACCATTTTGAAAAATATGACAGCAAACTTATATTCGAGTCAATGAACGAGCCGCGCAAAAATGGTACGCCCGTAGAGTGGACAGGTGGTGATGAAGAGGCTCGTAATGTTATTGCTAGGCTCAACCAAGATTTTGTAAACACGGTACGTGCCACCGGTGGCAACAATGCGACACGTTTTTTGATGGTGCCAACATATGCTGCAGGCAGCCAAGAGACAGCTATGAAAGACTTCAAACAGCCCCTAGGTGAAAATATTATTACGTCTGTGCATGCCTATGCACCATACGAGTTTGCCCTGCATGGCGACCAGACTATATCCAAATGGACACCGGAGCTTGCCATACAGGTGGAAGAGGCCTTCGCGCTTATCGATAAACATATTTTACAAAAAGGGTATAGCGTAATTATGGGCGAGTGTGGCGCAAGACGTAAGGGCGACAATGTTGCAGACCGCGTAGAATGGGCAAAGCATTACAGTAAGGTAGCGAAGAAATATAATATTCCTTGCGTATTATGGGATAATGGCATCTCCGAAGGCCCGGAGGAATCTGAAGTTTTTGGTCTTCTTAACCGTCGCAAAAATAAATGGGAGTTCCCACAAGTGGTTGACGCCTTTTTAGAGAAGTAACATATGCCCCATTTCTGTCACAAGGCATAACTCGAATTGTGTAGACGCGTTATTGCGAGGGATGAAATGAGAAAGCAATCTTGTAGTAGACTTCTCCGGAAACTTGTTTATGTGCGTGAAAATGCTCCTTGATTCCAGGAGGGCGGTGTCTTGTCCGCCGGGCGCGACATATTCACGCGTTTCCGACAGTTTCCGGAGAAGTCTACTATGCTCCTAGCAATGACGGATTTGTGAACTTTGTCATTGCCACAGGACTACGCCTGTGCGTTTCCTAATATTTACATATCGCACAAATGTTCTATCGATGTTTTTGTGCTTTCTCATAAAAAACGACTCGTTCTCCCCCCCCTATTTTGGGCAACATCATAGCGGCTGAAATATGATTGTAATATTATGTTGACATTATTGTGAAGTCGTACTATAATCTATAGAAATAAATTATTGTTGTAACTGCTGGGAGGCAATTCATGAAATTAAAATGCTACGGCAAGTCCTGGGGGAGCAGGATAACCTGCGTCTTTTTGTCTGTCTTGATGGTTTTTGGTCTTGCAGGCTCGATTGCGCACGCTTCTCCTGATGCATATGGGCAGGACGAATGGTCGAGCGAGTTTGAGCAGCGGCTTGAAGCACTTGCAGCCTTTGGTACTCGCTACCATTTTACGGACTTTATGCGGGACTATGCAGATGCACCACGCCCAGCTGCTGAATATATCGTTGAGGCCTCGGATTTTATCCTTGCAGAGGGCATGGAAGTGCGTGTGAAGGAAGACTACGAGGGCCAGCCTGGTGTATCTGTCTGGACAGATGAAGTTGGGCTTATCGAGTGGGAAGTCTATGTGGAGCGTGCGGGTGTGTATAATATCTCCGTTCTGTATTATTCGTCTGTAGGCCGCAACTCGGATATACAACGCGCTTTGTTTATCAATGGCGAACAACCGTTTTTTGAAGCCAACCCGATTGAGTTTCGTCGTACATGGGTCAACCAGCATGACACAATCCAGCGCGATGCTCACGGCAATGATATGCGCCCAACACAAATAGAGCAGCACGTATGGGAAGAGTCAATAATACGTGACGCAATGGGTACGTACAACGAACCGTTCAAATTCTACTTACAGGCAGGTCGCAATACGATTGGGTTTGTTTCCCAACGTGAGCCAATGACAATACGCCACCTGCGCATATTTCAAGCTCCAGAGGTAAGAAGCTATGCACAAGTTTCTGCCGATAGGGCTGGTTTGCCACGTCCATCATTGTCACAGGTAGATGTTATCCGTATCGAAGGGCAAGATGCAGATCGCAAATCTTCCCCAATGCTTGCACCGCAGTCAGACACAGGTGGGCCAGGTGTGTATCCGTACAGTGCACGTTACATCCGTGTCAACCATATTGGTGGTACATCTTGGAGTGAGCCGGGCAGTTGGGTAGAGTGGAGAGTGTATGTACCGCAAGCAGGTTTGTACAATATAGCATTGAATGTTCGCCAAAACTTCCAGCGCGGTGCGCATGCGTTCCGTCGCATTACGATAAATGGTGAAGTGCCTTTTGCCGAAATGGAAGCCGTGGCTTTTCCGTTTGCTAGCGGCTGGCGAGTAACCACCCTAGGCGGTGAAGAAGACCCTTATCTCTTTTGGTTGGAAGCCGGGTACAATACAATCCGCATGGAGGCAGTACTCGGTGACTATGCACCACTAATGCGTCAAATTCATGAATCCGTTTTGGTTTTGAATAATCTATACCGCCAATTGGTGGTTATCACGGGTCATTCGCCAGATACAAGACGCGACTATAGGATTGGAATGCGTTTGCCAGAACTTCGTGGGTCATTGCAATACGAAGCGGCACGTCTTTCACGTGTGTTTGACGAGCTTACAGAAATGGCAGTTGGTCGTGGCGAGCGTGATGCAATCATTCGCTCTATGAGCCGTATGATTTCTCTCATGTATAATAATGTCGAACAAATTCCGCGTCGCCTTGGCGATTTTAGGATTAATATTTCTGCTCTTGGCACATGGATTCAAATTGTGCGTGAACAGCCGATTGCTATAGATGCAATTTTCATCTTGCCATACGATGCGCCAACACCTGTAAACGGACGGTCTTGGTGGCGCACAATATGGCACGAGATTATGACATTATTCTTTTCATTTATTATTGATTACAACTCAATTGGCTCTGCAGACGAATATGGTATAACTCGGCATATAGAAGTGTGGGTTGGTACAGGTCGCGACCAAGCAAATGTTATTAAAGGCATGATAGACGAAACATTTACCAGAGACACTGGTATAGGCGTTACATTTAACCTCGTTGATATGGGAACACTATTGCCGGCGACGGTCGCACGACAGGGGCCTGATGTTGCACTTACTGTTGGTATGGCATTGCCAATGGACTTTGCTATGCGTGGTGCGGTAGCGGATATATCTGGTATGCCAGGCTTTGATGAAGTTGCGGCACGCTTCCACCCTGCGGCAATGAAACCTTACACCTTTGGCGACCAAGTATTTGCCCTTCCAGAAACTATGACCTTCCCGATGATGTTCTACAGGCGTGATATCATTCATGAAATTGGGCTTGAACTGCCGGAAACATGGGACGATGTGCGTAGTGCAATTGCACACCTTGCACCATATCATATGGACTTTGGGATTCCGGTTGCTGCATTGGGTATCGACTTTACCGAAATGACATTCACTATGTTCCTATACCAAAACAATGGTCGTTGGTATAACGATGCAGGTACGCGTTCCGCACTTAGTGAAGATGTTTCACTGGATGCCTTCCGCAACTTCACCCGATTCTTTACTGATTATCAATTGCCTCGCGATTATAACTTTGTAAACCGTTTCCGTGCCGGTGAAATGCCGATTGCGATTGCGGACTACACAACCTACAACACATTGCAAGTGTTCGCGCCGGAAATACGTGGGCTATGGGGTTTTAGACCAATCCCAGGCACAATACAGCCGGATGGCAGTATTAATAACACAGCACCAACAGGTGGCATGGCAGTAATCATGATGGAACGTGCGCAAGACAAATATGCCGCTTGGGAATTTATGAAATGGTGGACATCTGCTGATACGCAAACCCAGTTTGGCCGTCAGATGGAATCGCTGATGGGTTCTGCTGCTAGACATCCTACCGCAAACTTAGAATCATTCTCACGTATGCCTTGGCCGGTTGCAGACTACCAAAACCTACGCCTACAAATGGAAAACATTATGGGTATTCCACAGGTGCCAGGTGGCTACTTCACACCACGCTACATCCGCAACGCATTCTATACAGCAGTCGAGCTGCGCAATGTTGGCCCGCGTGAGGCATTGCAGGATGTTGTGCGACGTATAGATGACGAGATACGAGCCAAACGTCGCGAATTTAGACTAGACTATTAAACCGAAAAGGAGGAATAACAGTGGACTTCAAGCATTCAAAATGGACAATGGCAAAAAAGAACTACCAGAGCTACATGCTAATGGCACCATACTTCATTCTGTTTTTCACCTTTACGGTAATACCAGTTTTGATGGCTATTACGCTCAGCTTCACCAGCTTTAATATGCTACAGCTCCCTCAGTTTATTGGTTGGGAGAACTATATAAGGCTGTTCCTAGAAAACGAGATTTTCATTATCGCACTACAGAACACGCTCATCTTTGCGGTGGTAACAGGCCCGCTTAGTTATCTACTGTGTTTTGCAGTTGCTTGGGTAATAAATGAACTGACACCAAAGGTGCGTGCGTTTATGACAGTTGTTTTCTACGCGCCAAGCATCTCTGGCAACGTGTTTTTCATTTGGCTCTACTTTTTCTCTGGCGACCGCTACGGTCTTGTAAACGGACGCCTGCTTGCATGGGGTATGATAGATGGGCCGATAAACTTCTTCCGGGACCCACGTTTTATCCTGCCGATATTGCTTGTTGTACAGCTATGGCTAAGCCTTGGTGTTGGTTTCCTTGCCTTTATTGCAGGTTTGCAAACAGTTGATAAGGCTCTGTATGAAGCTGGTGCTGTGGATGGTATCCGTAACCGCTGGCAAGAGCTGTGGTTTATTACACTGCCTTCCATGCGTCCTCACCTTATGTTTGGTGCGGTTATGCAAATTACCACCTCGTTTGGTGTAGCAGACATCGTTACGCAGTTAGCTGGGCAGCCGACAGTAAACTATGCGGGTGATACCATCATCACCCACTTGCAGGATGTTGGATGGATACGTTTTGAGATGGGTTATGCCTCTGCCATAGCAACTATATTGTTCTGTTTGATGGTAGGCTCTAACAAGCTGGTCCAACGTCTGCTTAGAAAGGTGGGGACCTGATGAATAAATTTGATGATCATGAAGCATTGCTAGATGAGCAGCCAAAGAAAAAAGTCAAAGAGGTTAAACTGGCCAAACGTACCAAGAGGCTAAACCGTTCTTTTGGCGGAACATTTACACTGTTTCTAATTATGGCAGGTTTTGGCGTGTTCACTGCATTGCCGCTTGTGCTTACAATAAACAATGCGTTCAAACCACTTGACGAGCTGTTTATGTTCCCACCACGCTTCTTTGTACGCAACCCTACAATGACAAACTTTTCCGACATGTTTATTCTCATGCAAGAGTCTTGGATACCATTTTCTCGTTATGTTCTTAACTCATTAATCATCACAGGGTTTGGTACGGTTGGTCACTTGTTTTTTGCCTCTATGGCGGCCTATCCGTTGGCAAAAAACAATTTTCCGCTGAAAAATTTACTCTTTGCAATGGTTGTACTTTCATTGATGTTTACCGGGCATGTAACAGGTATTCCTAACTTCTTAATAATTACTGCGCTTGGCATAAATAATACCTACCTTGCACTCATTCTGCCTGCGTTCTCTGCTTCGCTAGGTCTGTTCCTTATGAAGCAGTTTATGGAGCAAGTGCCAGATTCGCTTATTGAGTCATCCCGTCTTGATGGTGCGAGTGAGTTCTATATTTGGCGCAAGATTGTTATGCCAAACGTAAAACCTGCTTGGCTTACACTCATTATCCTTATGTTCCAGGCACTATGGGGTGCTACTGGCGGCGTTCTTATCCGTAGTGAGCAACTTCGTCCTCTGCCGTTTGCACTTGGGCAGCTTGCTGCAGGTGGTGTAGCCCGTGCGGGTGTTGGCGCGGCGGTTATGCTTCTGCTTATGGCAGTACCGATTACATTCTTCATTATCTCACAAACAAAAATTATCGAAACAATGGCAACATCCGGCATGAAAGAATAATGAAAGGGGTATGACAATGACGAGAACGATTCGTAAAAAGTGTTTAGCAATTTTGATGGTGTTCCTCTTTGTATCATGTATTGTCACCCCTGTTTTGGCAGACACCCCATATCAGGGGTATGCCTACAATTTTTGGGGTTGGATGGTACCTGCGCCTGCGGCCTATGTACCGCTGCGCTCGTTTGGGCTGCACGACATTTGCCCGGAGCTTGGTGATATGACCGAGCCTACCGAGTTGCATGTTTGCCCACTTGGCTACATCTACATTGTAGACTCTGGCAACGACCGTATTGTTGTTATAGACCGGTATCTTAACCTCATCCGTGTGCTTGAAGGTTTTTACCGTGATGGCGCGTTCCAGACATTCAACCGCCCAACTGGCGTGTTTGTAACACCAGATTTGCAACTGTTCATTGCCGATACAGATAACCATCGTATTGCCGTGTTAGACCAGTACGACAACTTTGTTCGTCAAATTGATGCTCCGGTTATCGAAGGTCTTGAGGATGAGTTTATCTTCCTGCCTCTGCATTTGGTGGTAGACCGCGGTGGTCGTACATTTGTAATTGTACAGCGTGTGTTTGAGGGTATCATGTCCTTTAACTCCGAAGGTGACTTTATTGGTTACTTTGGCACGATAGATGTTGACTTCAACCCGATTGATATGTTCTGGCGTTTGTTCCAAACACAGGAACAACGCTCACGTCAGCGTTTGTTTATACCAACTGAATTCCAAGGTATGGATATTGACGATTATGGCTTCATCTTCACTACCAATATCGAAGCTTGGGCTGGCAACGACCAAGTAATGCGCCTTAACCCACGTGGCGAAGATGTGTTGCTTAACTTGAACGACAACGTAGGTATAAATGGTGACCAAATGTTCCGTCCAGGTGGTGCGCTTGCAGGACCTACCATTTTTGTTGACATCGTGGCAATGAGCCACGGTATGTACGCAGCTATCGATTCTACACGTGGTAGGATATACACCTACGACAGTGAGGGTAACCTTCTGCATGTTGTTGGCGGTTGGGGAACATTGCAAGGCATGACGCGCAGACCTGTTTCGGTTCAAGTTATCGATGACGACTTTATTATCCTAGACGCGCATGGTCGTGGCAGGATTATACAGTACACCCCTACAGAATATGGTGCGCTAATTAACACAGCAATACGCGCACGATACGATGGAAATGAGCAAGTCGCATATCAATCGTGGCGCAGGCTTGTAGAAATTGATGAGAATTTTGTACTTGCATGGTCTGGTATTGGTCGTGCGATGCTTGCGCAAGGTGATAATGTGCAGGCAATGTACTATCTGCGCCGCGGTATGGACATACGCTATTATTCTGTGGCTTTCCGACGCAATCGCTTAGATAGGATGCAAACAACACTACCTAATTTGCTAACAGGTGCGGCTGGTTTGCTTGTGCTTTATGTTGCATATAAAGTTGTGATGCGCTTCCGTAAGAAGGGGGTCATTGCACAATGATAAAGAAAATTTTTGGCTTCTATAGGTTGCCGTTATATATTCTGGCGCACCCGGTAGACGGTTTCTACGCCATGAAATACGAAAAACAGGGTACGATAAAAATTGCGTTACTCAATTTTTTCCTTGTCCTTGTGTCATATGCGTTTAGTGCGCAATACACATCCATTATTGTAAGCCAGCGCAATCCAATGACCATCCATAGCTTTTTCGAATCGACGATACTTGTTTCTGCACTTATCTTGTTTTGTATAAGCAATTGGTCAGTTACATCGCTTACGAATGGTGAAGGGCGTTTCAAGGATATATTTATGGCGGTCTGTTATGCTATGACACCGCTTGTCCTTACGATTGTGCCTGCTGCAATAATCAGTAACTTCCTATCTGAGGAAGAGACAGGATTTTTCCATATGATTGTGGCTGTGGGTGTTACGTATTTTGTTTTCCTCGTGTTCCTCGGGCTTTTGACCGTGCATAACTATACGGTGGTAAAAGCTTTGACAATGGTACTTCTTACAGCATGTGCAATTTTGATTATTGTTTTCCTCGTGACACTAATGCTTACTTTATGGCAACAGTTGTATGTATTCGTATACAGTTTATATACAGAAATAATGTTCCGAGCGTGACAGTTCCCCCAATTTGATAATATAAGTTGGAAAGGATGATATCTATGAAATTCAAAATGTCAGACAGGTCGAAGAGAAAATGGCGGAACAGGTTTCTGGTTGTAGCGATAGTTGCCCTTGGTATTGCGGCTTACGTTTGGTATATTAATAGTTTCACAATTTATGATTTTAGCCAGTATGCACGTACAATGGATCTTGGCCCCGCAAGGCCGTTTGAGCCTATGGGAGGTACAACAGTGCCAGGTATGGTACAAGCGGCAGAAAATGAATACCTCGCACTATACATTGATACACAGCTTACAACTATAGCAGTTGTGGATAAACGTAACGGGCATATCTGGTACTCCAGCCCGCCCGGTACAAACAATGACAGCCTTGCCAACCCCTGGGAGAGGGGGACAATGCGCTCACATGTTGGCTTCCGCTTTTTTGACGAAGGGCGAAGGAGGCAAACGCGCTGGCTGTATGGCGACTCCATTTACCACGACCAGTTCGAGATTTATTCTATACCAGACGGTGTGCGTTTTACCTACATGATTGGTAATTTGGACATTGGTATCGACTTCCTTCCATTTACAATGGAGAGAGAGTATTGGGAAGAACGTGTGCTTGCTGCGGCAGAGACAAGTGCAGAAGAACGTTTCCTGCGCCAGTTCTGGCATATAGACCGTGATGACGAACGCTTTATGCGTATGACAGAGGGCGTACGTGGCTCACGTATTAACACCAATAATATGCTGGAGTTCTTCGAGCGGCTGGACTGGACTTATGAAGAAACAGCGTTCCATAATGCACGGGGCGGATACGACCCAGAAGTTAGCTTCGACTTTTTCGACCTTACACTTGAGTTTGTACTGGACGGCGACAGGCTTATTGCCAACATGCCAATTTCAGAGTTTGTGACAGAGTCACCTGCGCAGCTCTTTGATGTCCACTTTATGAAGTTCTTTGGCGCGGGTGGTACAGACGTTGATGGCTTTATGCTTGTGCCAAGCGGCTCCGGCGGTATAATTAATTTTAATAACGGTGGCCATAGGGAAGACCCATTCCGTAGTGCAGTATATGGCATGGATCTGCTCACGAACTTTATACGCCCACAGGTTACACAGACGACGCGTTTACCGATTTTTGGTATACAGAACGATGGCGCAGCAATGTTTGCGCATGTATATAATGGTCAGGCACTTGCAACAGTAAATGCAGACGCATCGGGGCGCACAAACTCGTACAACCACGCGTGGTTTAGCTTTATGTTACGCTCAGACCAGTCTATAAACATGGATGGTATCCCAGGTGCATCTGGCGACCTTACCATTGTGCAAGACGAGTCATACATGGGTGATATCACCGTTATCTACCATTTCCTTGCGGGTGATAACCCAGGCATTGGTGAAATGGCACAGGTATACCAGCAATTTTTGATAGAACAAGGTGTGCTGACTCCACTTGATGGCCCGGGCGACCGTACATTCTATATGGATGTTGTTGGTGGCATACTTGTACGTGAGCATTTCCTTGGTACGCAGTACACGACCACAAGAGCGTTGTCGACCCTTGATGACGCGGAACGATTTGTGGATATCTTGAACAACAATGACATAGATAATATACAAATGCAATTCCATGGTTGGTTTAATGGTGGTACAAACCATGATGTGGCAAAGCGGATACGTTGGATAAATGATATCGGCCGTCCTCAACAAATGCGAGACCTTAACGATAGGCTGGAGGCATCCGGCGGCGCACTAAACCCCGTTGTAAACTTCCAGCTTATGTACTACGGTAGCATGCGGCGCACGCGCAACATCAACCGCTCGTTTGAAGTTGCACTTGACCTTACCGGCCTCATGGGCTTTATGTCGGGCGGGCGGCGCGACTTGCTTACACACCGTGCTGGTGCCGGGTTTACCGATTGGCATCTTATAACGCACCCGGGCGTGCTGCCATTCCATATAGACGAGTTTCTGCCTCGGTATGAAAACAGGGTAGGCATAAATAATATCGCACTGCA
>Ga0123355_10006993_pt1 | contig 16812 bp, 13 predicted proteins | sample TergutEmb28metaG_3_FD_89872 | JGI IMG/M metagenome (GOLD analysis project Ga0123355, IMG submission 89872) | Embiratermes neotenicus P1 segment gut microbial communities from Petit-Saut dam, French Guiana - Emb289 P1 | ecosystem: Host-associated > Arthropoda: Insects > Digestive system > Gut ...
AGGATTTTTTTCGCTAGGCAAGGAAGCAACGACAACGCGTGCTAGAGGCACGCTAGGAGATGCTGACGCAGTATAGCGGAAAAAAGACCGCAAAATTTGGGAAGTTATTTTTTAGACATTCCTAAGAGCATAAATTCAGGTCTGTTGACTTTCAACGAAACGTTGCTACAATTGAGGAATACTGTTATACTCACGAACGCAAACTAAAAAACATGAAACTCAAGAGGTGTGTTAATATGCTTTACCCTATTTTATTTGCTCCGATATATAAGGAAATGGTCTGGGGTGGAACGCGCATGATGCAATTTAACAAAAAAAGCAATGAAAACAAAAAAGACAAAACCAATATACGGGAACTTCCATATGAACACACAGGCGAGAGCTGGGATATTTCATGCCGCCCTAATGAAATGGGCATTGTAGAAAATGGCTCATTCAAAGGTACTACCTTTGAATCCTTAATTGCTCTTGACCGAAAAGCTTATTTAGGAACTCGATTACATGAAAGAGACGATTTCCCATTGCTGGTTAAAATAATTGACGCAAATGACAACCTTTCTATACAAGTACATCCTGGTGGCGAAAATGGCAAAAGTGAGATGTGGTACGTAATGGACGCACTTAAAGACCAAAGCTTAGTAATTGGATTAAACGAGGGTACTACCCCTGAAATGTTGCAAAACTCGCCGCTTTCATGTTTACATCGCCTTCCTATTAAAAAAGGGGACATAATTAATATACCAGCCGGGCTGGTACATGCACTTACCAAAGGCATAATTGTTGCAGAAATTCAGCAAAACTCGGATACCACCTATCGGCTTTATGATTATGAACGCACAGGGCTAGATGGCAAACCACGGGAGCTACATATCCAAGAAGGGCTTGCCGTATCCGATTTTCAAAATAAACATCCAAAAGAGGTGGTAATTGGCCTTTCCTTTGTAAATGGTGCCGAAAATACAGCACGTTTGACTTATGCAATCGCAAATTCCTATTTTGCTGTAATCAAATATGAAATAAACGGCTTATATGCTGAAGATTCAAATACAGAGGCATTTTCTATTTTTACCTGTGTGGAAGGAAGTTGCGAAATATCCAGCGCAACTGATAAATTTGAAACAGTAACGCTTCCATGTAGCCGTTCTGTGTTTATCCCGGCTGGATTAGGCTCTTATACCTTAAATGGAAATTGCGTACTATTAAAAAGCTTTGTACCTGATGTGCAAAAAGATTTTATAGAGCCGCTACTATCGCGCGGTTTCCCTATTACTGACATAAAGTTTCAAACTCAATTTGACTTATAATAATTTTTGCCTTGTATTTTTTCTATTTTTTTTCTTTTTCACATTCAAAGTTGTAACAAATATCCTTGTCCCGAATATCATTATACTAGATAGCAAAAAGGACAAGGAGGGTGGAAATGCGTCACCACGATATTGGATGTGGCCATATGCGGCCAGAGCGGCATGACTGCAACACAGACGTTATACCTCAAGAGTGTTGCAAAGAAGAGATTTTTCATAAAGACCACAAAGATGTTTGCCATAAAGATGCTTGTCATAAAGATACTTGCCATACTGAGTTTGAAGATTGCGGAAAAAAAGAATTTAATTGTGGATGCGAACGGCAAGTTATTAAACATCAACATGTTGTCAAACATCGACGCGACATTATTAACGAGTACGATGTAGTACACGAATATGATATAAATCACTATGATGTAGTAAGGCACCGTGATGTTGTAAGACACAATGATTATACTTCGCATCAACCAGATTATTGTTGCGATAGCGGTGTAGTTAGGCCACCACGGCGGAACTGCGCTCGCAAACGGCGTTTTTGGTAAGATGCTTCTATATATGAAATAAAAAAGGGTGACCTTGCTATTTTTAGCGAGGTTGTCTTTTTTATTCTTTTTGAAAGTCGCAAAGATGTGTTTTCGTTAGTGAGAACACGCCCTAGGACATTTATAGGCTGGCTGTAAAAATCTACTCACTAGGTATAATTATGAAGATTTTTTAGATACTATACGCAACGGTAAAACATATAAAGGAGTGATTCCTACGAATAACGAAGAATCTCCCGAACAACCTACAGAACCTAATGCTTGTGGATGTTCACCTTGTGAGAGTCATGCTGGCCCAGCAATTCCACTTCCAGAAAGGCCGAAAAATCCTCGTGGAGAAATCCAATTTTTAACTATTATTGGACAAATAGAGGGACATATTCTTTCGCCTCCAAATACCAAAACAACCAAATATGAGCATGTTATTCCGCAACTAGTAATGACCGCCGAAAATCCTGAGATAGACGGGCTACTTGTTTTGCTTAATACTATGGGGGGCGATGTGGAGGCAGGGCTAGCCATTGCCGAACTTATTGCTCATTTGGGCAAACCCACGGTGTCACTGGTATTAGGCGGCGGGCATTCTATAGGGGTGCCTTTGGCCGTGTCAGCGCAGTACTCTTTTATCGCGCCAACCGCCACAATGACAATACACCCCGTCCGAATGAATGGTACCGTAATAGGCGCGCCACAAACCTACGACTATTTTAACCAAATGCAAGACAGGGTTCTTGATTTTATTGAACGTCATTCTAATATAGCGCGTTCACGTCTAATGGAACTTCTAATGGATACGGAGAAGCTTGCACTTGATGTAGGTACAATTTTAATAGGTGCAGAAGCTGTGGAAGAAAAGATTATTAATAAGGTAGGAGGGCTTCACGATGCTATGGAAAAACTATACAGCCTAATCGCGGAAGCAAGAGAGGAGAAGGAAAAAGATTGAGTAGAGGTTTGTGCTTGAATAGAAGTTTGGTTAAAAGTCTAAACAAGGGTTTGAAGTGCATATTAGCAGTGTTGATGGGTTTACTTTGCGTGCCTGTATCAGTTTATGGCACTGAGTCTGCACCAACCACAGCACCTAGAACCGCGGATGTCCCTATTATTATGTATCATTTGGTGACACAATCCAGCAAATACATCGGCAAGTTTGGCATTACTCCCGCCGATTTGGAGAGTGACCTAAAATATCTCAAGGATAATGGTTATACAACAGTCGTAATTCAAGATTTGATTGACTTTGTAAACAATGGCAAAGATTTGCCCGAAAAACCTGTCATGTTAACATTCGACGATGGCAATGGCAGCGACTATCACTATTTGTACCCATTATTGAAAAAGTACGATATGAAAGCAGTTTTATGTATAATGGGCAAACAATCTGACGATTACACTGTACTTGCGCAAAAGCAGGAAGGTCGATTTCCCAACCTAACATGGGAGCAAATAAATGAAATGAGAAATAGCGGACATGTAGAAATCCAAAGCCATGGTTATGATGTGCATGGGCCAATAGGTAGTTCAAAGAAAAAGGGCGAGCCATCAGAAATCTATCACACAAGGCTTAAAGCCGATTTGTCAAAAATGCAAGAGCGCACTACGGAAATGACCAGCTATACTCCTACGGCGTTTGCATATCCTCTAGGTATGATTTCTGAAGGTTCACGGGAGGTACTGGTTGAATTAGGCATTGTAGCCAGTTTATCCTGCCGTGACGGAATGAGTCATGTAGTAGAAGGTGAAAAAGAAACCCTATTTCGGCTTAATAGGGAAAATCGTCCAAGCGGGCGACCTGTTTGGGATATTATAGCGAAGATGCGCAAAACACAATAGCAATTGTAGCTTAGGTATGGACGAAATAATAGACTTCTTCTGAAACCTGCTTGCGGCAGATTTCAGAAGAAGTCTAATGGTGGAACATACCACATTAGGAACTGTCAAGAAATAACTTGGACAGATTCCGCAGGCATCGTGCAAAAAGACAAGGAAGATGTTCAAGTTATTTCTTGACAGTTCCTTAGTAGCAATACGTCCTATTTATACTACATTGGCCACCTTAAATCGTTCAACTAAAGACATTAACATATTGGCTTGACTTGATAATTCTTCGCTAACAGAAGCGTTACTTTGCACGGCAGAATAACTGTCTGTTGCTCCACGGTGTATGGCCTGCTAACTAAAACATATAGAAATATATGCTTAGAAAGTTCCTGTTTCAACGTGTCCGATTTTGCCGTGGCTACTTTCGTTTGGTATAACACTCCACAGGCGTAAATTTCCGTGTTAGCCCACGGTATTTGTAGAAAATCAATTGAAATCAATTGTTAGTGATGTCAAGCGATTTTATACTTATTACATCGTTCAAGGTTTATACTAGCTTGCAAATCTCTATCAATTACGTTTCCACAATCACATACATAGATTCTATCTTTTAGCTTCAAATCAGGCTTTATTTTTCCACATTGGCAACATAGTTTACTACTTGGATAAAATCGGTCTGCTATTCTGACCTCAATGCCCATCATTGCACACACATATATAAGCCATAATCTAAAATAATAAAAGTTTTGTCCTGCAATTGCTTTTGATAGATGCTTATTTTTCATCATCCCTGATACATTCAAATCTTCTATGGCAATGTATTTTGGCTTGGTTTTCACCATTTCACTTACCACTTGTCGAACATATTCCTGACGCTTCCTTGAAAGTTCATGATGTAATTTTTGCACTCTAAGCAGATTCTTATCTATATTTGCAGATTTTTTTGTTAGCAGTTTTTCACCTCTTTTCTTTTTTTCTTTATATTTACGACTCAAGCTTCTCTGCGCTCGCTTTAGCTTTTTTTCTAGCTTCCTCATTTTTTCGGTTTTATTTTTATTTTCAAAAACTTGACCATTGCTGGTAATAGCAAATTCTTTTAAGCCTAAATCCACTCCCAAGCCTGCATCGTTTAGTGTCACTGGTTTTTTTAACGACTTTTCATCCACCAGTACAGTCACATAGAATCGCCCAGCTCTTTCAGAAACGGTACCACTTCTTATCACTTTATTTGTGGGCAAATAACCATATTCCTTTAATCGCATAAACCCTAATGTGGGTACTTGTAACCGATGACGTTCGCATTTAATTATTGTTTTCGCATCGGTTTTGACAAAGTACATTTTTACATCTTGTTTATTCTTTTTCTTGTATCTTGGAAAGCCGCTCTGTTTGTTGAAAAAACGCTTAAATGCCCTTTCCGCGTTGACTATGGATTGTTTTACTGCTTTGCTTGATACGTCTTTAATCCATAATTTGTCCGGGTTTGCGGGCAGATATTCGTTATTCAGCCATTTTGAAAATTCATTTGCAGATAAAAATTTACCACCTTTTTCGTAAACCTCTTTATTATGAGAAATATACAGGTTGTAAACATATCTGCAAACACCTATTGTTTTCCTTATTTTTGTTTTTTGCTCTCGGGTTGCTTTTATTTCTGTTTTATATGCTTTCACTTTTCATGTCCTCCTTTTTTGACGCTTGTATTTTCGTAAATCGTATATGCGACAGGAGAAAACATGAATTGTGTTTATAAGGTGTTGCAATGTTCAGGCGTTCGGATACTTGTTTTGGTTTTAATATCTTCAAGGGAATCACCTCGAAAATATTCTATCGCTTTTTTTGACAATTTTCAATATATCAATACGTGTTTCTACATGTTTTTAATTACAGTTAAATAGCTCCACCTGAGGCATACAGCTATAAAAAATGTAACTTTTATAGTTAACACTGATTTTTGGCCGCAACATTCGTCATTGTATCGCAAAATTTCCCAGAAAACAATAATAAATTTTATACAAAAATCTATAAATATGGACATTGATTTTACACGAATTACATAAAAACTTTTAGAAACTCATTGACTGCATTAGACATAATTGCTAATAAGGAGTGAATAAGTTGATACATTTAGAATTATTGGATAACAAAAACCCCCTGCAAATAGTTTTGTAGATGTATATTTGCAGGGGGTGTATTAGGGCGTGTGGTGCTTAGGAACTGTCAAGTTATTTCTTGACAGTTCCTTAACTTATCAATGATTATATCATAGTATTCGGGCATATGAGGCAAATGACAATCCATACATAATTTAATGCTATTTATTTCGGCAGATTCTGTTTTGCTGTATGTGAATTTGCCGCCACAATCATCTAAATGATAAAGGGGACAGAAACAGAATAAACAGTTGAACTGACTATTTGTCATGCAATCAGGCGTATTATGGCAAGGAAAATATTTGCATGAATGGTTGTTAAAAAATCTGTGGCTATTTTCAGGTTTATCTACCTTTTTTGTATCTTTCACTGGAATATTCCTCAATAGAAGAGGGCTAATAGCACTTGAATGCCATATACTTTGAAACAACATCTTGCAGACCTTCTTTATGTGGTTTAGCATTCTTGCTTAAAAAATCGTGGTTGCCTGTTCTTATAAAATTTGCCATTCCATCGACGTTGCTCCAGAAATAAATGCCCCAATTTTCAAAATCCCATTCTTCCATATAATTATTGCATTCAAAATCAATATAATACAGGCGTTCGTTTTCTACAACAAAATTCGTAGGGAAGTAATCAACATTTAATCCTTCTGCATAAAGTAATTTACAAATTTCAAAAATCTGAATAATATGATTGTCTTTAAGCTCGCCCTTTCCTACTATTTCTGCAATCGTTGGTCCATCAATATACTCTTTAATCAAATATTGTTGTTCATCGTCATAATATATAAGGCTAGGCATTGCAATCCCTATCTTTTTTAATTTTTTGTAATCACGAAGTTCGGATTGAAGTTTATTGCTTTCAAAGGTATATGTGTCGTTTGGTTCATAGTGCATCTTTTTGTAAACAACATTTTTGTCATCATATTTTGAAAGATACGAATTTCCACCCTTGCCTTTTCCGATATGTTTGATAATTTCAAGGGTTTTTCCATTGCATTCTATTTTTGTTCCGGTTTCCATTGTATTATCCCCTTCGGCAAATTTTTCGCCCATTCCTTACAAAAACTTCTTCATTTCAGTAATTTCATCTCTAAAAGCGGCCGCTTGTTCAAATTGAAGCTCGGCGGCGGCGGCTTTCATGGATTTTTCAAGTTTTTTAATCGCTTCTACAAGTTCTTCTCTGTTCATGGATTCTGCATCTTTAGCCAGTTTTGACCCTTTCTTTCCTTCGGTTGGCGCGGCGGTTGCCCTTATTAGTTCGGGAATTTTCTTTGTAATGGAACGTGGCACCCACCCATGCGCTTGATTAAATTCCTCTTGAATATGGCGGCGGCGATTGGTTTCAGAAATGGCACGTTGCATAGAATCTGTCACCCTATCGGCGTACATTATCACATGACTATCTACGTTACGTGCCGCACGGCCAACTGTTTGGATTAATGACGTTTCTGAGCGCAGGAATCCTTCCTTATCGGCATCCAAAATTGCCACCAAAGCACATTCAGGAATATCCAGCCCTTCCCGCAAAAGATTAATGCCAACAAGTACATCAAAAACATCCATACGCAAATCACGAATGATTTCCATCCGTTCTAAAGTATGAATATCTGAATGCAAATATTTTACACGCACCCCAGCATCATCAAGAAAGCGTGTTAAATCTTCGGACATTTTCTTTGTTAATGTAGTGACAAGCACTTTTTGCCCCTTTTCAGTGACTTTATGGATTTCACCTAGTAAATCGTCAATCTGTCCCTTGACTGGCCTTACAAAAATTTCAGGGTCAAGCAATCCAGTGGGACGAATGATTTGTTCAATAGTTTGTTCAGTATGTTGCTTTTCGTAAACGTTGGGGGTGGCCGACACAAACATCATTTGGTTAATGTGCTGTTCAAATTCATCAAAACGCAAGGGGCGGTTATCCAGTGCAGACGGCAAACGAAAGCCAAAATCCACCAAAGTTGTTTTGCGAGAACGATCGCCTTCATACATACCGCGCACTTGTGGAATTGTTACATGGGATTCGTCGGCGAAAATAATAAAATCCTCTGGAAAATAATCCAGCAAAGTATGTGGCATACTACCAGCAGGACGCCTATCCAAATGGCGAGAATAATTCTCAATGCCCGAACAAAAGCCGATTTCGCGCATCATTTCAATATCATAACGGGTGCGTTGCATAATACGTTGAGCTTCCAGTAACTTGTCCTCAGACTTAAAAAGCTCAATTTGCCCAATAAGCTCTTCTTCTATGTCTGCAATGGCAGCCTCTATACGTTCTCGTCCAGCAACGTAGTGAGAAGCAGGGAAAATAGTAACATGGTTGCGCAATCCAATAACATCCCCAGTCAAGGCGTGAATTTCTGTAATACGTTCGATTTCATCTCCAAAAAACTCAACGCGAACAGCATTTTCAGACGAATTGGCAGGGAAAATCTCTACTACATCCCCGCGCACTCGAAAAGTACCCCGCGTAAAGTTAATATCATTGCGGTTATATTGAATATCCACCAATCTGCGCAATACCATATCTCTATCACGTTCCATACCTGGACGCAACGATAACATGTGTTCACGGTATTCTTCTGGATTGCCTAGCCCATAGATGCAAGATACGCTTGCAATAATAACCACATCTTGACGTTCAAACAGAGCCGATGTGGCCGAATGCCTTAGCTTGTCAATTTCTTCATTAATGGCCGAATCCTTTTCAATAAAAGTATCAGTAGAAGGGACATAGGCTTCTGGCTGATAATAATCATAGTAACTTACAAAATACTCTACCGCGTTGTTAGGGAAAAACTCTTTGAATTCGCTATAAAGTTGCGCGGCAAGGGTTTTATTATGTGCCATAACCAATGCAGGTTTTTGCAAGTTTTGAATAACATGAGCCATAGTAAATGTTTTGCCGCTCCCAGTAACCCCTAACAGGGTTTGAAAGCGTCGCCCTTCCTTGAAGCCTTGAGTAAGTGCGGTAATGGCTTCAGGCTGGTCGCCCGTTGGTGCGAATTCCGATACAACCTCAAATTTAGGCATCAATATTTCCTCCAGAATGTAAAAATGATTAGAGTGTTATACTCGTGAGCGGAATTACTTGCCTTTTATATCTTGGTGGCATTATGGCATATCAATGGCCTAGTTTCAAGCAATGATTCTGGTGCTATGGTATAAATTATAAGTAATGCAGACGGTTTGATGATTAGCTACTCCCATTATGGCCACACAAAATAATAAAAACACCCTATAAATGTCATATTTCTGACAATTGCAGGGTGTTTTTGTTATCACATATACAATTATTCATGTCACATTAATCAAAAATCTAACCTAATCTGATATTTCCGTAGCCAGTAGTTAATCTGCAAAATATAGGCAATCATTTGGGAAGCGGCCATCAACTGCCCAAACCAAGGCCGTTCCATATCAGCTTCATTTTGAATGGCCTCAATAAATTGCTCTGCCTTTTGGGTATCAACAAAAGCTCGTACTGGTGAAGTGGTGTCGACTAGTACTTCTCTAAGTTGGTCGGATACTATGGAAGTATAAGTTGAAGCGTAGGTTTTTGGAAAAGGACTTTTTTTGCGGAACAGCACTTCATCAGGAATAATACCCCGTGCCGCTTCCCGCAGTAGGTATTTTACCACGCCATTTTTGCGTTTCAAAGACCAGGGGGTGTTCCAAACGTATTCCATTAAAGCCACATCTGCAAACGGAACTATTGCACTTAGTCCAGAATATTCACCCATACGGTTCATACGTTCCATCAAAACAGGCATAAACCACTTTAGTGTCAAATATTGCCTTTCAATAAGGGTTTGCGATGCACTATCATGTATCCCTTTTGGGCATAACGCTATTGTTTCTTTATAATGCTTTGCAACAACTTCTTCCAGTTGCAGTTCATCAACAAACTCGTCTTTAAGCAAAGCCTTGCGTATAATAAATCCGCGGCTCCAAGGAAAAACATTAGGGGCGATATTGTCCATGTCAAACCATGGATATCCGCCGAAAATTTCATCTGCGCATTCCCCTGTTAAAGCTGTGGTGATACCTGAAGGTCGTTTTGAGCAAAAAAATAATAATGATGAATCTATATCAGCCATACCAGGCAAACCGCGTGCATCCACAGCGGCATATAACGTATAGGCCAAATCCTCGGCACTACATCCTATAATTTCATGATTTGTTTTGCAAAACTCTACCATTTTTTCTACCCAAGGGCGATCTGAGTCTGTTGTATTAGAATGTCCACGGCTTCCTAAGAATTCAAAAGAAAGCGTGGTCAGTTGTTTTCCAGCGTTACGATAATGTTCCGCCGCAATTGCTGTTATTACGCTGGAATCCACACCTCCTGATAATAAAGAACAATTGCTTTCGCATGGAGGAAGTCTGTGCAATATGGCCTCGGTAAGCATCTTCTTAATAAAAGAAACAGTTTCTTTTTCATCATCAATATGAAGGCGCGCTGGAAAATCCCAATAGGGTTCGGGTTGTATACGTTTTTGCCCCTTTTCCACTCTTAGCACATGACCAGGTGGTAACGAATAAATCCCTTTTAGGAAAACGCTTTGTTGTGGACGTGCCGGCCCTAAAGCAAATAATTCAGCTAATCCATTTTTATCTAATGTAGCGTCCACTCCCTTTTGCTTTAGCAAGGCGCGGATATTGGAGGCGAATATTAGCCGTTGCCCCAGTGTGGTATAAAAAATTGGCCTTGTACCTAGCGGGTCACGACGCAAAATCAATGCCCCATCTTTTATTGCCGCGCCTGTAAAGGCTATTTCTGGACTTACATTGGAACTGTTTTCAGAAAAATCAAAAAAAAACGCCCCATCGTTCATAATAAAATACTCCTTCCGCAGCCTTATGCCTCTACTATTATATGAAAGCGGGCGGTTATAATTGCGTGACTAATGAAAATTTTACATGGAACCGTGCAGTGTAAAAAGGGATATGGTATACTATTATCTCCTATAGGTTGGTGTTTCTTATATTTTGCAAGCAAATTTGCGAAAGCAGGGATTAAATGCTGGTAATCGAATTGTTTGCAGGTGCAGGCGGTTTGGCACTTGGAGTGGAAAAAGCAGGGTTCAAAAGTATAGGGTTGATTGAATTAAACAAAGATGCTGCCGACACACTGAAAAAAAACCGTCCAAACTGGCGAGTTATACACGATGACATTGCTAATATATCCAAACTGGACTTGGAGGCTTATTTTAGTGTGCAAAGCGGTGAATTAGACTTGTTATCTGGTGGCGCGCCATGTCAATCTTTTTCATATGCCGGGAACAGATTAGGACTAGAAGACGCAAGAGGCACACTATTTTATCATTATGCGATATTTCTCCAAAAATTGCAACCGAAAGCGTTTCTATTTGAAAACGTGCGTGGATTAATATCACACGACAAGGGACGTACATACAAAACCATAATAGGAATCCTTGAGGATGAAGGTTATACAATACAGAGGCATTTACTTAATGCTTGGGATTATGGGGTTCCGCAAAAACGAGAACGCTTGATAATAATAGGAATACGAAATGACTTGGTTAATAAAACAACGATTGCTCCGCCAATACCGCACAATTATAAACCAGTGTTACGTGATATATTATTCAATGTTCCACCAAGTGCTGGGACACAATATAGCGAGTATAAGCGAAATTTGTTCGAGCTAGTACCACCTGGTGGATACTGGCGCGACATTCCAGAAAACCTTGCACGCGAATATATGAAAAGTTGCTGGGAAATGGGAGGCGGTCGCACTGGAATTTTGCGTCGTATGAGTTTAGATGAGCCTAGCCTTACCGTGTTAACATCTCCTTCACAAAAACAAACCGACCGTTGCCACCCATTAGAGGCACGACCATTTACAGTCAGGGAAAATGCACGTTGCCAGTGCTTCCCTGATGATTGGAAGTTTAGTGGTAGCGTTAGTTCACAATACAGACAGGTTGGAAATGCAGTTCCCGTGCAGTTAGCATATGAAGTAGCGAATAAAATTTATGAGGGATTTGCATCATAGAACATGTTACTAAAACAAATAGAATTCACTATCTCACAGGAATACCCATGCAAACGGCATAATAAACTATATCAACTGTTTCCTCAAAAGTCTTGCTCATAAATTTCGGTAGATTTGAACCGTAACCAAGTTTCAATAACATCATCAAAGGCAATACTGTAATTAGACAGGCTTTTAAGAATGAAAAAGGAATTTTTAGAGGTGAAAACCCAATGAAACCAGAAATTTTATTACGTGACGTACTCCATGATACCATTCAACAGAGTGACCATGGTGATATTACTTCAATAGCCATAGATTCACGCAAAGTAGAAAAGGGCGGAGTTTTTGTTTGTTTGCGCGGGCTACAGGTAGACGGTCATCGTTTTATTGAAGACGTAGCCAAGCGTGGTGCATCGGCTATAGTAATCGACCGCATTCAAGAATCCTATCCAAGTGGGCTAACCATATGGAAAGTAGATGATGCACGCAAAAATCTGGCTCAAATTGCTGCGAATTTTTATAATCGTCCAGCTGAAAAAATGCGTTTGTTTGGCGTAACAGGAACTAATGGCAAAACTTCCACCACATATATGCTGGAAGCCATTCTAAAACAAGCAGGTAAGCCTGGATTAATCGGTACCATAGGTGCGCGGTTTAATGAAGAATCAATCGACATTCCCTTTGAAACTTCTACCACACCAGACCCACCAGAACTTCATCAAATTTTTGCATATATGCTAAAAAATGGCGGAGCAGATGTAGCAATGGAAGTATCTTCACATTCTTTGGCATTGCACAAAATGGAAGGTCTACACTTTGAAGCTGGGCTTTTTACTAACCTAACTCAAGACCATTTGGATTTTCACGGCACTATGGAAAATTACCTAATGGCAAAAGCAAAACTATTCCAACAAAGCCGCTATGGTGTGGTCAATGCCGATGACCAATATACTCCACGGATAATGGAAATCGGTACTTGTGAAAAATGGCTTACCTATGGTATAGATAGCGAATGTGATTTGCGTGCCATACATATCGAATACTTGCCCGAGGGTTCTTCCTTCAAAGTCGAGATAAACGGCACACTAGAGTCATTTTACCTTCCTATGAAAGGAAAATTTAGTATTTACAATAGCCTTGCCACTATTGGTGCGGCAATAATCGCGGGACTGAGTCCAGCACAAATACGTTGCGGTCTTGAAAATTTTAAGGGCGTACATGGACGGATACAATCAATCAAAAATGATAAGGGCTTTAATGTAGTGGTGGATTATGCGCATTCACCAGATGGGTTATCAAATATTATTGAGGCAGTACGCGGATTTACCACTGGAAAAGTATTTACCCTATTTGGATGTGGCGGTGATAAGGATACAGAAAAACGCCCCATAATGGGACGCATAGCAGGAGAGCTGTCAGACTACTGCATCGTAACATCGGACAATCCCCGTTCGGAATCGCCGGAAGAAATCATTCGTCAAATAATAGGCGGGCTATCAAAAACCAATTGTCCTTTTGATAATATGCCCGACCGCCGGGAAGCTATTTTTCATGGTATATCCTTGTTGCAACCTGGAGATTCCCTGATTATAGCAGGCAAAGGCCATGAAAACTATCAAATAATCGGTGATAAAACTTTGCCTTTTGATGATGTGGCTGTAGCCACAGAAGCCTTACAATAATCCTGCAATGAGGTTTCAGAAGAGGGCTAATAGCTGTTTCACTATCAGACTATCAGTATTAGGGCGTATTCTCACTAATGAGAACACACCTTAGATTAATATATTGGTTCAGCAAACAAGGAGGGAGATAGTGCAGTTTACACTACAAGAAATCTGCGAAGTCGTTGGAGGAACTCTTTATGGGACAGATTTGGAAGATACAAAGAATTTGACCATTAACGGTGTATCCACCGACAGTCGTGCTGATGTAACAGGGCGTTTGTTTATCCCGATTAGCGGCCCTAATTTTGACGGACATGAATATATTGAAGGCGCGATAGGCAAAGGAGCTATATCGGCTTTAACCGAACAGGAAATCGGCGGCAAGTCATACCCCCTGATAAAAGTCAACTCCACACGACAAGCCTTGATTGATTTAGCCTCATATGACCGTCAACGTTTTACTGGCCCAGTGGCGGCTGTAACAGGCAGTGCGGGCAAAACAACTACCAAGGATATGATTGCTTCTGTACTTTCCCAAAAATATAAAACCTTAAAAACCCAAGGCAACCTAAACAATGATATTGGTCTACCCTTGACCCTTCTAGCGCGAGAACCGGAACATGAAGCCATGATTTTGGAAATGGGAATGAACCATATGGGTGAAATTAGCATATTAAGTCAGATTGGATGCCCCGACATAGCTATGATAACCAATATAGGCGATGCCCATATAGAAAACCTAGGAAGCCGTGAAAACATACTAAAGGCAAAATCAGAAATATTTGAAGGGCTTCGCCCTGGTGGCACGGCTATATTAAATGGAGACGACCCGTTATTGATGTCCATTCCTGCCATAGAATTTGAAAGGCGGGGCGTGAATATAATTTATTGTTGTCGTAAGGAAACGGATTCGCGCCCAGAAATTACCTCCGGTGAATGGGTACATGCTACTTTGGTCATACCAAAAGGAATGCGTGGTTCCAGCGTTTCTGTTGCATGGAATATTGATGGGATTACTGAATGGGGTACAGGCAACACACAAATTGAAATCCCTGTACCTGGGAGCCATATGATAACAAATGCTCTAATGGCATTTGCCACAGGGCTGAAAATGGGACTAACCCCACATCAAATACGTGATGGTATTAGCTCTTTTACCCCGTCTGGTAATCGAATGGCAATAACAGAGGTAAACGGCCTGACCATAATCAACGACACATACAATGCCAGCCCATCTTCAATGTGTGCAACAATAGACATGCTTGCCGAAACAAAAGCTGTTACAGGACGCAATGTCTGCATTTTGGGCGATATGCTTGAGTTGGGTGAACATTCTCCTTCTATGCACGTCGGTGTAGGTCAACACGCCGCCCATATGGGAATAGAACTGCTAATCACTATAGGTACGGAAGCTAATGCTATTCACCGGGCTTTTGTTGAACTAGCAGATTCGTTGTTAATCAGCACTGGAAAAAAAATCGCCGCTTTACATTACCCGGACAAGATTTCCTTCCTGCAAGAGTGGGAAAAAGGTCAAATAAAACTTCGCTCCGGTGATACTATATTAGTTAAAGCTTCACGCGGTATGGCACTGGAAGAAATCGTTGATATAATTTCAAAAGGGAGATAGTAAATGGAATACCCGCTAAGCACAGCGGTATACGCGATTTTAATTGCCTTTGTGGTGAATATCGTGTTATGCCCAATTATAATTCCGTATCTGGTCAAGTTGAAGTTCGGGCAATATGTGCGTGATGACGGCCCAAAAGACCATATTAGAAAAGCAGGTACCCCCACTATGGGGGGTATAATGATTTTAATTAGTTTCTTTTTGGCGGCGATAATGTTTTTGTATGGCAACCAAGAAGGTGTAGCATTGGCTTTGGTAACATTAGGTTTTGGCATAATCGGGTTTGCAGATGATTATATTAAAATTGCCAAGCGTCGTTCTATGGGGTTGCGCGCATACCAGAAAATGCTTGGCCAAATTGTTGTTACCGTTGCTTTTGTGGCTTATGCCCATACATTGCCTGGTTTTTCCACGCAAATAATAATTCCCTTTATGCCTCATTTGCATTTTGACTTGGGAATATTGTACGGTCCTATCGCCTGTTTTATTATTTTAGGCACGGTTAATGGTGCAAATTTTACTGACGGCTTGGATGGACTTGCCGCAGGGGTGACTGTACTGGTAGCGGCATTTTTCTTATTTGTGGCTTGGGCGCAGAATAGTCCTGTGTTACCTATAACTGGTGCCGCAGTGGGAAGCTTATTAGGTTTTTTATTATTTAATTCGTATCCAGCTAAGGTATTTATGGGTGATACGGGTTCACTGGCTCTGGGGGGCTTTGTAGCAGGAACGGCTATTTTGCTTGGAATGCCTTTGTTTTTGGGTATTGTTGCTTTAGTTTATCTTGTGGAAGTAATGTCTGTTATCATTCAAGTACTTTATTTCAAAGTTTCAGGTGGTAAACGTTTTTTCAAAATGGCACCTATTCATCATACTTTTGAACTTTCGGGATGGCCTGAAACAAAAGTGGTGTCTTTCTTTTATATAATGACTGCAATTTTTTGCTTAGTGGGATTTTTGGCATATTCGCAATCCTAAATTATATCAGTCACTCAATATATTCGCAAAAATCCTGATTTGATTTTCAATTAATAATTTCAAATGTAGTAAATGTAAATAATCAAATGCAAAAAAGAAGCATCAATAAAATTGGTGCTTTTTTTTATGGAGATGGCGCAAGAAGTATTAGGCCTGTTTCTCGTATCGTTAGAAGAACGCAATATTAATACGATTTCGCCCAGTAACCCTTCTGTTATTGCGTGTAATGACAATGAATTTGTTACCCTTGTAGCTACACCTATCGAAAAATACCGTAAAAAAAATAAGGCGATTAAAAAAACGTTGACAATACCACTAGTTTTGCCTTTCAGAGCTGTTTTAACCGGACGGAACTTGTTTATATTTTTATTTTTTGCTACAATTAGCAAAACAACACTTTTTGGAGGTTTGCGTGATGAATCCAAATGCAACTACTCAAAGTAGCAGTACAACAACAGACTTGTTTGCCACCCATGAGTACAGGATAACCCATCTGCTGTGTAAAGTTCTCAGGTTCATGTTTCTGGCTATTCCGGCCGTGTGGTTGTCCACGCTTATAGGTCTGTATGACATCGAATTGTCATTTTTTGCTATTGCAATGCCTGTGGGCTTTTTTCTTGCCTTTTTTCCTACCCTGTTGCAACGCTTGAAGGTTTCCGAAAAAATAATTAAGTATGTAGCCGTTATTGCCGCTGCTCTTGTTGTTGG
>Ga0123355_10006994_pt1 | contig 16812 bp, 7 predicted proteins | sample TergutEmb28metaG_3_FD_89872 | JGI IMG/M metagenome (GOLD analysis project Ga0123355, IMG submission 89872) | Embiratermes neotenicus P1 segment gut microbial communities from Petit-Saut dam, French Guiana - Emb289 P1 | ecosystem: Host-associated > Arthropoda: Insects > Digestive system > Gut ...
GTGTCATAAACTTGTTGAGTTACTCTTTCATTTCTACTAGTATTTATAATTCTGTTCACCATACTTGTGAATATAATCAACTTCAAAACCGCTCCAATCATTTTGATACACCCTGTATATGTATATATATGTATATATATATATATATATATGGCTCCACTCATTGTGTTTTAATAAACTTAGATAAGTGCTCTCGCACGGATTATTATTTTGTTATTACAATCACAGTATGCGAGTTCCTAACAGTTTTAAGCCAGGAGTCTCAAAGAAGCGGCTGGCCAATATGTCTTATGTGGCTCTCACTGGCTACATTCTAATTGCAGAATGTAACCACGGCTGAGTTTCTAAAATTCTTTTTAAATTAAAGCATCAAAACAAAATTTTACATCAATAACCAAAAGAACTATAATTGGGTGGTGAAGTACAGCATACATGAACAAAGAAATTACAGTGAGAAATAAAGTTAGAAACTTAAAAATTATATATTCTTTATTACAAGTCTGTCATGTATTCGGGTGATCAAATTGAGAAGAATGCGACTGGTGAGGCATGTAGCATGTGAAAGAGAGGGAGTAGGAGAGACGCATGCAGAGTTTTGATGGAGAAAACTGAAGGAAAGAGGCCATTCGGAAGAAAAGGCGTAAATAGGAGTGTAATATTATGATGGGTCTTTAGAAAGTGAGATGAGGGAGCATCGATTAGATTGATCTGGCTCAGGATAGGGACATGTGGCGGAGTTCTGCAAAAGCGGTAAGGAACTTCACCGCTCTTTAAAATGTGGGGAATTTCTTGATTAACCTAGAACAGGTTAGCTTGTCAATAAGGACTTCTGCTCCATGGAGTAAGTAAGTAAGTATGTAAGTAAGTAATTAAGTACAATTCTGATGTATTCTTCATAGTGTGTTTAATTCAAATGAAACACTTAGACCGTTTAATGTTTAATATTTTGGGAATTTTTAGTTTGCTGCACGTACAGCCTCACTTCTGGAGCACTGTTACACCTAGGATACACGAATCAAAGCAATGTGACTTCTGCATGAGTTGCGAGCACACCAGAACATTTTTTTTATTTACGAACAGGAACACCATTACTGCAATTGTACGTTACAACACACCGTAAAATTTCAGGAAAACTTGTACATAATTCGATATAATGTTACATTTCAATGATTAGTTTATTTACGTGCTCACTTTACAGCCTAGTGGCTATTCAACGAAGGTAGCACAAGTGAAAGAAGATAATTAAAACAAAACAGAACAAAAATAAAAGGACAATTAAGTACTACAATTAATTTAATCAAAGACGAAATTTAAATCGAAAGACGAAAAAAAAACACTACACGTAATTACAAGGAATAAAACGAAACCCACCTAGATAATACACTAGCACAGTACTATAAAATACAATAGAAGAAAAAATTGTTGTATACTGCATCTGTAATATAAATAATTTAATATTAACAATAGTAATGTTGACAACAATAAAAATGCTAACTCAGTGGTTTGACAAGAGATCGTGGACAATGTAACATGTATTAAAGAGAGAAGGAATATAATAATAATAATAATAATAAAATTTAACTCGGCGAATGGAAAACAGCTTAACAGTTCAATTCAAATGAAATCAGTTCTTGTTTATTAAAGCGCTGATTCAACAGCCAAGTGGCCAATGCGAGAAACAGCACAACGTACAAACACAAATAACAAAGAACAGTAAACAACGCATGTATGAAACAAACATAAATAAAAGAAGAGCTCGCCTGGTTGGCGCCTCCTAATGCACGAGGTATGAAATATCGAGCGATCGGAAAAAGTAATAAGTGTAAAATATGTCAGTATTGCGTGGTCCAGCATGGATATATCTTCCGTGAAACTGTGAGCCTTAGAGACAAGGTTTGACCCTGGCTCATAGACATGACGTCCTAAAACATGCTGTAATAATAATAATAATAATAACGGAAAGTCCTGATGTAAAATACAATAGATTCAACACTGGAAATAATGATATAAGTACCATGAATTGTAACAACAGGGTATCTGCAACACTGTATTCCCTAGGGATATATCTTGTCTCAGGAATATAAGGATAAATACCCTGCATAAAGGAGATGATGATGATGATGATGATGATGATAATAATAATAATAATAATAATAATAATAATGTTCAATACATTGGGACACTTTATACGCTAACGTAATTCTAAAATGATTTAAATACTGAAATCAATATAAAGGAGATATTTATCCATTTAAAACTCTAAAACCTTTCATGTACGAATTTTCGAGTAAAGACCGTTTTGGTAATTTCAAATCTATCACTTAATTTCAGGAATTGGCTTTAACCTCCCCCCACAACCCCGCTTAACATGGGCAATGAAATTAAGACTGAAGCAATCAACACTTGTACATTTTCGACTTATGGGTAATGATATATGAATATTAGTCCAGGTGGTGCAACTGAAATTCATGTCAACAGTTAATTAATTGTACTAAGTATATTCCAGGAATGTGTATATATATTGCTTCAGTACGTACACAATGAACGGCTTTTGTGAGGTATGGGAGCGTGTAGAAGTTGAGGTAAATGCAATTGAATATTCATACACAAAGCCTAACCCCCAGTGCTCATGCTTCCAATCCCTTCATTCCACGAATAACAAGCAGAGAATCGAATTGGAATTACGTCATTTCTCTATTTATCTTTATCGTCTGTTGTATTATTATCATTATTTTAGACAATTCCTTTGACCTGTCAATTCTCCCGTATTCCCGGTGCACATTTCTTTCTTTCTATGCTCTTTGTTGAATTGTTTACAAACTTATTCAAAACATCGTGAAACGGATTGTTTCATTAAAGTCGACGAAATTTCTGTGTTCCCGCATATCGACTTCCTCCAGTTGTAGGAAACCCTTTTATGTTAAACTCGCATAAAACTCTCCTTCCCATAAATACAGCTCCGAATTCCAATTAAATGTTTTTGCCTTGCAAAGAGAGCTGTACCCATTAAAAGGAAACCCCCTCTCTGTTATTTTCGCAGCATACAGTCACGTGTCATGAGAAAATGTATCGTTTCAGAGACCGAGGGTAAATCCCCACTCTGTTTCAAGACACGAACGCGTCGCCACACCTGTCTTTGATGTTTCATAAATGCATTGCCACAGTCGCAACTGTCGTTCAAGCGAAGGCAGTCCATCATCGCCAATAACGGCCAGAAAGTAAACATATTCCCCTTTTTCCTATAAATGATTTCGTTCTGTTCCCACAAACATTTCACAGTACACACTAGAAGCCTGGACGAATCAAAATATTTATCGAATATAAAATACCTTTTAGACCAAAGTTTTTTTTTCTCCAATAGAAACCATGTATGCTAGGTCTAAACATAATTTATGGACCAAAGGTTTTTATGTGGAAATTTTAGAGCCCATCGTGAATCTGCAGTTAAAATTGCAGCTCAAACGCAGAGATAAATAATAACTGTGCAAAGCTTTCTACATATAGACTCATCATGCCACCTACATGAAGACATGTTTGGTTTTTTAAGATAGCTGTATCTTGCATAGGGCTGTATGAAAAATTATTGCATGATTCCGAATTGTAATCCGAAAAGTATAAACAATTGGAAAAGGAAAAGACACGTTTTTAAATTGTATTCTGAAATTGTTTTCCCAAATGTAAGTAAACCACGGAGAATATTATTTGAAATAGGCCGTCGTATGATCAACATTACAATAAGAACTTATTTGTTGTGAACAAAGCTGAAGAAAACCTCGTGTCGTACTGAAAAATGTTTATTCTATATTTTGGGCAAAGTTGACCAAAATTATACTACATATCATATTGGACTTGTATTTCTCCAAAACTACACCAAAATGCTAACAGTCTTATTTAAGATATAATTCATAGAACACAATGACGGTCTATTTTACTGTGCGGGACTACATCATTCTACTGCATGAGGCATTCTTTTCAAAGTCTAATAAACGTTTATTTCCACTATAAAATTAAAACAGTTTTGTAATTAAGCCAAATTCATCTTCATCTATAGGCCTAATCTAACTGTGCGAATTTGTTTGGTAAGTGGAAAATAAGCAGGACACCTGTAAAAAATAATTTTTTGTTATGTGATAAATGTTGTACTGGTTACGAAGAAGAATAAATATGAAAACCAAACAGAACCCAATTAACACAGAAAGTAACATACAGTAACTTTGTTAAATACATTTCCCCTTTTGGTATAATACCAAGAAAAACTAATTTTAATTTTCGATGTGTTCATTTCCTTACTCTCTACAAACTTATTAGCAAAGTTCAATAAAGTATCAACTGCCTATTTTATTAAACTTTACTGAAGCAATTTTAAGTTTTCAGAATTCCAAAATGTGACCTGCCTTTCTAATGGCGCTTTCTAAGTTCGTGATACCACACAGAGCAATATTCAAGAACAAAAATAATTTCTTATTCTCAACGAAGGGAAAAATCTTATCTCAGTGTGTTTCCAATGTTTAATTACTAATACAAAAAATGAAAAAATGGCAATCCGATTGAAGCTGCCAGAAGATGTGAAACGCCAGCTGTCCTTCATATTTGTGACACACGATATAACCCAGCAAAAGTCTACGAAATGTTCCTCTCCATTACTTGGGTTTCGTAAGATACGCAGACAGACACTATATTGTTGGCTAGTATCACTATCGAAGAGGGACACGAGTGGGTCAGTACTTACGTTTTTAAACTAGTGTTCTGTTCTTAAGGCACAGAATAAAAAGACGAATTTCAGATTTTAACAAAAACAAGGAAATCAAATAATTATTCAAACTGATTTTGGTGAAAGGTATTTTAAAATTAAAAAAAAAAAATGAGTAAACTTAATCTTGATTAATATTAACCCAATATAATTACTGTTTCACGTGAAGTCTGAATTGAAGTTTAAAACTTTACACGCTAAAATTAGAGGGAGAACAGATATATTGCACGTGTCCATTTCCGAGCATTGAAAACACTTCATTCTCATTTCCTTGGGAAGTTAATCAAGATGTTCTAGAAAATGAGTTTCATAATGAAGAATATCTTTACTACTGCAAATTTTCTGTGTTCAGAATCACTTTTATATTAGACATTTAGGCTTGACTTCAGATTTATGGGGAAGAAGTTAGGTCAGGCCTACCATAGACCTAACTACTTCTTGTTCTTAGCGTGAAGGGCTTCAAAGTTTAATCACGACCGAAGTCCGTCATCCTGATGGTTTTCATTGCTCCAGTCAATCCCATACATGGCGAGTTAAATAAACAAGAAGCCACCACGATGTCACTGTCATCAAATGAAACACTTTTTCCTGCAGATAAATTTAATTCTTGTTCAGTATGCATCTCCGAATGTAGATTAGCTCGTCGGAACGCAATTTAGACACATAGTGTATTTGTGTTCCGTATTCTTCTCGTGCCGCTCCCAGTGGCCGCGCGGTCTAAGAAGTAGTTCTGCGGTCGCTCGCTTGCTGAGATTTTGGGTTCGAATCCCACCGGGAGGGGGATGGATGTCTGTCTGTTGTGAATGTTGTGTGTTGTCAGGTAGAGGTCTGTGTGACGAGCTGATCAATAGTCCAGAGGAGTCCTACCGACTTTGATGCGTCGTTGTGTGTGATCTAGAAACTTCATAAATGAGGAGGCAATGGCCCACTGGGGGCTGTTGCCCTAAAAGAAAAATTTAAAAAAATTCGTCTTGTGGTGAAACACTGACTTCTCCCCTAAACTGAAAGGTCTGTGTAACAGACAGTTTTCGCTTTCCATGAGCTAGTAACAGACTTCTTATGTGCATCCGAGTTGAATTTCGCTATCAAAGTTTTAATGATAGTGGGTATTGCTGATGTTTCGAGAAAATGACAGCACGTTTCTTCCAAGTCGGCAATTTTTGCCAATTCAACATGGTGCAACATAAAGAAGACTCCCCACTGAATATGGAACCTCGTGAAAACCCCCAAGTCTTGACGATTAATGTGCTGCCAGTTCCTTTTAAGTATCCAAGTACAGTGTGGAGCGATGGAAGGTCACGTCAGACCCCCAGTGTCTGCCGGGAGATAGGAAAGAAGCCCGCGATGCCCCCTGATGTTAGGATGAGAATTCACAATGACGGCGACAAATGGCGTCTATCAATGTAATGAATGGCAGTATTGTGTGTTGCACACTGCACACACAGAGAGAGAGAGAGAGAGAGAGAGAGAGAGAGAGAGAGAGACGAGACACGAAATATTTACTCTAACACATGCGCGTCATGTCTCGCCTCGTCCTAAAGAAGAGGGAACAAAATGATGTGACATTCTCAAAGTAGCAGCAGAATGAGCCTGTTCACCGAAGGGAACTGTGTGTTGCAAAGATTTGGAGCACAGAACCTTATACGTGTGAAGTCATAAAGTGACGAATTGCTGAAATGAAAATAACATAATTTAGAACGGCATAGAAAAAGGACTCAATTTACGATTTAACCCTTATCCTGCTAACGTGGAAAATATGGTGAGCTCCTAATAATGCCAGCAGATGGCAGATGGGATTTAACTCGGCGTTTAAAGGGTTAAGCATGTGACCTGCCAATTGGCTTATATAGGAATAAGGAAGTTAGACTGTGTATCTCAAATAGGCTCATAATTTTGTACTACACATGTCATTATTCTTATTCACAAATCCTCAATAGTTCTTTGGTCTACAATCCGAAAAGTCCCCGTGGGACTGTCCAATATTGCTATACTTTTTAAATCCAAACGCAAAATAAGCTCACCTTGTCTTCACAAAGGTATTCACTTCAAAATTTCATTTTATTATTCTCTGTTTTGTCAGACAAAGTGTTAATAACCAATATTCAGTATACACAAAAACACTGAACAAATTTGAGCCACGTTGTCCGTGTCCCTGATACACAACAACGCAGTCCCCGACTGTTTCCGTATTCCGCAGAAGTAATGGCAAAATGAAGCCGCAGTGACTTCGTTCCAGTTTGATGTAGTTAGACGAGTATTTTTAAAGGCATCAGCCTTCCGGCTGCTTTGTTTCCTCCTCAACGAAGCAACGCGATGTGGCTTGACAAGCGAGACTGCCACCTACAGTGACTTAGGCTTAACAACAACGTTGTTATTTAATGGAAAAAAAAGGAAACAAAACTAAAACTGCATTTAGCAGATTATGTCAACAGTTCGGAGTTCCTAGAAAATATCATAACAATAAGCGTTACCTTTGGCATATCGCGAGCTATGTTAGTAATTACGTGCCTAGGGAATAGATATTTGGGGCCAAAAAGAATTAGTTCTTACAATAACATATTAAATAATATGTTCATATGGCTTGCGACACATGAATAATTAGCAATCTGCTTCGACTTCGGGTCGAACCATCTTTATATTTCGGCCAGAGCGCCAGATACCCTAAACGGGATGGGGTGCATGGGTTTCCTCAGCCTCTCCATAGCAATTGTGGGGTATTACACCCTCTCCACGACTTACGAAATTTAGGGCTTCTGAAATTTAAAAAATTAAAACTAAATGAACTAGTATTATTCAAATGCGAGCCGAAATGTTCATTCCAGGTATCGAAACGCAATGGCGGCAGAATATCGCTGGGCGATAAAACAGGCAGAGGGGCGGTGATAATGTGGCCGATCCCTTGTATTTACGCACAGAAATGACGTATGCATACTCAAGTCCAACTTCCGCAAAATTCGAATTGCACCGGTCCTTCCAGAACATAAATACTGCGTAAGTCAGGATGTGCCTGCATCTTAATGCAGGCCACGACGTATTCCTTCCACGTCTCATTTCTTCATCCATAGTCATTAGATTATCTGTGTATCTCTAAGGGAGTCGTAAAAATCTGAACCAAGAAATAGGCGCGTGTTTCTTTTGGAAAAATGCGGACACAATTCCTTCAAGCACTGGTCAGATTATGTCATGAAAAAATTGACACGTAATTGGGATAAGCAGTATGTTTGGGTGCATGCTGAAACTGAAAATACTTATCCATTTTCAACGTAATGTGGCACTGGAATTTATAATAGATGCTATCAAGATCCTTGGAGTTTGTTCAGTATCGGTGAATATAAGTCCTCATCGTAAAGTAACCAATCGGGCTGCAGGCTTTAGCCTGCAGACCAGACACTACTCTAGCCTACCCGAACCTAACCTCCAACCTACAGCAAACCAAGAACGAAACGACCACTGTGGTAATGAAAATCATAGTCGCGAGCTCCTGATAATGGGCATAGTAGTGCCCGAAACATGTTGAGCCTATAAGTACAATAAAATAATAAGTGGTATCTAGTTGGTTCTTATTCTACAGTTATCACAATGATGCACGGTCCAATAAACAATAAAATCTTCGCCATTCTCATGTAATTAACGGAAGGAAGGAAATATTTCCTTATTTTCGCTTTGTTTTTTAAAGATACCTAAATTTTCCATTACCAGAAGGGAAAGGGCGAGATGTTGTTCGAAATCCGCGTATGGAGCCACACCAGCCAATTTCTTCTCACAAGATGACTGGATTATCAGTATCAATATTATAGCCTCAAACACACGCGGTAGCGGTCTTGTCGACAGAGCCATTTGAATAGCGGAATATTTCATAGAAATGTGCTGACAGGATCACACAGGTAAACATGAACAAATCTGAAGGTCAAGAGCTGATTTCAGGCCATTATTAGTTGGTAGACTGCGTGAGTATCTGGCGCTTTAGACTGCATTGGCCCCTAGAATGTCTAGGGTCCTGATAATGGAGATGTACGACAGGACAATATTGAATTGCAGTTCACTAGAACTGTCTCTCCGTCTCCTTGTTGAACATCGTCATCATCTTCCCTGCGTCGACCGCTATGAGGGATGGGAGAGAGAGACCTTAAGACAGAGGATTTCACAGATGCAAACCACAGGTCGCGTTCTAATCAACACGGAACAATACCAGAGCCTCCGAATACTGATTATGCGATTGTCACCTGTACCCACCCCAAACAAACCCCATCTACCGCACCAAGCATTCCACAATACACTAAACAGTGCAGAATTAGTGCTGACTGGAGTAAAAATAAACCTCAGCCGGAATATAAATGCCCTTACATCGAACTTGCAGCCGTAACCTCGTAGGTTAGTCTTGTATTTCAGAGGTGTATATTTCTAACCTGTATTGGTTACCGGCTAGCATCAGTGAGATTTGTAGAGGTCTTCTAGAATATTTGTAGAAATTTCCGGGATTTTGTCACCAGACACACCTCGGTAGCTCCTTTCCTAAATCACGTGTCTGTCCATGACTTGAAATAGAAGTTCAATAATATTCAAAATTACATAATTCGTACAGAGAAAAATGAGATACGAATAATAAAATCTTCGTAACAGAAAATGGTGTTTCATTATATTTAGAGGTATATAATCTTCAAGCAGCGTCGTTAAAAAAGCCAATAATCTTATCATGGAAAATTCTTATGGATGTAAGAAACACTAGTAAGCTTTCAACATAGAAGCTATAAATGTAAAAGGAGAAATATCTAAAATTTAAGTTAATATTATTGGAATTAATATTCAAGACAATCGACAATAATTGCCTAACAATTACTTTTTTTTAAAATAATCTTCTTTGCAGTGCAAATACTGTTCTGAAATATATAGTGTGTCAAATGCAAACACAAAACGCATACGAGTGAGGTAAACGTCAGCGGTCAATCAGCGAGTTTCAGCTCTGAAGTTACCATTATCATTACCATCATCATCATCATCATCATCATTCGTCAAGAGTTAGGCCTTGATAGACCTGTTTCGGCCTCGTTTTATATTCTCTTCATAGGTCTTCCAAGATCTTCAAAAGCCTTCCAAGTCGCCTTCGTCCATTTTAGCTATAATTCATCATTATTTTTTCGCATCCTGTTGTTATTTATTCTTGTTACATGTCGTAGGTCGGAAGTTAATATATTATATCTCAGTTTCATATCCGAATATATTCTGTCTGTTCATTTCTTTTTGTGGCGCTGCGGTCCAACGCGGGCCATGGCCTCCTCATTCTTGAGGTTTCTTGATCACACACAACGACCCATCACAGTCGGTAGGACTTCTCTGGACGAGTCACCAGTTCGTTGCAGAGACCTCTACCTGACAACACACAACATTCACTACAGACAAACATCCATGTCCCCGGTGGGATTCGAACCCACGATCTCCGCAGGCGAGCGGCCGCAGACCTACGCCTTAGACCGCGCGGCTACTGGGATCTTAAGTGTTATATCTGAATATAATCTGCCAATTAGCGAGTTTGTCTGCAAAAGTAAGGTGTCAATTCTCAAGTTTCATCTCCGAAGATATTATTTCAATTCGCAAGTTTCATACCCGAAAATATTGTGACAAATTTGTAAAGTGTTTCTTAAAGGTAGTCTGAGCCTACTGCAGGTTTTATTTGCATATTCCCAGCAGAATGCTTATTTGAATTAGGAGAAATACAACAAAAGCAGCCGGATAAATTATGTTTCAAGCACGTTGTTTATTTAAAAACAATATAGGACATAAATATAATCTCAAAGAAAGCATTCCAAAAGTTCCTGTACCCGTCATATTAGAGTAAAACTTCGTATCCTGTTCTCTATATGTAGCCGATGTAGTAACGAAAGATTTCCATGCAACACAATTCCACGTAAAATGTTGATAGTCATTTAGCTGGTCTAGATATTCCCTGCCCTTTCTGTAACCACATTAATTGCTTCAAAAAATTTCAGAATATTACACCCTTAGTCCAGTCAACACAAGTGCCAAGATCCACTTTAAACTTTTAAAAACTCGCGAATACTTTACATACCACCAGGTTTTAACATTCAAAAATTCTACATGGTGTTCACATTGCGTTTATGTGTTTAGAACTGATCTCACAGCAGACACCGACTTTTGCCTTACACAACATTAGCAGATTGGTTTCGTATAACAGAGGTGGAAAGTGTTTACAACGCGGTACGCACTGAGTCCTTATATAAAACAGATACGTTTAGACCCTGCATGGTTAATATTATGTTCTTGTATAGGCTTTGTTTTCCCATGTGGTTTCTTTCTAACATGATTTGAGGCGGTATTGTTTTGTCACTGTCCTCTAAGTTTCTCTGCTGCATATTATAAGACGTCAAATCTGGAATACGGTATGTTATGTTGGATATTTTCCAGTGTTTAAGATAAATTTGGTACACATTGGGACTCGGGATTTACACTGTGTTTTGTGGGCTAAATATTACTTCGTATCTTGTGATGTTCTAAAGGATTCCAAAAATGGACAGACTGATTATTACGATATTTAACGGCGTTGTTTAAAGCATCTTACATTTTGCAAGATTAGCGTAAGACGCATGACTTTCAGGAGCTAAACAACGCCTTTTCCTTCTAAATTAATTTTGTCTCTCGCTAGACTTGCTACTTTCCAGCGACTGAAAAACTGATTACCAAGTTATTTAATGGCACTCCATCAACTACAGACATCTCGCAACACGAAGCGAGGTAATAAAATTGATATAAACTTTCGGTTTGTCGGGATTAGTCAGAAGTCGGTCAAAGTCTATTTCAATGTAAGTTACAAAGAAATTCACGATAACCGGTGAACCGTCAGACATTCAAATCTTGTACCTTCCGAAGAAAAATCAGACGTGTTAAAGCTCAATAATTTTTCCAACAATAAATCTGGTATTACATAAAGTCAATAACTGTGGCAGATAATGTACTTCCTGTAAGTATCATGGCTGGAGACTCTTTACCTTGAATTAGTTTTCAGGAATTTGAACACACAGTTTCCTGATGACTGTCGGATGAATATACAGTAGGATTTCATCCCTTTTCCGTAATAACAAAATGAAACATCAGTGTCTCGGATGATTCGAACTTCCTCTACGAAACTTTTGGAAACGTATTCTTTAGGGACATTAGCATTCAGGACGTGGGCAAATAAACATGTAGTGTAAATGGATACATATTTGTAAGCAAGCGGTCGTGGTATGTTTAAGGGTAGTACCCTAGAATTCCCCTGAGGACGAGTAAAATTCGTAAGTCGTAATTGGGTAACCAGTCATATAGGAAATACGCGTGAAAAAATAAGCCAGTGTGCTTGTTGAATTTCGCTAGTCAGACCAAATTCAGAGTAGAAACTGTAATCTAAGTTACATGACAGCTACAAAGATACTAACATCTATACATTGAAGATTTTCATTGTGAGAAATAGCCATTACTGGAGTTGGGGAAGTCAATAAATTTAAAGAAGTTGGTGTGAAATATTACTGTTCAGTTCTCTCCGCCCAGAGAATTGTAAATGGCAATAACAGAATAACCGTTATCGAGGTAACAAGAGAAATGGAGCTTCCGAACGATCCTTACATTTCTCAGTTACAAGGATACGTAGCGTAGCAGGAAACGGTGATTACCAACAATAAATATAGAAAACGTATAGAGTATAACAAATTTTAGACTTTTTTTGCAGACTGAAAACAGTAAAAAAGTTTAAAGAAAGGGACAATGGTATAATCCTTCTGTCCTTTGGGTGGACTGAGGAAACCCACCGAAGTTTTCATTCAGTAGAGGGGGTGTTTATTGATTTCGACAGAACATTAGTGGTAAGGAGGACGACACAGATGGAGCACCGTATCATAACAACGGGGCAAGTTGTGCGGCTTTCAATGAATACTCGGTGTCCAAACAAATGGATGGGTATAGGAGAATGATTTATATCCCATCCGTTCATACGATCTCCGTCCATTAAATTCATTTTTTGAATATATGTAAAGGGAAAAAAGTATTCCTTTAAGTGATGTCAGCACAATAGTTAAAAGGAAAGGTATCGGAAGCTGCAGTTACCGCATGCACGCTGAAAGGTACTTATAGAAATGTGAAATGGCAAAGGTTGAATTTCAGATTCGGTGTATTTCTGTAAAATACTGAACTCATATTATTTGTACACGTATGTACATACTGCAATTGTAAGTCAATTTTTTTTCTTGTTCTATGTTTAGACAAATCCTAGGTAACTTCGAAATTCCACAACAATTTTCAGAAAACACCTGTTAATTTTGTTATGATCTATTGTACATATAAGAGCACTTATTTTTAAATTAAAGAATACGTTTAATTTGCGCTCCATAATCATTAGCGTTTCCTTCTTCTCTGCCAGGAATTAGTAGAAAATAAATTACTCTAAACAAAGTAATATTTTATGAATCTTATGTTTATTGGACCGTGCATCATTGTGATAGTTGAAGAATAAAAGACCAACTTGATGTCACTTGCTATTTTATTTCACTTCTTATGTGCTCAACATGTTTCGGAAATTAATATGCCCATCATCAGGAGCTTGCGACTGTGCTGTTGAATTACCACACTGGTCGTATTGTTCTTGGTTCGATGTGTGTTGGAGTTTTGGTGTGGTTGGGTTGGAAACCACTCCAACCCAACCACACCGAAACTCCGAAACACATCGAAAAAAGAAAAATACGACCAATGTGGTAATTCAACAACACAGTCGCAAGCTCCTGATGATGGACATATTAATTTCCGAAAACATGTTGAACACATAAGAAGTAAAATAAAATAGCAAGTGACATCAAGTTGGTCCTTTATTCTTCAACTAATATTTTGTGGTAGTCTGTACTGAAAAATGTAACAGAAGACGTTTAAAAATGGTATGAGCTTGTGGTTTTTCAAGTTTAAAGGAAAGGAAAGGAAGAAAATGGGATGTGTTTGATTACTTGTGTTTCTCGTTGTTGGTATTATTTACTAACATATTATAATTAGCAGTATCTATCGGTAACGGCCGAGTTTGTAAACACAGCACATGACGCGGATAGCAGTGAAATATAATTGCGAGTGGTTTAGGACGAAGAGATGGAAGCACCCCATTGCGACACACAGCGCTCTCTTCTGCACGGATGTCACGTCGACAAAGGGAGAAGGCAAGGGAAGTTTGGCGGTTCGCATTACTGTGGTGAAGAGACAACGGCGAGCAAAGAAAACGACACTCAAAGCCAGCAAAAGAATCTCTGTCACATTCTGATATTTAACTTACCAGTTCTCTCTCCAACTTGGACAGTCACGCTCAAATATTTTCAGAAGTAACTCGTGTAGTTTTTATGCTATTTTCACACCAAGAACATAGGGTGACTTCAAATTAGGGATCTCTATTCAGTACGATATTTCTTGCGGTCGTCAGACGGTTCCTTCTCTTCGTGTTTAGGAAATTCTGTTTATATTCCCACTACAAAGATCAGTCATATTTACTGATATTTTTGTTTCTGTACGCTTCTCAATTTATCATTCGTACGTCATATCGTCATTTTACCATACAAAATGTACGCAGTTAGGTAGTGCCATTACAAACTAAAGATGGAAATTAAACGTTCCGCAGCATTTAAAATATGCCAACGAATTTCGATGTAATAATCAACTGTAGCATAGCGAGTCTGCAAATATCATTTGGCTCATATCGGTGTCTGCTTATAGGTGGCTTAAGCAGAAATACATCGAGCACTGTCGAAGACAGCTCACTGTATACAAAATGAACTAAAGAAATATCTCGTCGAGGAACGCGAAGGGAATAAACTACTGCGGAATTATGGGGTATTATTGGAGAATAATATTAAAGTAAACCTTAAGAATAAGCCGCAGGTGTAAACTGAGTTCATCTGCCACAAGGCAGATATCAGTGGCGGGCTATTATGGGAACACCAATAAAACTACAGGTTGTAAAAGGGACAGGCAGAATTTCTGCTTTCCTCTTGATTCGGTTAAAGTTTCTCCTTTATGCCATGTTGCGGATTTTCTTCGAGTCAAGAAAAGAGGCGTCTGCTCTTTTTGTACAGTGGATAGGGAGAGTGTGTTCAAATCGAATTCTACCTACTACTTGATAAAAATAATTATTTTAGGCTGATAACGCCATTCGTTTGTCGTTCGTCATTAGAGAGAAAGAGCATTTCAAGACGAAATTTACACGTATCTAGTTAGGGAGGGAGGGTTAGTAACATTCTATACTCTTTTAACCTGTAAACGCCGCCGTACAGAGTAATTATAACAAGCGATTCGAAGTATTGCACACAACAAATTGAAATAATTTGACTTCTGAATACTACCAAACTCGACATTCAATTATATTATCTTACAGGATTTGTGAAACTATTACATCACTTCATTTTTCAAAGTGTAGCCTTCTGCTGAGCTCTATTATCATCCCGCCGTAAATTAATGTTGTTTCGTGTTCGTATTGATGAAATAATGTGTAGGTGAATGTTTAATAAATCATAACCAAAAGATTCTCCTACCGATGGGCAAACACAATTCTTTGCACGCGGTAACACAGTTCCGACATGCTCTCTGCCATAGTCGATTAACGTGTCGTTATTAGTCAACACTCAAAGAATGTCATTGTGCACTGCGTCAAAATTTTTCGGAGTGCCAAGTCGGACGGTCACTATCGCTGAGAAAATTAAAGCATCAGTCTTTTTTAATAATGCAGTTTTTTTTCGTTTTAAAAACTTATGTAATTTTCTATATTAATCCAATTTATGTTGTGAATACGCAACTGTCAAGAAAGAAGGACGACGAAGGCAAAACAAAGAGAAGAAATTAGAAAAGGACATAAAACTTCGAAGAAAGTAACAAAAGGGATAAAGGAAAACAAAAAATAAAAAAGAGGAAATACTAAGAAATGAGGAGAAATTTGCATGGATTTATGAAGGGAAGCTAAGTTCGGTAGCACAGGTTCGAGGTTATGAACCTGGTCTTAAGGCGCTATTGCTCTTTCTGCTCCTAGGAAAAACTTTTAGTTGCGCTTTATCTTTTGTCTACTTTCTCATACTTCGTTAATTCCGGCTACAATGACTGGGGCTCTGTCTCCCACAAAAGATAAATATTAAATTTTGACGATCACTTTAACTCATGTAGCGAGGCTTAGAAATATTATGTAACACACACCTGCTAGCTTGTCTGTGACGTTACTAATGCATTCAGATAGCCTGATTTTTACAATCGATTATCAAAATTGCTACAGTAATTGATCTAAAATTTAATAATTTGTTAAACACAAAATTAGGCCCGCACTAAGCCAACATAAACTGACCGTGTGTTTACATGACGTCTCTGACCGGAATCGTTTCTAATGCCACATTAATTATTCCAATTATTGACATACCCCATGGCGCTAAACCTCAGCTCGAACTTTGACCTTCTAACCATACGGGACTTACAATCACACCCAACACGGTGTGAGCTCTGCTATCACATACCATCTCCCAGCACAGAGAAACCCTGATGAAAGAACCGCAGATAAGTTTTTCAAAAGCCCAAAGCAGCGAATGTTTATCAGGTAATAGGCAGCTTTCCGGATATTTCCTTACTCATGTGATACTTTCTGAAAGTGGATAATTATCCACAACAAAATCCATGTTGATAGCCAAGAGAAGCTCCGCCGGTCATGAATTTTTCTAATATTTGTTCCTCAAATAATAAATGTTTTAAATAAGCCCTCTTGAATACTCGTCAATATTCACCTCCAAAGCTATGCGTCACCTAATGCCTAATTATCTACAGCAATTAGAGTGAGTGGTGGCACATATGGAACAGACGTTTTCTTGTGGGTTGTGTCGATGTCGGTGACCACTAAGTAAGTAGCGAATATTGTATTAAATAAATAAATAATATTTATTTACTGCAATTGAGTTGTTACCCGGTGGCAGTGGTTATTTTACATGTAAACAAAACATGAAATTGGTTACTACTAAATTTAAGTCGGGAGGGTTACATGAGAAGCATGTAGTGGCAACTTGGAATCTTGGGAACCA
>Ga0123355_10006995_pt1 | contig 16810 bp, 18 predicted proteins | sample TergutEmb28metaG_3_FD_89872 | JGI IMG/M metagenome (GOLD analysis project Ga0123355, IMG submission 89872) | Embiratermes neotenicus P1 segment gut microbial communities from Petit-Saut dam, French Guiana - Emb289 P1 | ecosystem: Host-associated > Arthropoda: Insects > Digestive system > Gut ...
GTTTTTCGTATAGTTAGAGACTAAGAACACGCAGGGGCGGCGTTTTGCCGCCCGCGTTTATAGATGGCGTTTACGATAAACCCCTCAAGGATACAATTTGCTTGAGGGGTTTGTGTTGTAAAAATATATTGGAATAACAAATGCAAACAGGACATACTGTTGTCTTGTTCGCTGTGCTATGATGATGAAGCTGTTATGCACATGATCTCTTGTGCCGGCGAGAAACTTTTTATATTTTGGAGGATTACAATGGAACAGGCAAATTATCAATTTGAAGATTTTCTCATGAGTGTGGGAGATGACTACAAGGATTTTGTTCATACAGTGAACGAGAGATTGTCGCAGGAAGGGTGCAAAGTCAAAATCGGCTCTTCTAAAACGAATCTATTTTCGGTGAAATACACACAGGGGAGAAAGGGCGTTTTCAATTTTATGTTGCGCAAAAAAGGCTTCAAAGCCAGTGTGTATGCCGCCAATTATGCGCAGTATCCGGATGTGTTAAACAGCTTGCCTGAAAGCATGGTGGCACAAATTGCCAAGACAGCGGCTTGTAAAAACATGACAGACCCGCCCACATGCTGGGATGGGTGTGTCGGATATGACATTCACATCGGGGACGAGCGGCACCAAAAATGCAAGTTTAGCTGTTTTCAATTCAATATTGACGCGGAGAGTATGCCCTTTCTGCTTACCCTGCTTGAGAGCGAACTTCAAACGAGACAATCGGCATAGCGCAATTAGAATCGGGGACCTTTTGTTTGGGATGCTCTATGAGCAATTCTATGAGCTGTCTTGGCTGATTGTATTTGTTAGCGCGTTTGTTTGCAGCATTGCGGCACTGATTTTAAGGAGAGCGAAAGATACAGAAATAATGGAAGCAGCATAACAAGATATAGTGTAAAAGCCGAGGCGGTATGCTTCGGCTTTTTTAGAGTATGAATTTGAAATTGTAAATTTTTGGAAAAAGCATTAAAAGTACTTGACAAGCTGGGGCATCGAATATATATTAGTTAGACACTTTGCTACCATATATTAGCTAGATGAAAATAAATGACCACAATATATTGTGTTTCAGGCTGTGATTGAAAGAGAGGTATCTAAATGAGTACAAATACAAAACTGATAGCAATTAAGAAGCGTGACGGGCGATTGGTTCCCTTTCATGTGGACAAGATTGCCGAAGCGATCCGGAAAGCCTTTGCAGCGACGCATCGGCCCGATAGTGCTGAAATTTCAGAGAAACTTGCAGAAGAAGTATTGTCTATTTTGGAAGTGGAAGGTGAGATAGAGCCGGATGTGGAGCACATACAAGATATAGTAGAGCGTGTGCTGATGGACAATGGCTACATCTCTACGGCGAAGTCCTATATTTTGTATCGTTCGGAGCGCTCCAGACAAAGAGAGATGAAAACCCGCCTCATGCAGCGATATGAGGAGATCACCTTTGCCGACGCGCGCGATTCTGACATCAAACGTGAAAACGCCAACATCGATGGCGACACAGCGATGGGTGTAATGTTGAAGTTCGGCTCAGAGGGCGCGAAACAGTTTTATCACAATCATGTGCTCAATCAAACCCACGCGAAAGCACATGCAGAGGGAGATATTCACATCCATGATCTGGACTTCCTGACCTTGACCACGACCTGCTGTCAGATTGATATCATCAAGCTGTTCTCCGGCGGATTTTCTACGGGACATGGGACATTGCGTGAACCCAATGACATTCAATCTTACGCGGCCCTTGCTTGTATTGCGATCCAATCCAATCAAAACGACCAGCATGGCGGACAGAGTATCATCAACTTTGACTATGGTATGGCACAGGGTGTGGCAAAAACCTTTGTGCGCCTGTACCGCCAGAACCTTGCAAAAGCACTCATGCTCTGGCGTGAAATGGAAGATCCGGAGACAGAACTGCGCGCCATGATCGACGCGATCTATATAGAGAAAGACTTGCGTCCGACACTGGAAGGGTTTGAAGCATATCAGGCGGAAGAGCTAAAACGTCTGCTCATGGTCTATGAGGACGAGGATGCACTCCGGCGTGTACAAAGTGTGGCGCGGCATCATGCGGTCAAAGAGACAGATCGGGCAACCTTCCAAGCGATGGAGGCCTTTATCCACAATCTAAACACCATGCATTCCAGAGCGGGGGCGCAGACACCTTTTTCCTCCATCAACTACGGGATGGACACCTCTCCCGAGGGGCGGATGGTGATCAAAAATGTAATGCTCACCACCGAAGAAGGGCTTGGCGGCGGGGAGACTCCAATTTTCCCCATTCAGGTGTTCCGTGTGAAAGAGGGCATTAATCTCAACGAGGGTGAGCCGAACTATGACCTCTTTAAACTCGCCTGCCGTGTAAGCGCCAAGCGGCTCTTCCCTAACTTTTCCTTTGTGGATGCGCCATATAATCTCAAATATTATGTTCCCGGACGTCCGGAGACGGAAATTGCCTATATGGGTTGCCGGACACGTGTCATTGCCAATGCCCACGATCCGAGTCAGGAGATCGGCAGCGGACGCGGGAATTTGAGCTTTACCTCAATCAACCTGCCCCGCCTTGCGATCCGTGCAAAGGGCGATATCCCTCGCTTCTTTGAGGATTTGGATCACAAGATGGAGCTTGTATGCGCACAGCTTATGGAGCGCTTTGAAATTCAGGCGGCAAAGCGGGTGTATAACTTCCCATTTCTCATGGGACAAGGCATTTGGCTGGACAGCGAAAACCTCAAATGGGATGACGAGATTCGGGAAGTCATCAAACACGGTACCTTGGCGGTTGGATTTATCGGATTGCCGGAGACCTTGACAGCGCTCATTGGTGCGCACCATGGAGAGAGCGAAAAGGCACAGAATTTAGGGCTTGAAATCGTTGGCTACATGCGGGCAAAGCTGGATGAAATCACACGCCAGAGAAAGCTCAACTTTACGCTGATCTCCACCCCAGCAGAGGGGCTCTCCGGCAGATTTGTCCGGATGGATCAAGTCCTCTTCGGCGAGATTCCGGGTGTGACAGATAAAGAGTATTACACCAACGGCTTCCACATTCCGGTGGCGTATCCCATTACAGCCTTTGACAAAATTCGTCTGGAAGCGCCCTATCATGCCCTGACCAACGCGGGACACATCAGCTATGTGGAGATGGACGGTGACCCAAGCGAGAATTTGGAGGCCTTTGAAAAGATTGTCCGCTTCATGCAGCAATCCGGCGTGGGCTATGGCTCCATCAACCACCCGATTGACCGTGACCCGATTTGCGGCTTCTCCGGCATCATCAAAGACCAATGCCCCGGCTGCGGACGGCGGGAGAGCGAAGAGGACCCCGTACCCTTCGAGCGGATTCGCCGGATCACAGGGTATCTGGTGGGGACACTGGATCGGTTTAACGATGCCAAGCGAGCTGAGGAACGTGAGCGAGTGAAGCATAAGTAAGGCGAAGAAAAGACTGACGCAATCGCGTCAGTCTTTTTTGTGGCGTTTTTGCTTATTTAATCGCCAAGCTTTCCAGAGTTCTTTGCCAATTTCTTTTCGTCCGACTTTACTCGACGCTCAAGTTTTTGTATATCTTCAGATGGGGGCAGTTCTTCAGGTCTGATCCCTCTCTGACCGAGGATGGTACGTACGCTGGTATTATTTTGCTCATGTTCTCTGGTAATGCGCGGCTCTCCATGCAAATCATTTTGTTCTACATTGAAATTGGTCATCTCTGCGGCAAGATTTTTGGCTGCGATGGTTACCGTGGGTAGGAAGTCAGCTAGCGGTCTGCCATCTTTTACTCCAAGCTTTTTCTTCATGGTGGCGGTTGAGTTTCCGCCAAATAGTGCTTGATCACCCTTTGAGCGGATTCGAGCAAAGCCCATATCATCAACGCCGCGCTCGTAGATATTTTGAGATAGGCGTTTTTCGGATTCTCTGAGCTTTTCCCGCGCTTCCATGCGGGTCTTAAGGCTTATTCTATCCTCGATAAGCTCTTGTTTTCTTGTCTGTAGGGCAAAGTATGTTTGCGCAAAAGCAATTTCTTCTTTGCGAGGGTCTCCGTTTTGTGCAATTAAGTAGCAGGCGTATCGGGTGAGCATGATGTCATCGATCTCACGTTCAGCATTTGAGCCGATTTCAACCATTTTACCGGTGCCGGTAAAATGGTTGAAAACATTGTTTCCACTGGCTTCGCAGGCTTCCTTTGCTTTTTTAATCGCGCTTTCAAACCGTTGCCATTTTGTGTATCCAAGCACACTCTGCAATTCTCTCGCGAGCCAAAACTCGACACCGTCATCTGTTTGTCGCACAATGCTATCAAAAGCTGATTTTAATAATGTGATTTTCTGCTTGTCCACTCGCTCACACTCCTTTTAGTCTTTCAATATCTGGCTGATAAGTATTATATCATTTTGCAGAAAATTGAGCAAGATGTACAATTTCCGCCACGATCTCTTCCATCGATCGTGTGCCGCAGTGGATGGTGTGGTCTGCGTAGCGCTTATAGTATGAGCGGCGTGCGTTGTAGATATCTGTGAGCGTCGTGCCGGGACTTGCCGCGATGCCGCGGGTTTTCATGTTGAGGAGACGGTTTTCCAGCACATCTAGCGGGATATCCAAATAGACACAGGTGCCGCTTTGCTTCAGATGTGCCATGGCGCGGTCTGAGAGGACTACGCTGCCGCCTGTGGCGATGACGGTTTTGTTTGCGTCTAAGAGGCAAGCTTCTTGCTCTTCGATTTTCAGGAAAACATCGACCCCGTTTGTGTCTATAATATCTTGCAGAGGCATACCTTGGCGTTTGGCGATGAGGATATCGATATCGACAAAATCGTAGCCCAGAACTTTAGCGAGAATGACACCCACTGTGCTCTTGCCAGCCCCCGGCATTCCTGTTAAGATAAGATTGGATTTCATGAATGGAACCTCCTATTTTTGCTGGTAAGGACAGAATTTATGCAACATACGGAACTACTGCACCGAGCGGATGAACTACATGGGCGGTGCATTGAGCGGGGAATCCCGACACACACAAATTTTCTCACTCCGGCGGAACAATATGCGCTGGAACGATTGCCTCACCTGCGTCCTGCGCTATATTTATTTGGCGGATTTCCGGAGGCAGAGCGACGCATTGCGTTCTTTTTGCCGGAATATCTCACGTCGGAAGACTTTGAAGTTTCGGACTATCTGACAGCCTTTCACATCCGTTGCCGCTTTGCAGAGATTGGGCATCGGGATGTATTGGGGAGCCTGCTCGGCTTGGGACTGCATCGCTGGAGCATTGGAGATATTCATGCCGGCGGTGAAGAGGCATGGTTTTTCTGTCTGCCCTCTGTGGCGGGGCTGATCGCTACGGAACTTACAAGGATTGGTCGGAATGGCGCTGCCGTGCGGGAGACTTCGCTAGATCAAGTGACTTTTCCGGAGCGGAGCAGGGAAGAGCGAAGCTTTACTGTCAGTAGCTTGCGTCTGGACGCAGTGCTTGCGGGGACGTTCAATCTATCCCGCACAAATGCGGCGGAGTTAATCGAGGCGGGTGCTGTGCAGCTTAATTACGCGATCTGTGAGAAGAGCTCTGCTATGGTCGAGCCGGGAGATGTGTTCTCCCTGCGCGGTCACGGAAAGGCATGTCTGCGGGAGACTTGCGGGAAATCGCGGAAAGATCGGCTTCGGATTGTGGTGGAGCGGTATGTGTGAGGGGTGTACCTCTACTTCTTATACATGTCATGGCAGAAGCGCCAGATGAATAAGCCTTGCTCCGACCATTACAACATTCCAAATGCTGTGCATTGCCATTGGGTATAGAATGCTTTTGCTTTTTTTGTATGCAACACCGTACCAAAGCCCTAAAACCATGGAAAGTATTAACTGAACCCAACTTGCGCGAACTGAAAACGGATTCAGTGACCAGCTAACATGGGCTAAAGTGAAAAGCAAGGCAGCAATGATGTTTTCAAGCGAAATGTCTAAGCCCTTGATGTTTACTGCTTTGCTTTCTCGGAAGCTGTATACTAGAAGCGTTATCGGTAAAGCTCGAAAGAGAATTTCCTCCGACGGACCGGAAAGTAACAACATGAATCCCAGTTGCCCTGCTATAGCATTAAAATTGAGGGGATAATCAGGCATTCCGACATTGCCCCGTAGCTGGGTGCCCAATTGCCAAATCAATGCAAATATGAGCGCCGCCTTTGTAATGTCGAGGACAAAGCCCATGCCTGCTTTTTTATCCCCAAGACCAAAGCCGAAATCAAGTTTTAATACCTTAGCGATAAGTACAATGGCAATTATCGCTAACAACATCTGTACGACATGGTGAACGGAAATCCAAGCGAAAAGACCATATGCATCTATTGTGTCAAATGTAAATCTGTTGGCGACAAAACGCCCTGCCGCAGGTGCGAACTGCAAGAAAAGCAGTAAGAGCAGAACTGTTGCGATATTACGAAAAATACCATTTTGCTTTATATCTTCCATAGTTCAATCCCCCATTTTGAGATATAAAAGATCAGTATAACAGGAAGAGCGAAGACATGGTAGTGACAAATGTCACTACTTGGCAAAGGATAAAATATACGTTTTTGCGGCGTTTCGGCGGTTTGAAGAAACGCTCTAGGGGCAGACCTTGTGTCTGCCTCCGCTTTGGGCGAACACAAGGTTCGCCCAAAGCGCCTATCATAAATTTCCTATCCTCTCGTTATACCATCGATCCATCACCCACACGCAATAATTCTGCTCATTTTGGGGTATCCTCATTGTATAGGAGGATTTTTCATGGAAACAGTTGCCTTTTTTGATACCAAGTCTTACGATAAAACATGGTTTGATCGGCTCAAGAAACAGCATAACATAGAGATCAGATACTACGAAAACCGCCTTAACGCAGATACCGCCATCATGGCGCATGGGGCGCGGGCGGTGGTTGCTTTTGTGAATGACCAGATTGACGCGGCGGCGATTGACATGCTGTGCCGTTCAGGGGTGGAGGCGATTGCTCTGCGCTCGGCGGGATATAACAATGTGGACTTGAAGTATGCCGAGGGGAAAATCCGCGTGTTTCGTGTGCCGGCATATTCGCCCCATGCGGTGGCGGAACATGCCATGGCCTTACTGCTCTGTTTGAATCGCAAAATCCATAGAGCGCATAATCGGGTGCGGGAGTATAATTTCAGTCTCAAGGGACTCACTGGTTTTGATCTCAAAGGAAAGACTGTGGGTGTAATCGGGACAGGGAAGATTGGACAGGCTTTTATTGATATTTGCTTTGGCTTCGGCATGAAAGTGATTGCCTATGACCCCACACCTATCTGGGGGCGGGGGGTGGAATATGTGTCTTTTCACAATCTTTGCCGGCAATCGGACATTATCAGCTTGCACTGTCCCCTGACGAGAGACAGCTATCACCTGATCAGCCGCCATGCCCTGCATATCATGAAAGAGGGTGTTGTGATCTTAAACACCTCTCGCGGAGCCTTGATCGATAGTGAGGCATTACTGGACGCAATCAAGAGCGAAAAGGTGGGCGCTGCCGGGCTGGATGTATATGAGGAGGAGTCCGACTTTTTCTATGAGGACGTGTCGGAGAATGTGATCCAAGATGACAAGCTGAAACTCCTGCTTGCTACACCCAATGTATTGGTCACAAGCCATCAGGGATTCTTGACGGATGAAGCCCTCAAAGAGATTGCAAAAACCACACTGGGGAATTTGTCAGACTTCTTTGCCGGAAACCCCAATGAAAACGAAGTGCTCTGCCGCGTGACGGCAGAGTGTTAGCCCTGAATGAAGCGCTGGTAACCTGTAGGGGCAGACCTTGTGTCTGCCCTGTCAATCCTGCCTGTTTCGGGCAGACCTCGTGGTCTGCCCTGTCTTTCTGAAAACGTGCGGGGGCAGACACAAGGTCTGCCCCTACGGTGCATAATCAATGCCTTTGCTCGATGACGGGCGATTAATAATCGTCCCTACAGATTCTATTAGCCCTTAATCGCTTCGGTGTATAGTCGGTTTTTAGCGATGCCGGTTTCTTCCGAGACTTGACGGGCGGCATCTTTGAGAGATGTGCCGGACTCCATCAAGTGGCGGAGCCTTGCTAGGGCATCTTGCAGGGAAAAGGTTTCGGCGGGTTCTGCTTCCGGCGCGCCCTCGATGACGAGGACAAATTCACCGCGGGGCTTTTCTGCTTGGTATCGCATGACAGCCTCTGACAGGGTGGTGCGGATGGTTTCCTCAAACTTCTTGGTAAGCTCCCGGCAGAGGGCGACGCGTCTGTTGCCCCAAGCTTCCAGCATATCACCCAAGGTGTTGGGAAGTTTATGGGGGGCTTCATAAAAGACCATGGTGCGCTGTTCGTATAGGAGAGACTTCAGGTGTTCGCGTCGGGTTTTGTTTGCGGTGGAGAGGAAGCCCTCAAAGGTAAAGCGATCTGTGGGCAGTCCGGAGAGAGCGAGGGCTGTGACAAAGGCAGACGGACCGGGGATACAGATCACCTCCACGCCCTGTTCGGCGCAGAGGGCGACAAGTTCTTCGCCGGGGTCGCTGATTGCGGGCATACCCGCATCGGAGACCAGAGCGCAGGACTCACCTGCCAACATGCGGCTGACAATTTCCTCGCCCCGCTCGCGCTGATTGTGGGCGTAGTAGCTAATGAGGGGTTTTTTGATCTCAAAGTGATTGAGCAGCTTGATTGTAACCCGCGTATCCTCTGCGGCGATAAAATCGACAGATCTCAGCGTCTCGATGGCGCGGGGGGAGATATCACCCAGATTGCCGATGGGGGTGCCTACTAAGTATAGTGTGCCGGACATGTGCATCATCTCCTGTGATAGATTTCGCAGATTTCGGGGCTGTGTGCGCCTGTCTCGTCTCGCAGGACGAGGGGGGGCAGAATGATAAGACCGGGATTTACGCCGCGTCTGCCCTCGACCAGGACCAGACTCGGTGCACGCTCTGCTGTATGTGCGACCATACGTAAGTGCTTCGGCTCGATGCCGTGTTTATGCATGGTCACAATGATCTCCGCCAGCCGTTCGGGACGATGGACGAGGGTAAAGCGCCCGCCGCAACGGAGCAAATAGCCTGCGGCGTGACAAATGTCGTCCAGCGTACACAAAGACTCCTCCCGCGCCTCTGCAATACCGTCTTTGTTTGCACGGAAGCCACTGCCGGCGGGGAAATAGGGCGGATTTGAGACCACCAAGTCGTAACTGCCCGCAGGGAGAATTTCCCGAATCTGCCGGATGTCCGCTTGGTGTGCGAAGATGCGATCTGCCACGCCATTGAGGGCGGCATTTTCCGCTGTAAGCGCGGCGGCTTCCGGCAGGATGTCGATGCAGTCGATGATGAGTCCCGATGTGCGCAGGGCGAGCAAAATCGCCACAACGCCTGTACCGGAACCCAGATCAACTGCCCGCGTCATGCGGGAAGTATTGGTAAAATGAGCGAGCAAAACCGCGTCTGTACCCAGTTTGAATACAGGCGGACGCTGAATAAATCGTGGACCATTCGGCCATAGATCGTCAAATTGCAATAAAAACACACCTTTACACAGGGGCGTATGCAATCTCGCCCAAATTGAGGGAACACCCTAGGCTCCTTTTCCAAAGGAGCTGTCAGCGTAGCTGACTGAGGATTGCCTTTTGAATTAGCTATTGCTTCGTGTAGCAAATCCTCCGTCAGGCTTCGCCTGCCACCTCCTTTGAAAAAGGAGGCTTTAGAACTGCCATTGTTCCCCTACAAGCTCATTTCAAGAAAAGGAGCCGCAATTCATGCAGAATTGCGGCTCCTTTTGTTTTTCAGTCGCGTATCGTCTTAGGCCTGAATTGCATCAACAGGACAAGAATCTACACAGGCACCGCAGTCGATGCAAGCATCCGGATCGATGACATAAATCTCGTCACCGGGTGCGATACAGTCAACCGGGCAAGTACTTTCACATGCGCCGCAATTGATGCAGTCTGAATTGATTGTGTAAGCCATATCTGTTCCCTCCGTAATTAGCAAACTATTTTGGTACCATTATTGTACACGCTTCTCCAAAAAAGTCAATGCGCTTTTGCAAATTTATTTTGATATTGCCACTCGATGCGCAGAAAATTATGTGGTAGAATAGTAAATCGAGATGAAAAATGGGGGTATGTGGGCATGGAAAAACCAAAAAACGCAACGATCAAAGAGATGCTGTTTATCTATTTTGCAGTCAGCAAGACTTTATATTGGGTTACTACGATTGCCGAGTTGCAAGTGAGTGACGTAGGAGACGTAGGACAAGCTGTATTGGGGCGATTCTTGAGTCAAGACTTTCTTGTTATTGCGGGTATACTGTTGTTCTTTTTTCTGGAACATATTATCGCTCTGAAGAAGTCAAAGTACAGCGTTGTCGTGGAGAATATCCTGCTCTATGGCATCGGTTATGTGATATTGATGGGTATTATACTCGGATACTTCTGGGTAATGAGCCGGTTTTTCTTTACGCAGATTTTGTCTTGGGGTGAGACGATCGCTTTCTCAACTGTCGTGTATATTATGATCATGTCGGTGGTGAATTTTAAATTCTATTTCAAGAGGAAAGAAAAGGAAACATTTGCTCTCAATCATCCGTCTACACGAAGCGCGGAGGAAAAACTTGCTATGCTGAAAGCTTTGACGGAAGATGGCGTTTTGACCCAAGCGGAGTTTGAGAGATGTCAGAGACGGGCGGGATAAGCCCTCCCGCTACAGGAGTATATACAATCGGATAGTATAACAAAAAGGCATCTTGGCAACCCTCTAAGCAAAGGAGGGTGTCAAGATGCCTAGAAACAGTATAGAGGGAAGCAGGTTTCCGACCCTAGAGCAAGAGGGACGGAGCACGGCGCATACCCATCGAGCTTCGTGCCGAAAGAAAAATGAAAACGCAGGCGCGAAACCGGGTGAAAATGAAAGAAAAAGAGAGGGAATTGACGGAAAAGAGAAATAGATTAAGATAGCCATCACTCAATGGTCAAGAAAAGTCAAAATGATACTTGATAATTGCAAGCAGAAAGCGTATAATATATAAAGTCAAAGAAAGTCAAAGTCAAATTTGGAGTGATTCTATGGGTATGAGTAATTTAATCGCAGAGTTTATCGCAGAGGCGCTGCGGGAGTCAGACGGATTGGCGGAACTGCAACGGGCAGAGCTTGCAAATCGATTTGGTTGTGTGCCAAGTCAGATCAACTACGTGATTGCGACACGTTTTTCGCCGGAGCATGGGTACATTGTAGAGAGCAGACGCGGCGGCGGTGGTTTTATTCGCATCCGGCGCGTGTCGGCAGATCCGAAACAGCTTGTGATGCACACGCTGAACGCCATCGGTGCGGAACTTGACGCACGGACGGCAGAAGCTTTTTTGCAGAATCTACTCGACAGCGGCTCGCTCCCGCCTGCTCTTGTCCGCATGATAGCGGCAGCCTTGGGAGATCGCGCATTGCGACCGGCGCCGCAGATCATGCGAAACGCCCTGCGGGCATCGATACTCAAACAGTTATTACTTACGGCATCGGAATAAATTTAGGAGGTTTTTTATTATGAATTGTCAACAATGCGGCGTGCAAAACGCCAGCTTTCACTACCAGGTGAACATCAATGGTGCACGTGTAGAGCTCAAGCTTTGTGCAGCGTGTGCACATGAGCTCCAAGCCGCTGTGCATTCCGGCAGGGCAGTACGCTTTGGCGGGTTTTCTGACGAATCGTTTGGCGGTTCTCTTTTGGAGCAAGCACTGTTCGGAAATCGCCGCGACGTGCGCACATCCGAAGGGTCGGGCTTTATGCCATCAGCTTCTCCGGTGGTCCCAGAGCCCAGCGAGGCGAAAATCCCACTGGAAGCGGATGTGTCTCTCAAACGGCGCAGACAGCTCAATGCGCACAAAGCGGAGCTTGGGACTGCGATCGAAGCGCAAAACTTTGAACGTGCGGCAGAACTGCGGGATGAAATTCATCGTTTAGAACAGGCGGGATAAAGGATGTGTAGGGGGCGAGGTTATCCCGCCTACAGCAGATACTGGATATAGCCACCGCTGTAGGGCGCGGCGACCCGACGCGCCGCCCAATACTGTAGGTAGCGACAGACGGCGCGTCAAGGTTGCCGCGCCCTACAATGGTCGGAATGCATACACGCCTGTAGGGGCGATTATTAATCGCCCGCAGGTTTGTAGGAACGCTAGGGGCGGCAGATTGCCGTCCCTACAAATGGCAGAAAAATCACGGGCGCACACTGTGCGCCCCTACGAGGTTTACGAAACATAGAAAGGAAGTGTAACAAATGCCATACGAAGATAGATTTACAGAGCGGGCGCAGGAAGCCATTGGGCTTGCCCATGAATATGCCGCCCGACTTGGACATGGATATGTGGGGTCTGAGCACCTTTTGCTCGGACTCTCCTGCGAAAATGGAAGCGTGGCACAGCGGGTGCTGGCGGATTTTGGCTTGGAGACTGACTTGCTGACTGATCTGGTTGAGAAGTACGTAGGTCGCGGTGAGCCCGGGCAACCGGCACAGGGGCTAACCCCCCGCGCAAAACGTGTGATCGAACTTGCGGTGAGTTCTGCCGCCCAGTTGGGACATCGTTATGTGGGGACAGAGCACTTGCTCCTAGGTATTTTGCGCGAACATGAGAGCGTGGCGGCGAAGCTGATCTCTTCTGTGGGGGTGGATTTAAACCGCATGTACACCGATGTGGTAAACGCCTTTGGCTCCCTTGATCTCTCCGGTGGTGGGATTCCCACCGCACGGGGCAAAGCGGCGCGAGCAGAGACCAAGACGCTGGATCAATTTAGCCGCGACCTCACAGAAGCGGCGGAGGCAGGACGGCTTGATCCTGTAATTGGGCGAGATCAAGAGATCAGCCGTGTGGTGCAGATTTTGAGCAGACGGTCTAAGAACAATCCGGTTCTGATTGGTGAGCCGGGTGTAGGCAAGACTGCCATTGCAGAGGGGCTTGCACAAAAGATTGTCACAGGCGATGTGCCGGAAGATTTGCGGGACAAGCGTATTGTTTCCCTCGACCTCACCGGAATGCTGGCAGGGACGAAATATCGCGGGGACTTTGAAGAGCGGATCAAGACGGCAATAGAAGAGGTGCAAAAAGCGGGGGATATCATCCTCTTCATTGACGAACTCCACACCATCATCGGCGCAGGCGCCGCAGAGGGCGCAGTCGATGCGGCGAACATTGTCAAACCCGCCCTCGGACGTGGAGAGCTGCAAGTAATCGGCGCAACGACGCTGGAGGAATACAGAAAGCACATCGAAAAAGACGCAGCTTTAGAGCGGCGCTTCCAACCTGTGACGGTGGACGAGCCAACAGAGGAAGAGAGCGTTCGCATCCTCTTCGGTCTGCGGGATAAATATGAAGCGCACCATAAGCTCAAGATCACAGACGAAGCCATCGAGGCGGCAGTGACCATGTCCAGCCGTTATATCACAGACCGTTTCCTGCCGGATAAGGCGATTGACTTGATTGATGAAGCATCTTCTCGTGTGCGGATGGAGAGCCTGACTGCGCCCCAAGAGGTGAAAGAGCTTGAGATAAAAATCGAGCATCTCTGTGCCGAAAAAGAGGAGGCAATCCGCTGTCAGAGTTTTGAAAAAGCGGCACTGCTCCGAGATGAAGAGCGGGAAGTGCAGAAAGAGATGGAAGATCAGCGCAAGCGTTGGGAAGAGGAACGCTCTGGCACAGGTAAGCGCGTTACAGCGGAGGATATTGCCGCTGTTGTTTCCGGCTGGACAGGGATTCCGGTGATGAGTCTCACGGAAGATGAGAGCCAGAGACTGCTCAAGATGGAAGAAATTTTGCATCAGCGCGTAGTCGGGCAAGATGAAGCTGTCCGTGCGGTTTCTCGTGCAATTCGCCGGGGACGTGTGGGACTGAAAGACCCGAAACGTCCCACCGGTTCTTTTCTATTCCTCGGTCCCACAGGTGTGGGTAAGACAGAGCTTTGCAGAGCCCTTGCAGAGGCTGTATTCGGTGATGAAGACGCGATGATCCGTGTGGACATGAGTGAGTTTATGGAGAAGCACACCGTATCCAAGCTCATCGGTTCGCCGCCGGGCTATGTGGGCTATGACGAGGGTGGTCAACTTACGGAGAAAGTGCGGCGCAAGCCCTATAGTGTGGTACTCTTTGATGAGATTGAGAAAGGGCATGAGGATGTGTTCAGCATCATGCTCCAAATCATGGAAGACGGTCACTTGACGGACGGTCAGGGCAGACGTGTTGATTTCAAGAATACCATCATCGTGATGACAAGCAATGTGGGTGCCAAGAATATTGTTGATAAAGGCAAAAATCCCTTGGGCTTCTCCACAGAGAGCAAGCGCACCGGCGAAACCCGCGACTTGGAAGATATTCGCGCACTGGTCATGGAGGACCTAAAGCGCACATTCAAGCCGGAGTTTCTCAATCGGATTGATGAGACGATAGTGTTCCATCAGCTCTCACGAGAAGAGATCGCAGAGATTGCCGCAAACATGCTCCAAATTGTCACGGCACGGATGCAGGATATCGGACTGGGACTCATTGTGGAAGACTCTGCGACGAAACTTCTGGCAGAGCAGGGCTTTGACCCGATCTATGGCGCGAGACCCCTCCGCCGCGCAATCCAACGGGCGGTGGAAGACAAGGCGGCGGAACTCCTGCTGGAGGGTGCGATCAAAGCGGGTGATACTGTAGAGGTGTTTGCAGAAGATAAGGAGATTATCCTGCGACCCAAAGTGCTTGCGGCTGTGCCTGTGTAAGGAGAGAGTTTGTAGGGGACGCTGTCCTCAGCGTCCCGTGTTCCAACTTGCACCGCATAAATGGATGTGCACCGAAATTGTAACAGCGGGACGCTGAGGGCAGCGTCCCCTACAAAGGGTCAGCACTTCCATATAAGCAAGCCCCCAAGACAAAGCGTCTTGGGGGCTTGTCTTCTATTCATATGACATAGCTAAAATGTCCCCTAGTGTGAACACGATATCTCTGTCGGGTAGACGAAGGATTACTCGGAAATCTTCCGCTACGTGTTCTTTTAATGTACTAAAGTCAGAGATAGTAAAGGAGAGGATGGGTTCTTCCTGATACAACAGTGTCTCCTGCGGTTTGATGATAATGCCCTCAAGCAGACCGGACTCCCCATCGAAAAAGTCCCAGGCAGCTAGAAGCGGCTCATGACCGTTTGATGTGTGCACTGCAATGTCAAGAGAAGCAATGTAACCGGAGTGACCAGGGGGTGATATTGCAATGGCCATATTATCAGAGTAACCATGGTGTGCTGATGTCATGGTTACTGTAATGGTATAATAGGCTTCGTTATCTGCAGCGAGTTCGGGTTTGATCACACGAAAACTGACAAAAGAAACGATGAGGACTGCAATGAACACACAAATCGCCGAGTATTTCAAAATACGCCACTTGCTCTTTGTCCGAACTTTTTTCAGAAAATCTACCTCTGCTTCTTCTTGCTCCTCTTCCGCTGCAAGGGGGGTGGTCATTTGCTCATACATGTTGCGGCATTCGGCGCATTCTGCCAAGTGTGCCTCGATCTCCCCAGCGGTTTCCTCGCTGACGAGACCCTCAATATAGTTTGGTAAAAGGTCTTTCACCACATTACAAGTTAGCATCTTTTAATACCTCCATCAGTTTTTTCTTTGCCCTATAAAATGTCGTACGTGCCCAGCCTTCGTTCCGGTTCATCACATCTCCGATTTCCGAAAAAGACAGCTCCCCTGTGAGACGTAAGAGGACAACTTCTTTCATCGGCTCCTCCAGCTTGTGGATGGCGCGGTAGAGTCTAGTCTTTTCGTCAGAGAACACAAGGGAGTCCTCTAGGGAAGCGGGCGCGGGAATTTGGTCATCCAGCTCTTTTGTGCTGCGCTTCTTTCGTTTCTCAAGCTCTTTGAGCCAGGTATGCTTTGCGATTTGGCACAGCCATGTGGATAGTTTAGAGGAACCATCGAAGCGATGGATGGAATGGACAGCACGATAGAAAGTCTCCTGTGTCAGTTCTTCTGCAAGCTCTGAATCATAGGTAAGGCTGCGCAGATAGCGGTAAACCATCTGGGCGTAGTCTTTGTAAATCTGTTCCATGTCGCGGTCACTCACAGTGTCACCTCCTTTGTGGGAACGGAAAAGGCTCCTTTTTCAAAGGAGCTGTCGCGGAGCGACTGAGGATTGCCCTTATAACCTTTGCGGCAGATGAATCTACGGACGCGCAAAGCGCGCCCCTACAATATATATCCGAGATTTGGACGTTTCGTTACAGGAAATGAAAATTTTGTCAAAAAAATACTACAGGGCTGATTTCTGCCCTGTAGTATTGTATCTGTTTATCGAAGTCTTGACTAGTCCATGTCTCCGCCTACGGTATGGATAAAGACATGACCGCCTGAGAAATATGCGCTGCTTGCGCCGAATACATCCCGGAAGAATTGGATTGGTACATAGAGTTCATCATCAATCCGCAGGGCTTCTTGCGCTAGGGTGATCGTTTCGCCGTCAACAGTAAAGTCCGCTGAGCCTGCGAAGAAATGGATGTTTCCATTTAGTCCGGGGAAGAAGACTTCATCCGTTTCCAGATTCCAAAAAACGTCTGTGTTCAGTGCGCGCTCCAGCGCCATGAGCGAAACGTGGGTTGGGAAGATTTCGTCTTCGCCGATCATTTGAAGACTCGCGCCCGGAACGCCGACACCGTCTATGATTACAGCGTACTGCGACCAGTCGGTGCCGAGTTCTCCCAGGTCTTCTTCAATGGGCGGCACAGGGATATCATACTCGTCCTCAAGGTATTCCTCATAGGGAGGCTCTTCAATGGGATCGTCTGCGGGGTCGCTCA
>Ga0123355_10006996_pt1 | contig 16808 bp, 11 predicted proteins | sample TergutEmb28metaG_3_FD_89872 | JGI IMG/M metagenome (GOLD analysis project Ga0123355, IMG submission 89872) | Embiratermes neotenicus P1 segment gut microbial communities from Petit-Saut dam, French Guiana - Emb289 P1 | ecosystem: Host-associated > Arthropoda: Insects > Digestive system > Gut ...
AAGCAAAAGACAATGTACGACTTTTTTGTTAAAAAAAGTGGTTTCCCGGATTAATCGTTTTCCCGCATTCATCGTTTGTTTTCTCCAACCCCTTGAAAAACGATAAATCGAGGTTCTACTGTAATTATTCTTAAGTATTTAAAGCTACTTGCCTCCAGGATTAATTGTTTCCCAAAATAATACCTTATTCGTTCATTTACCCTAGCTTTTGTGAAGCTTACTTCTTTGCCTTTGTCTGGATTTATCTTTATTTCATCTTCTACCGCCCATTCCCCTAATCTCTTTAGGTCCGTCTGTAACTTATCAATGTCACTACTATCCATAATTTTCCTGTATATTATACAGTCATCTGCGAACAGCCATATAAATTTGTGACTTAAGACTATATGTACACACCTTTTAATTTTAATACAGTTCAACCTAAGAGGTATGTTATTATGTATTAATTTTAATTCAGTTTCATTCAGCTCTTCACAACAACTCTTATCACAGGCAATATAACCACTGCTGTAACAGAAGTTTAACACTGGTGTAAATTTTATGGGATCCATATGACATTGAATTTAATGTGCACTACAGATAACCTGGTTTAAATTTCATGTGAAGATGGCCAGATGATGGTCTAATGACCAAACCTTGTTGCCAATAAGTTAAAAATAATAAAATATTGTTGTGTGGGACTGAAACATTTAACTTTGTTATTGTTCTTTTAATAGTGGGATGTTCATGACTGACTTTGTACAGGCAGATGGTGGGGTGAGTGATGAAGTGCTTGGACACTGGAAGTGTGGGTTTGCTCGAGCAGATAAAGCAGACATGATCCTTTCTGTGCTTTGTACTGATTCCCATCATAACATGGTAGGGAGTTGGTTGAAAGGGGTCTTGGCTCTTAGTCCATGGGGTCTTTCTGCTGCTGTATGGAATTTACTGCTTTTGCTGCGCCACCATCGTGAATGCCGTCTGAAGCCAGGTTGTGTAACGGTCTCTGCCGAGGATGACCAGGTACGCATGATCCACATTATCTGGCATAATTACTTTACTGAAACAGGTTGTTATATCCATTGCTATGTTCTGTATCAAACTTACCACAATTGTCACTTTTTCCCAATAACCTTTACACAGCACTCATGAGCCTCTATTTTTTTTTTTTTAATTCTTCTGCTGTTTTCTTCTGTGATGTCCACATTCCATTCTGACCTCAGATGCCTGCTTCATGGTTTTTTATGCTTATTTACAGTAGGTCCTCCAATCTGACGACTGACTGTATCATTCTAACCATCTATTCCTTTCCGTCCTCAGTGGCTTCTGTAATTATCTTTCCTGCTCAAGCCTTTGGAGCCTGAAACTGATAAGTGATATGTAGAAGTTTAATTGCTATTGCATAGCAAACACACACTCCCCATTACTAAAACCAGTCAGTTAATGCTATGTAGAAAATAAATCACAATTTATTGTAAGTAATACATGAAACATGTACATACATTCTGTGGGCAAAATGCAGAATTTTTTGAGTGTTGAAGCTGGTAATGTGTTTCAGAGGGTTAGTAACTTAATTCTTAATTTTTTGCCATCTGAATGCCACTGACCATGTATCAGATGTGCAGAGTTTGTGTGACTAACAAACTCTAGTCAGCAAAGTTCTTTATGTGAAGCTGATAGTTGTTCAACCAGTCAATGAATCTTCTACATTTTTTTGGAATCCAGAGCTATGCTATCTTGCTTTCAAGATCCTACCACCAGTCCCAATTCTGATCCAATTAAATTCAGTCTACATATTCACAGAAAGGTCCTTCATAATGTTTTCCTATCTTAAGTCCTACAAGGGTCCTTGTAACAGTGTTTAAGATTTTGGAGAATAAGCCAGCCCCAGGTCATGTGCTAATGTGTGTAAAGTCCTACCAGAATCCACTGGTCATAAGCTGACAGTTATTCTTTTACAGGTTGTTTTAAAAGACAATGTAGAAGAAGCCCTCAATGATTTGGAGTATCTTCAACTGATCAACAGCCTGGCTCATCCTCCAGACCTGACAGTCCGTAAAACATCATGTCAAGATTCAGAGCTTAGCAATAGTAATAATATCCAAAGAAGCCTGGAAATTCTGGAAGCCAGCGTTGTGAGTACATATGTGTTGTTGTAGCTAATACATGCAATTATGGTCCACTTTGCCTTCCCATCCTCTGCTTATCCTTATCATCATGCAATATCATGAAAGTGCCCATTTGTGAGATCAGGGCGTCTTTTAAATGCAGTAAAATTTATGCTGGATTCAGACTCTTGCCTGCAACTGCCATATACCTATATACAGTAATACCCTGATTTTGTTTGTATGGGACCGCATAAAACTGATCTAAGTTTGGGAGATTTGTTTTTACGGGCATTTCGCCAATACTGTACAAAAAGTGCATAAAAAGTGGAAAATGTAAAATGCAGGAATGCTAAGTTAGGATTTTACTCTATACACATATCCCCTCTCCCCCACACAAACAGACACAGAGGATTGAGAAAGAGAGTTAGCTTAGTGTATCGAACTTCTTCTGAGTTTCCTGGCAACAGGGTGAGTTAATTCTTGGTTGTAACAGAGATTACCAGAAATTAGTTTTGGCAGGTACTTGTCTGAATCTTCAGTAGAGATAATACATTATCATTTTATAGCTTTCATGACCTGGTTTTCAGATGTGTTTGCATCCATATGGGGTGCCTTTTAAACATTGCCCTGCCACATCATCTTTATGCATGTAACAACTGCAGAACTCCTGAATGGACTTTTACAAAATTTGATATTGGAGAATTTTATGAAAATTTATGGGCCCTTTCAATTTTTGTCAAACTTATACAGAAATAATAGATGCTTTATGCAAGAAACCACACACGTTTCTGCAATCATCTGCAACATAACTTTCTAAATATTTATCATAATAAAATATATTTGAAACAAAAGTTACAAAGAATGACATAACAAATATGTTTTATCTAATACATTTTTCTGTAAGTTTTTTCTAGATAATTGACTGAAAACGGTGTTGCTCACACATATATTTACATATATATTGAACAATTCAGAATGGTTTTAGACCTGCCTCACCACCCACACAAAACACAAAATAAAAAACTTGATTGAATTTGACCTTCATCCTACCAGGGTAGGTATTTAAATTTTAGTGCATGGTTTATGAAACATGTGTTATTTGAATAGAAAAAGCTAAAATTATGGAATAAAAAGCATTTTGTGGAAAATAAAACAGAAAATGTGTTGAAAATGCAGCAAGTTTCCTTTTTGCGTAGATCATAAAATTAATTTGTAGGGAAGTTTTCCTACATGTGTTTGGATATGTGACTGCAGGTCTATAAAAGGTAAAGACTGCACAGCTGGTGACCAGAATTAATTCAGACTGGAGCTTGCACTTGTGCTATTACATGATGCAATGTGCAGGTACTGAAAGTAAATCTGTGACCTATTGATGTTGCTACAGGATGAGAACACAGCCATTAATCACTTTGTGCCACAGTAGCAGAACACAGTCATTGTGACGGCCTGGAGTTGTCTTTATGTAAATGTGTCACTGTTGCACAATAGAAGACACACATATTTCACTGGCTGGTGGTGAATCTCAGTGACTGATGCAATTCTCACAGTCAAGAAATGAGTGACTGCATGAACATTCATGGACAGTTATTCCAGCAGTCACCATGCTGAATGCCTGATACAGACAGTACTCATTGAATCAAGGGGTAGTGTTACCAACCGCTGTTAAAAGATTCTGTGTCACAAATTTAAAAGTAGTATGGAGTTCTTTGGACAGAATCTTGTGCCATCAGAGTGCATTCATTCTACTATGATGGTGTGTAAAGAGATTTGTCAAATTGAACGTTAGTGGATGGTATGAAAATGAATTATTAAAAAAAATTATTATGGGTTCTTTGATTTATGCATGAAATACCTTGCTATTGGACCTGCATATTTACCACAGTTAGGAATGTTTGAAGCAGTGTCTCCACTCCATACATCTCCATACTGTGATGGATAATTAAACACAAGGTCAACTTTACCTGGAACCCTCATGTCTTACGTGCTTTCCTCTAGAAAAAATGGTCACTTTGTGGGATTTTTTGTTTTCACAGCAGCGAGAATGTAGTCTTGATCTCCTGGATTACGACACCACATGGTCTTGTAAATAGTAACTACCATTCGAAAGAACCTTTTTCCCTCCATCATCAGGCCAGAATATGATTTTTTTAGCACTGTACCACAGAATAACTCCATGTAAAATAAATGTAAAAATCAAGTAGTGTAAGAGTAACTGAAGGAACCAGGCCACTTGAAAGATGGAGACAAGGATGGGAGACTAGTATTAAAATGGATGTAGGCTAGGAGAGCATGTACTTGATTAATCTGTTTCAGGACAGGGACAAGTCTAAGCCCCTTATGAACATTGTAATGAGCCCTTGGGTTGCATAAAATGCAGAAAATTTCTTGTCTATGAAAGGAAATCTTAGCTTCTGAAGGACTCTGCTTCATGTAGTCAGTCGGTCGGTCAGTCAGTCAGTTAGTTAGTTAGTTGGTTGGTCGGTCAGTCAGTCAGATAGTCAACTAGCTAGCTGACCTACCAGCTAGTCAGTCAGTCGAGTCATTTCCATGACTATGTCTGGGGAGTATCAAGGCTTAATTCAGGTAGTGTAAATAATACATAGTAAGTTATGACACTCTATCTCCAGATGTCAGGAGGTAATGAGGTGGCTAGCAGTTACCACTCGGTACCTGAATCACTCAGTGAAATACTAGCTGGAGCAAGAATATCACAAAATGATGGTGAGGATGAAGTGAACAGAGCAGAAGAAGCATTGCCAGGTCTTAATTTGAATGATCTGGACATTACCAGCAGTGATACTTCTAGTAATGACAGTTTCTTGGATATCTCAGAGACAAGCAGTTGTACCAGTGACAAGTGGAATGTGGCTATACCAGAGCAGACAGAAGACAAGAAGTCTCACTGCCTGTGGAAGTGTCAAAAATCAGGTTAGTTTTATGCTTGCTCTAGCATTCACATCAACCAAGTAATATTACTCATTCTTTGTCACTAATGGTGGGTAGGAAGCATTCAAGTAAGAAAACAGCCTTTTTCAGGGTGCTCATTATGTGGAGATTGAGGTATTAAGTCGGCAGATTGAGTCTGGGACACCTATGTAAACTGGGGCATTGTGTAATGTAAAGTTTCATGAGGTTGTCTACTTGAGACCCTCTTTTCTCACATACATAAGTGATCTGCCCACAGCTGTCGGTTTGCATTCTGAAACTCTACAATTTTCGTATGATGCTAAGTGACTGATTGACTGACTGTCTGAGCAACCGACCAACTGACCAACCGACCTAACAATCAACCAATCCCACAGACAAGAGTCATTCTTGAGAAGCAAGTAGTTTCTCATCTAGTCAAGAAATTCTCTGCCTAGTACTGAAACTGCATGCTCAATACCATGTTCACAAGAGCTCACGACTTGTTCCTGTTCTGAGCCACATCAATGCAGTCTATGTTTTTCACCCTAATTTATGCCTGGGTCTTCCAGATAATCTGTTTCCTTAAGATTTTCCATCAAAACCCCATATGTATTTCTGTTCTCCCCACATGCACTGCCCATTCCTTTTCCTTTGTTCAATAACCTGGATGTTATTTGGTGAGGAATAGGCCTACAAATCATGAAGCTCCTGCTGTACAGTTTTTCCAGGTGATCACTGTGTGTTACTCCAAAAGAAACCTCCTTCAAAACTGCATTGCTGTTGCTTGTGGCAAGTTGAACAAGTGGTTCACAGCAAATAGACTTACACCACATTTTTACAAAGCAAGCTTCATTAAATTCACCACTACTAATAAAACATTGATTAATTTAAATATAGGTTATGGCCTGCAGATTGATGACTTACATTGAACAAGACATAGTGAATGTGTTATCCCCAAACTTAGTTCAGCATTCTCTACAACACAGCACTCATGCCAACAAACTCGGTAAAATTTGTTTGCTTGTTTCCATTTCATTATATGTTATGGAGTTATCTTTCAGTGAAATTTAACAGACAACAAAATATATTGATCATCCAAACCGAAATCATTAATTAATGGCAGGTGTAAAAAAAGGATTTTTTTTGTTGAGTTATGTAAGGAATCTATTATGTTTTCCCTTTCTGGTGAATATCTGTTGGTATTGCTCTTATTTGTTTTAGAGAACACTGTAACAATTCAAATTCAGGTATAGTATGAGACATAAATATAACCTTTATATACCAAATGCTAACCTAAGTATTTACCAGAAAAGTGTAAACTGTACGGGAATTGAGTTTTGCAATGCACTTCCAAGTAACATTAAAATCTTAAACCATGATATAAAGGTATTTAAGTCAGCATAGCTAGATTATCTCTTAGCTTACTGCTTCTACTCAGTAGCAGATGTTTTTCAAATGAAATTTTTGAATAGATGCCATTGTATATTTTCAGTCTGTATAACACGATTTCAAGATAACTAACTAATGGCTGTTTTGTATTTATATAGTTCAACTACGGCATTATGCTCTACATCCTTCAGATAAAAGTTCTTTGGAACGTAAATAAATTCTTTGCTGTTCTGTTCACAGCCATGGTTTCTGTCCTCCTCCTGTCCTATATAACATACCTGGTTTACACCTCTACTTTGAAGATGGAGGTGAGAGGTTTCTCCAAAATGTTGCTACCTCCCCACTTATCTGCATGGTGTAACGTTCCAGAAGGCTATACACTTAACAGTCAGTGATATGAGAATCACTACTTCAAACAGCATTTGTTCTGCGTGTGAAAAATCAAATGTGATATTTTCCTGGATTGTGATAGGTGGCATTATTTGTACTGAAGATACACTCACACACACACACACACACAAAATGTGTGAAGAAACGACACTTACTCCAATGACAGATTCATGATTGTAATGTATGGCTCTTATCCATTGGCTATTCAGCCAGAATCATCTCATTCTGTGTCTGGAAGTGTTCATTCTGTTTGTTTCTCTGTGAATCTGGCTGTATTCTGAACTGCATCACCATGTGTCTTCCTGTTTCCTTTCTGGCATCCTCCCAGCAGACACCTAGCATAGCCAGGAATGAGGTGACAGCCTGACCATTGGTTGCAGAAAAGGAAGAACAGTTGAATATAATATTAAATTGGGAATTAAGTATGTTTTGGTTCATAATAGAAATTAGTGTCATGCTCATATTTCTCTTTCCCACCTTCTTGTGAATTCTCTTCTCTTTCCTTGGATTTGCGCACCTTATCATCATTACTCTCCCACTTTCTTCACCGTTTTCCTTTATGTTAAAATACCTTCCATAAATATTTCCTGAAACATGCTGTTAGAAGACAACAATAACTAATAATGTCAGCTGTTGTACATGCTGTTATTTTAGTGTTTTCTCTGTGGTCTGTGACCTCTGTGAGTACAAGTAGTTGAAAATTCAAACAAACATGTTATATTCTTAGTACCATCTGTTATGTACAGAGTGTAACTACAGTCTCTGTGGGCGCAATAATAAATTTTCTTTTTATGTGTAAGATGCTGTAATGACATGAATACAAAATTACATTTGTCTTTCATTTTTTTCAAACTGCACACTAATAAGGCCATTATTTTCATAGCTGTTGTTCTTCTAAAGAAAATTTCTGGAAGTGTAAGATAGTCAGTGTATCAAAGGCCTATTTTAGGAAGTTATATGATAGGATATATTTTAAAAGCTGCATTCTTTCACTAGGTTCTGGGATATTGAAGTTCTTCCAGACGTATGAAAAAGTTGCCCACCATCTACTATACTCACTGCTGATTGGTCGAACAGTTGTGCTAGTGGGAAGGCACAACTCTGAACACAAAGCATCACACATTATGAATATCCTATCACCTTATGTACCATTAATGCCTGGACAAGAAGTCAGGATTCTAAGGTTTGTAGTAGAATCTCAATGTTATGAAATTGCTTATAAAGTATAAATGTTTATAAGCCATAAAATGCACTGTATGACAGGGAATTCTTTTGTGTGCTAATACTTGCTGCTTATAAAAGTTGTCATGTTGTGCCAATGAGCCAGGATGTTTTTATTGTATATGGACCATGTTTTAGAAACATAACTGAAACTTTATTTTTCATGCTATGTTCATTTATTATGTTCAAATATTAGTGGTATATAAATTACTGCCAGTTACTATCTCTGAAAAAAAAAAAAAATGTAATTACCCAAATGCAAGTCTAAGATGACCTCCAGAAAACTTACGTATGCCAAGGTAAAATGTATTTATCCAAATCTAAGATGATCCACCAAAAATAAAATGTCTGCTATGAAAAAATATTTTACCATTAATTTCATATGCTTAATACACAAAGCATGTCAGATCCTATCTACCTTTACCAATCAGTGCTGCTATCTCCATCTTCACAGTCAGTGCCTTCATCTTCCTGACACCCACTTTTAACATCCCCATCCTCTGCACTGCCATTCCACAACATGTCATTGTCAGTCTCATCCACTGCAATGGATATGCAGCACTTCTTAAAACCCTTCACAGTCACTGCTGATGACCTGCACTGCCATAATGTTATGATCCACATTGACTATATACTACATTTGTATTTCTTGGTTTATGAACTTATTTGAACCCTTAGAGATTCACAATTTTCTCCACAGCTGGTGTTAGCGGTGTTAAGAAATTAAGATCATGTGTTCTGGATTTTTGTGTTATGTCCTGTTCTCTTTCATAGTTTTTAATTTTTGGATTGGTCCAGGTTTTATTTTTGAGTCTTGTAGTTGATTTTTAGTTTTTCAATATCCATTTTCTTGTTACTACCCTTGGACTAGATCTGTTCTCAGGTACATACCTTAACAAGTTACTGTTTCTGTTGTGCCCAGTGACTGAGAATAACTCAGTCCAAAGGTCCATCAGGTACTTCTTAGCATGAAAATAGAAAAAGAGCCAGTGCTTGAAACATTGTGAGCTTTAAGAAAACAGATGATAGGCAGTCCCAAAAAAGAAGAGAATGTCACTTAACTTCTGCCAGGGTCTGTTCTCTCTTTTGTATTTTGTGACCCTTGAAGCTGGGACTGATAGGTTTTTCTGAAATTTCAGTATGGAATTACCAATCTGTGTTGGCTAATACCTTAGAAAAGTGCAGATCTCACATGATTTGGTGACGCAGGCCTTAGTTTGGCTTCGCATGGTCCAGTTCAGAGCGATTCGATTTGTTGTGGTCTGGTATGGCACTTCATACACAAATTTAAGATGACTTCACATATTTAAGTGCCAAATTGCAAGGAAAAACCTTGTCTTGCATTTGAATAAATATATTAATAATAACTAAGTGTTGATTCTCTTTCATTATTTTTTGAAGGTGGCATTGTGGTATTCTGGTACCATCACATATTTCTTCCTACCATATGATTGGTGTTTGCGTTCCAGAAAGGCTCTCAGTACATGACATGATCAGTTTCAAGGATAAGGTATGATGAACTTCAGATTGCTTTCTTCTGAGTTATTTATTTCAGCGATAATTGCATACAGAACTTCGGTTATAAAGTACAAGACCTACACTTAGACACAAGGAAATGGATCATAAAGAATAGGGATTGAACATGGCAAGAACATTTGGGTTTCTTAGAGGTGGAAATTGTTGGCTCTCTAATTTGCTACTGGCATTTCAAGAAGACTTCGATCCATGAAGTTAAAGTAAAGTTGTGTGTCTAAATGCCATGGGGCAAACTTTAGTTCAGCTTAGTTTTTTTCATTATTCATCCATTCCAGTCATACACCTGACATAGAACATGCCAGATTCAGTAACCTACAATTAACAGTCACAAATATGTAACTAAACAACTGCATAAAAATTATGTAATTACAGTTACATTAGCTGTGGATACAATAATTTGTGATGTATCATCTTTCACTCACAAACTAATATGAATCAAAATTACAATTATAAGTGTTACAACACTGACCATGGAGATCCAGTTCCGTACTTGTATTATAATTGTGAACTTCCGTACTCTACTCCAAATTCTCTTTATTTCTTTTACTATAGTGTACTATCTTAATTTATGTATGTCTATGCTATTGGCCAGTGGTTGAGGTGCTGTGCTACAAATCAGAAGGTCGCTGGTTCGATTCCACATGGTGTCATTGGAATTTTCCATTGACATAAAATCCTTCCGATCGCACTATGGCCCTGGGGTCGACTCAGCCTCTAATAGAAATGAGTACCAGGAACATTTCCTGGGGGTAAAGGCGGCTGGTGCGTAAGGCTGACAACCTTACCACCATCCCATGCCATTGTTATGTAATCTGCGAACCTTAACTTCCTGGAACCCTCTGGGCCGCTTAAGGCCTGTAACGGGACTGCTTTACCTTTTAACATTTTATGCTATTGGCAGTATGTTCATGTCCCTAAAGAGATGCCTACAAGAAATACAACCCCCTACGCCACCTGTCTGCATAACCCAATTGTGCAGTTTAAAAATTCCGTAGTTTTCAGTTGCACCCACCCCAGAAAATTAAACAATTCCTCAGATAAGTGTGAAAATTAACAAAATAAATACCTGTTATGGCATGTAACATACTTTGCTCAACTTTAAGCTGAGTGACTTCATATGGATATTTTATTTCATATTTTCAGCAATGTATATAAATACACACACACACACACATATGTATCCACCCAGAAATTTCGATTTTGATTTGTGGGAAATATCCATGTTATGACATCTGAATATTTGGTTTGTGATTTTTAACAGAGTTCTAGAGGGGTAATAGAGATATAGTTCTGTTCATGCTTAACCCCAGGCCTAGATGGAGGAGAATGGTCAGCTTCACGCCCCATTCACTTTTCCCCCATTGAAATAACGCGGGGTACCCATTGAATATGAGGGTGGGTAGGCCGCAGAGCCAGTTGGGACTTTTGGAGAAGGAAGAAATCTGTGGCCACTGCCAGGAATCAGATCCTGGATCATCCAGTTTGTGGTCAAGTCACTATACCAACTACACTATCCCAACTTTGGACTCTAATACATAGAGTAATTTAGTTAGGTATGTGATAAGATTATGAATTAACTTTGCTTTTGGAAAATGTTTACCATCTAATTCTGTAGTGTACCTATACTGAAAGAATAATGCAGTTTATATCAACACTAGAGAATGCATACATTTCATGCATTTATGAGATATGGCAGTGGTGTTTCTATGAAATAGATGTTTCTAGCACGTGTATGTTTGTATATATTTTTATTTGGAGCATAAAATTTTGACAGAATAATGTGTTTCACATAAACACAGCTGAGGTGACCAACATGGAAGGAATTAATAGTTATGTTATCATAATTTAACCGATTACCCACTCTTCACAGGATATTCTGTCCTAGAGCAGACGGCACTACGGAGTTACCCATGGAATATCCTGGTGTTCAACATTATGAAAAATTTACATGTTTTGCTTATAACTCTGTATTTGCACAAATATTGTGGGCTAGAATAAGGCTGAACTTTTATTTTGAAAGGAATGTCATTTTATTTCACTAATATTCCCACAGACCGAAGTTACTTAGGTGTAGGCACCAAAACGTGCTAGGGGCCTAGCTTCAAAATTTGAAACAAACATCCTTTCAAGAAGAGATTTAATTATTGCATATAATTACACTTCAGTTTTATTCAGCCTTACATACTGATGTCTTTCATGTAGTTTATTGTGTAGAACTACTGTGTGAACTGTTACAAAGTGTATATCTGTTGTCAGTACTGTCCCATATGTCCTGAACAAAAGATGTCATTTGTTGGCAAATCTTCATGTAATATGAAAAAAACACTCAATATGGACTCTTACTTCCAGAATTCTGTCACTATGTTAGACGTCTCCAGCAAGCAGCTGTTTGGACCAGCATATTCAGGTCGTCTGTTAGGGTCACTCGAGCATACAGCACAACACATGCAAAGTGACCAGAGCCTCATGTTATTGCTTCAGACCATTGCAGCAGCACTAAATGAAAAGTTATTCATGTACCTGATGTTATTAAAAAAGAAACTAGAATCGGCAAAGGCTCATTCACGACCTTCTCTCGGAAGTGATGTGTTGAAAGATCTTGGACTGGATGGTTGTGATGCAGAGATTGTAAGGTACCTCAGCAAAGTAGGATCTATAAATTGGATTCCTGTGCTGTAGGCTTAAGATAGTTATTTCTGTTTCAAATACAGATATACCCCAATTTATACATCAGTGGTTTTTGTGTGAGATTTGAGGTTCTTATTCCAGTGAATATTGAGATCATGATGTCCTGAGATGTGACACCTTGTAGAGTGGCAGATGGTAATCAGCATGTTGGAGTCTCTTCATAAATGCTGAAGATGGGAGCAGTGGGTCCCTCTGGAACACTACTAGCCATCTACCAGACTATGTGGCATCTCATCATAGATGACTATAATTGTAATTGATTTTCATGTTATACATTTTCAACGTTTTATTTTTAGGTACGCATGCTCTTTATGTATAAAATCTCCTCATACACACAGTATGTTTTGTGCATATAGCCTCATTGTTACAGATTGTGGAGATTGGATGGTTTGATGTTACACGTAAAAGGTTTTGCACATTGGTAGTGATGTGCAGAGATTAAGTAGTTTACTTAAGCCCATTTAGTTATCTTTAAGAGCCTTTTTGGTGAGTATCAATGTTGCAATAAATAGTGCTTTTAAAATGTCAATTCATTTACCACTGAAAACGTATCTGCTGAACATTTCTTTGTTACATGGGATATCAGGACTATGTCATTTTGAGTGCATGTTTACTTATTTATAACATCACGTTTGTATTTTGAAAGAACAATAACAGGATAAACACAAAGCGATGATTGAGTGACAGTTTATTGCATAGAAACAGACAAAGTTACACTATCATGATATTTTAAAATTTCTTCCATGTGAGCCTATCATACGTTGTTTTACTGCTAAGAATTACCTGCAGCTGATCATATTATCCCAGATACTTTTCTGAGTTGGCAACTCTGTGTACAGGTGCATTGGTGCCCACTTCCCACTTGAAGTAAGTGCCTGACAAATTAAGTCTCTGACATATCTGTATAAACTATTACAATAATATCCTCTCTTTCTGATTTTAACAAATTAGGAAATGTAAAACCATGTAATCATTCTGGTATGATACTTTCCAACTGGCATGCCAAAGATATCAACACCATACAATATTGTCAAAATGCCATAATAACAGGATGTCTACATGGATGGAAAACTGAATAAGTTGAAAGAGAAGATTATGTATGTAGTGAATATAAGTGAAATAAGAAATCGCAACAAACCAAGAACTTCCTTTCGTAAGACATCTTGCCATCCAGTACTTGCTTATATGATATGCAGGATGGGACAGAAAGTGCTGACACACTTGAAATTGCCATAATTTTTATAAGTTTAAATTTTAACACACCTGCCAGTTCTCAGAGTCTCATGAGATTTTTAAATGTTTTGTTGACAGCTGGCACATCATTCAAAGAACAATTGGTGGTCAGTGTGGAGTTTAAGTGTTATTATGATATAAAACATGTCGGTACTTTCTGCCATGTGGTGTATATGTTCATTTAGGGGGAGAATGAAGTATGTCTGAGGACAGTTTAAGAAATAATTTTATGTTTTTATATGTATGTGATTGGAGTTTTAGGAAAAGCCCCATTTATGTACCACAACTCTTATGTTACAAAGTTCATTCCATACTCTGAACCTTACTCTGACTCATTTTGGGGGTTTCAGAATTTGATTCTTTAAATACTAAACTTTAGGATGTTAATGAAATATAATTTCAGTTTTCACAACAAATTTTAGATATAACTTTATTCCAGACAAAAGAAGGGTTCGCATGTAGTACCTGCATATTAGGATGGATCCATTCCATAATATTTAATAGTGTTATATGTACATAGAATGCCTCTGTTATTCATAAAATGCATCTGTAATGCACGCTTGTATTGACATTTCAAGGTCTGAGGATGACAAGACGTTGTTGAAACATGTAGCCAGGACTGGTTGAAAATACACTGCACATGTGTAAATAGAATGTTGTCATTTTTTTGTTGTGCAACCGCCCAAGTTGGGCCTAGGCCATCTCATTGTTGAGTTTCTAGATGACACACAATTCAACACACACACACACACACACACACACACACACACACACACAGTAGGACTCCTCTGAACAAGTGATCAGCTCATGGCACAGGCCGCAACATACGCAGCACATAACAAAAACACAGAGATGCATGTCCATGTCCTCAGTGGGATTTGAATATACATTCCCAGTGATCAAGCACAGCCAGTGGGATCAACAGTTGTTATCATTACTTTTGATAATACAGTTGTATGTTACTATTGATATTAAAATAAGTATTGATGTGAGACTCATGAAGAGGTAAGAAGTATGTCAATATTAAACATGTTTGTCTGCGTTATCAGGGTGAAACTGTAGTACAATATTTGTGTCTAATTAGTAAGCAAATTTTGTTCTTTAAACTGCCATCAGATTTCCTTATCACAGTAGACAGTGAACACTGAAGAAGTACTGGTTTCTTGATATGGCATAATTAATGCATTGTTTAATTTCATAGCAATAAAATATATGAGATACTAGTGTTCTGGGATACAATACCATGTTGATTAACCTTTTGGCGCCGGAATTATTTTTTTAATTTTAGCACACTCTGTATATAAAATGTGAATAATAGAGGAACCAAATACGTTAGAATTATGAAACAAACTGCATTTTGAAGAGGAAAAAACGGAGAGTATATACCATGTTTAAATATTCAGTACCTGTATTTGTTGAATAAATATATAAAATGCAACGTTTAGAGGTTAGCAGTGCAGTATGACCACTATAGTCGTCGTTGGGCATCAAAGGTTTAATAACCACTGACTTCATCTTCAGTGTCCAAGATGTCAGAAGGGTCCATTGTCTTTTGAGTGAGTCTAAGAATAGCCCACTCTACTTGGACTGCCTGGACCTTGAAGATGGATGCAGGAAGCTCATCTCATCTGAAACTGTAACTGCTGTGCCAATAATCAGCGTGGCATATCCCAGAGCATCTACATGTTCAATAAAGTGTAGTGTAGCACATAGATTTTCTTTGACTGTGAGGCTTCTTAGGCATTCTTTATGAAGCAAAAAGAAGGCCCTGTGTGGGGACCACACCCATCTGTCTGTCTGTCTGTAACCTAGTATCATAACTAAACCATATGTCTGGTTTTTACCAAAATTTGTTCAACAAACATGAGTTTGTAAAAGTTGGAGTGGTGACTGTCATACTTCATGTAAGACTGTTAATGAATTTTTAATAGTATTTGCCCTTGACAGGGCTGGATGAAATTCAATATAGATGATATCCACAAAATGCAAATTTTAAGGAAATTCATATAGTGAGAGCCATACTTTACTAAAGGGCATAAATGAAATATGCCCACATTTTCCGGTTTTTTCTCAGACTGGGATAAAATTCGGTACAGGAAATGCCCACGAAAATGTATTGAGTAATTTTGAGTTCTGTGAAAACTGTCGCTGTGAAAGTCCTAATGCACAAATTAGAAATTATTTGGAGAAGCAAAGATACATTGGACGAGTGTTTTATTGTTGAAATGACGTAATTAATGTTACATGGTTTAAGTTTGGTATGCCAATGCAAAACAAAATAGTGAAGACGCTGTACGAAGAACTGAAATGTTAATAAACAAGAGAAAGCATCAAAAGATAATAAAATGTTAGAATGTTGTGGTCATCCGTTTTGCATAGAGGTTATTAATTCTTTTAGCACAAGTAATGAAGAGTAACTGCAAGAAGAGAAGACGTGTTGTAGTTTCTAGTTTGGGGTGGTTGAATTCTTTCGTTCTTGCTTAGTTTATTTCTTCTTGCTACTTTGATATACAGAGGAATTCTGGTTTCAAAATAGTATGTTGGTTACCCTGCTGCGATTTCGGTAAGTCACCGTAAGTGGAGTTTAGCATATCGTGTTAAAAATAACATTAGTTTGACACGTTGTTAATTAAATATTAAGACCGTAAAGAAGACATTTAATATGAATTTCGTCTTATGTGTTTAATTGTTGAGTGCAAAGAGAAGGAGTAACAACATCAAAAACGAGTAACAAAACGGTCGGTGACACTACATACTGGTAATCCGTGCCGTTGATAAGTAATATGTGGTCGTGATGCGCACATCGTATTGCGCATATGCTTGTGTTCTAAGTGTACGCCAAGTTTCGTGGAGGGCGTTAGGTTGATAGGACGTAGTACGCGAAGAGGTTTGGTTGTCGTGTTAAAGTAAAAATATCGAATTCGACATGGCAGATAATTCAATTCAGAATGGTACAAACGGAGGAGATGTTCCGGAGATTGAGCTTATTATAAAGGTACGTGTCAGAAATCACTGTCGATTTGCATGGGCGGTAATATACTTTGTTCCTCCTGCAACGGATGGGCGGGTAAAATGGCTGAGTAGATACTCGACAGCAAGACGAAGTGTCTAAAAAATGAGGTGGTACGTTACGTATGTTAAGTTTGTTAGCAATGTCAGTGATTTTTAGCATTTCTTCGCTGTCTGAAGTTGACGGTGTGTGTTAGGTTTTCTTTAGTAAAGTATAAGGATTAGGTAATAAATAAAAGGAGCCAACTAAATTGCACTGAATATTTATTAAAACATCTTATGATGCAGTCCTACATTAGTTAAAATTAAATAGATTACACTCCAACATGTTTCGGCTCTTACTTAGCC
>Ga0123355_10006998_pt1 | contig 16806 bp, 7 predicted proteins | sample TergutEmb28metaG_3_FD_89872 | JGI IMG/M metagenome (GOLD analysis project Ga0123355, IMG submission 89872) | Embiratermes neotenicus P1 segment gut microbial communities from Petit-Saut dam, French Guiana - Emb289 P1 | ecosystem: Host-associated > Arthropoda: Insects > Digestive system > Gut ...
CACCTGTCTCTATCCTGGGCCAGCCCAATCCAGTCCATATACACACATCCCACTTCCTGGAGATCCATCCTAATATTATCCACCCATCTACGCCTAGGTCTCCCCAGTGGTCTCCTTCCCTCCAGTTTCCCCACCAAGACCCTGTGTTACAGAAGTTATGTACGTGAAATACAAATCACAAACAGATATGGTGACAGAGTTAATTGAAACTTCTTACTCGGCATCTATATTGAAAGATGGGCAATTTAATTTTAGTTCCTGTCTATTCACTAAATTCCTACTTCACATGAAGGTCAAAGCAAACGTAATCAATCTTTTATAAGGACAGTACTATTTGTCAACAGGAAAATTACCATAGCTACAGGACCCAAAATATAAATCTGGTTTACCTGGAACACTTGTTAACATGAAGTACATTTTGATGTGTTAATGATTCACGCCCATATAGCTGGACTTTTAATTCACATTCAAAGTTATAGCATTTTATGATTTTATGCATTGTAATGTTGCTACTCTTTAATAGTTGCATGAACAAAATATTTACTTTTGGAATAAAGGATAGCCACAAATTTGTCAAGAATACATTATAAAACTCTTGCTACAAAATATGATCTATTACAGCAAATGTTTGAGAATTGTGTACCAAGACCCCATTGCTAATAGTTTAATATGCTTCTGCTGCGACAAATCTTTTCAGAAGGCTGGTAACCAAAAGCTAGCGGCAATGCAAAGGGCAACCAATTTGCATCGAAGTATTATTATTAAAGAATGGGAACATAAGAAGCTAAAGATGGAGATTGAAGACCTTCAGGATCATCTTATTAACCTACAATCTATGAAGGTAGAAGTAAAGGCTCTACTAATTTAGTATTTCGCCACAGTTAATAAGAGCAATATGAAACAGTACTGTCAGTCCTTGCTTTGTGATGAAGACAAACATTGTAAAATTTCACTCATACAAATTTTTATATGGATATGCATATCCTCCTCTTAGCATATCATCTAAATATGAAATCGAACATCGCAAATCTTCTGAATAGAATCAGTGAATTGCATGTTCTTCATTTCAGGAAATAAAATTTTTGATTATTGACTTTGGTCATTTTTAGGTCATTTGAGAATGACACCTATAATTATTACATTGCACTTCTGAGAACTAGCAGCTGTCTCCAGGAACATATCAGTGTTCCATATTACTTCTCAAGGGGAAAGTCCGCAAAAGTAAATTCGGACCACATATCTATTTCTGCACGTAATACAGCTGATAATAAAATGGTGTGTAAAATATGAACTGTTTAATGAAGCTATAAATCACTTCTTACAGGTGACAAGAGATATTAAAATGTTTCTCAGTAAGCAGGCCAATGACACAGGTGAAAAAAACAGCATTCTTTCAATTGAACAGGAGGTTGCTCTGCTTAAAGAGGTAAGACAGCAGCAACAGTGCTGTCACTGAAAGTGAGGCCAAACTTGAGGAATGTGCTTGAAGAGGTCATCTGGATCAAAAATACTGTACAAGTACATGTATAGCTTTGATTCAAGAACAACATCAAGTATACTGTAACCTTGAATTGAATGTAACTGTAGTAAACTGTAAACTTGATTGAATTGAGTTGTAGAGTAGCAAATTGGCACCACTGTAACCATTTGATGCTCTACTTATCTCTCTTTGCTGGTGGCATTATGTCTTATCACACAGACGGGTTATTCAAAATGCCATTTAACATTCACAAACAAGGAATAAGCAAATTCAAACTAATATTACAATTTAGACACAATTTTGAAGGAGAGTAGTCCCTTCCTGCAAACGAATGAAGGCAATCACAGCTTGGAGGAGACAACGTTCTGGATGTTATGCAATGAAGCCCATGCACCACATGTAAGTGTAGGCAGAATTCCCATGAGCTCTGGTACTGCACTGACACAGGTGTGGAGGATTTTGTAGCAATGGCGTTTTTCTGTATCACTTCCAGGGAACACAAAACCTTTTACTGGCAGATAACACCAGCCACATACTTTTGTGAATTACTGCAGTCATGACTACAAGTAATGCTAGCATTGTTCAATGATGAGGCTTAATTTACACATGGTAAAGGTAAAGCAGTCCAATTACAGGCCTGGACTGGACCAGAGGGTTCCAGGAAGTTAAGGTTCCCAGATTTCATGACAACGGCACAGGATGGTGGTAAGGTTGTCAGCCTTACGCACCGGGCAACTTTACTCCCAGGAAGTGCTCCTGGTACTCATTTCTGTTAGAGGTTGAGTCGACCCCAGGGCCATAGTGCGATCGGAAGGATTTTATGTCAATGAAAAATTCCAATGACACCAACTGGGATCGAACCAGCAACCTTCCGATTTGTAGCACAGCACCTTAACCACTGTACTACTGCAGTCCCCAGTTTACACATGACAAAATTAAAATACCAGGAAATATCACTCTTGTGCACAGCTAAATCCTAAGTAACTTTCACCAGACGTTTCTCACAGGGGAATGATGTGAATACTACAGAACTACCTACTTGGACAACATTGTATGGAACAACATTTACAACTACTTGTTAGAATAATTTTCTATAAAATGAACTGCAAATTTAATTAGAGGATTTGCCTCTGGCAACAAGAGGATAATGTCACGGAGCACCTCCACGTTTTGGAAGAGAGGTTACAGAGTACCTGAATGAAAATTACTTGTATCAAGCAACGTGGATAAGAAGTAGAAGACTGGTGACATGGCCAGCCCATTCACATGACTTAAACACTATGATTTCTTCCTTCATATTTCATGATATCTTGGGTGTACATTTTTGTAAGCCAGAAACAATACTGGCAGCTGGCAGAATGCAAGGCTGAAGCCATAAGAAATAAAATTGAACAGAACAATGAATGCAGTGATGCCAATCGGTGTGCATGCAGACATGTGGTGTTTGTTTTGAAGATTTATCTGTAAATTTAAGTTATGCTGCCAAGGATTAATTGAAAACTTATTCTGTATTCATAATTACAGTGCAGTGGTCAATAACTTGATAACGGTGTAAAAATGACCCATAGTTTATAAAGAACTTTTTGTTCCATATTACCTCTAAACACACTTCTGAAGTTCGTCCAACATGTCACAGAATATTCTGTGTAGTGTAATTTAGTAATTGCTCTACATGAATGAACCTGTTGTGGTTGCATGATACCAATGTAGTTTGCATCCAGTCACTGTACTTCCATCTCCCACTCCATTTATGTAAGAAAGCATCAGACTAGCAGTTTCAGACAAATAAGCCACATGACCCCTCACATCAGAAATCACTTACATCCACTACCTGAAGCATGTTCACATTATTTCCCATAATCGTGTACATCAATGTCACTACTGAGACATCTGTGTGTTCAGATATTTTTCTTTTTTATCAGTCATACAAGAATACAACTGTAAAAATGCAGGAGCAACTAGACGATATAGATAAGAAGATCCAAACACAGACAAAAGAAAATCAAAAGTTGGACATGGAAGTTGCAACTCTCAGTGTAGATGTTAATGAGCAACAGTTCCTTCAAGATTTGGAACTTAAATCAAGACAAACTGAAGCTGCAAAACAGAGGTGAGGTCTGAGCTTGAGATGAAATTAGATTACTTCTGTGAAAAGTTAAGTGACTTTTAAAAGGTTTTATTTGGCAATTTTGAAAGTAATATAACATTTGCCAAATGTAAACTGTTTTATTCACTGGCAAATTAAAGAACTAAAAAGTAGCTTCTGACTTCAGGGGAATGGGTTAATGCTATGAAATACAAATGTAGTACAACAAACCCTCACCACTTTCAGGGGTCACATTATTGAAAATTCCTAGAAATGGTGAAACCACAAAGCTCAAAGTTACGACCTCATGAATGGGGTTATGGAGTGTCCGTAGAACTGCGCAATACTCAGGCGGTCCGATTCGGTTCGGTTCTGTTCGGGTTGCAGTGCGAATGACGCCTAAGGCGTCTGGCCAATCCCTGCACGACACGTCATGTATTTAATGCGTACCTCACACAGAACGCGATGCAACGAGAGTGATCTGACAAAAGCAACGCTGTCCTCACGACAAGAGCGACACGGAGCGGACAAAATGGATTAAGCTGTCAGGATAGCTGAAGAGGAATAAGCGGAGCGTCCATAGAACTGCGCACTACTCAGGCAGTCTGATTCGGTTCGGGTTGCTGTGTGAATGACGCCTAAGGCGTCTGGCCAATCCCTGCACTACATGTCATGTATTTAATGCGTACCTCACAGAGAATGCGACGCGACGAGAGTGATCCGACGAAAGCGACACTCAGTCCTCACAACAAGAGCGACATGGAGCAGACAAAATGGAGTAGGTTGTCAGGATAGCGGAAGAGGTATAAACAGAACGTACATAGAACTGCGCTGTATTCAGGCGGGAAATTCAAATTTGAAAATGAATGTGGCTTCAGAAAACAAAGCAATTTTGCAGTGTCATCTGTGCCTATGAGTAGGTTCACCACTTCACTGAATATCTCCAAACAGCACCCTATGAGATTACTTTATAGGGCCTACTGAATTTCACGAAAAATGAAAATTAATATGGAAAGTATTACTACACGTGCCGTCAGGTATAACACCGAAAGCTCCACACTTTTTCATGTTATCTAATAACTCACTATCCAACAATAAACAAACCGCCACTCACATGTACTATGGTAACAGACTGCGGTTTTTACTCCAAGCATGGGGTGTTATCTGTGAGTTGTGATTTGAATGTGAAGTAGACTTGATAGTCTGCAAAGTGCTTATGTCACTCGCACCTCCTCCATTTGCTCCTGCGAATGGATCTTAATACTCCATGTTGCTAAAGAGTTAAATGGCCGATTCCAAACTGGTCGAGAGCCATTAGTTACACTCCTCAGATTTCAAGTAATGCCACTTTGTGGTACTTTCTTTAAGCATACGACACGTTGTGTAAACAGCTCATTACTAAACACAAAAACATAGTTGCTGTTTACTGGTACAATGCCACTGTGTTCCTGGCTGAAAGTTGGCAGGGTAATTGAACAAATTGCAGTACAAAACTGAGGGATCAGCCATTTTTGTCATCAGGCATTAGAGCAAACAGAGGTTTCAACAGGTTGGCATATTTCGAGGATCTGGCTTGGATGTTTGACCAGTGGGGTAGGGACTCCTCACCATTTAAACATCTGATGACAGAAACAGATCCACATTCCAAAATGTATTTGGAAAAACCCGTGATGGACAACAACGCAGGGATACTAGTGACATTTATTGCAATAACTTTCACATACCTTTAGACTGATGTGAGCCATACATGTTCATCCCAAAACATCTAAAATTACTGTGCAGCTTTAAGCAGTTTTTACTGTTAATTTATTACAATTCTGTTTCAGGATGGCATCAATTGTTAGGCGCAGTCAATTGGTAGCTACAATTAAAAAACAACATACTGAAAAATTAGTTCTACAAACAGAATTGGAATCACTACGTCTGAAAACTTATCCCACGCTCACTTATAAGGCATTAATATAAAAGTATCACATTCTATTGCATTCAAATCACTTTACAAAGAAACATTACTTCACCTTTTTTTTTATGTTTTGCTGACCGTGCATCTCAGTATATTTATCTCAGTAATTAACCAACTTGATGCACAAAATTTTTGTTTTACAATAAGTTTATTTCATGCCTCTACATGTTTCGAGCATATGTGCTCATCGTCAGGAGGTCAAAATTGCATTACACAGCCTCTGGTATCATCAAACTGAAACAAATGTAAATAGACATAGTACCTTTCTAATAAGTTTAATAACTGGATAAACATAACCTCTACATGACATGACATGTTTATAGTAAGTAATACACAGTAATCACACCCGAAAAACTTGCACATAAATTTTACTACTATTTGCTCATATTTACAGAATTGTATTTTAGTAAATTTAGACCACTCACTTGTTTCAGTGTGATAATACCAAAGGCTGTATAATGCAATTTCGACCTCCTGACGATGAGCACACGTGCTCAAAACATGTAGAGGCATGAAATAAACTTATTGTAAAACAAAAATTTTGTGCATCAAGTTGGTTAATTACTGAGACAAAATTACTTCATCTGTTCCAGCACAATACTTTCTTATTCATTTCTCTTTTATGGATACACATCATACAGTTTTCAGCATTAACTTTATAAACATTACTGGAAATGTATTAAGCCACATGAAAAGACTGTTCATACATACATTTCACATCTATATAATGTTGTATCCAGTTAATTTGAATGAAAAGAGTTACTGTTATTTTATGGCACACACATATATATGTAGGATGTTCATTGTGAATCAATAATTAAGATATGAGGGAGAAGGCATAATCTCTAGGAATGCACTACATGTCACAAACTTCATAGTAGGTGTGATAACTTAGCAGAATCCCTCTTGTTTTGTAAAATAAAATACACAACATTTGTAATTATGTTTATTTCAAAATGATATAGGTGCTAGGTACAATTTGGATTTCAATCTTGATAATGTTTTAAGTTTAGGACACTACTAAATGACAACATTATGAGCTACTTCTCAGTTATAACTCAATGTTGTAAATGTACTTGTAAAAAGATTTGTGTGCACCAAATAGAAACCGAGACGTAGTTTTGATATCCCGCAATGTCAATACAATTCTACTCAGCTAAAGAACACTTTATAAGATTTACAATCAAAACAACTTTTACAATCAGTTTTGTGTGATGATTAAATTATGGTGAAGTTGAAATATCCATATCTTCAGTATTAGCCTGGTCATCACTTGCATTCCTGTCCTCCCCGATACTTCCTTCTCCTTCACTCTGTTCACTGCCATCTTTATCATTATTTTCATTATCTGCAGTATCAAATCCCTCTTCTTCTTCATCGTAATTTCTGGGGACTTTAGTACCAGATGGTTTTTCACCATCTCTTTCTAATATGTCTTTCTTCTCTCGCTTCCTTCTCTCTTTTTCACTGTCCCTATCTTTCTTGTCTGACTCATGACTCTTTTCTTTGTCTCTCTTCCTATCACCATCACGTCTGCTTCTTGATCGACTCCTAGAACGTCTTCTTGATGGAGAATGTTTGCTGTGACCAGAACGAGGTGGAGATTTACTTCTTCTTCTGGAACGAGAACTACTTCTGCGTCTGGATGGAGAATGACTTTTGCGCCTAGAATGAGGGCTTTTCCTACGGGAGGGTGATCTGCTCTTTTTACTAGGTGGAGATCTACTCTTTCGACGTGTGGGAGAACGATGACGAGACTTCGAAGGGGATCTTGAAGAGCCTCTTGAAGACTTAGATTTCTCTCGAGAACTTTTATCTCTGTTCTTATCCTTGCTTTTCTCTTTCAATTTTTCTATATCTTTATCCTTCTCCTTATCTGACTCACTGTCTTTCTTCCCTTCAGCAACTGGAGTTGCGCTGCCCTCGGCACATTCATTTTCAAGACTGGTTTCTTCCAACTTCCCTTCTGCATCACCTTCCTTTTTAGAAGTCTCTTTCTTGGAGTCTTTCTCCTCCTTGTCATCTTTTTTCTCATCCTTCTTTTCTTCTTTCTTCTCATCTTTCTTATCCTTTTTGTCATCCTTTTTTTCTTTTTTATCATCCTTTTTATCCCTTGATTTCTCATGGCTCTTTGAGCTGGATTTTGATTTAGAATGGGATCGCCTTGACTTAGATCTTGAACGTCTCCTGCTATGAGACCGCGACCGCGAATGACTTCGGCGACGACGCCCTGAGCTTCTGGACCGTCTCTTCTGATCTCGTGATCGTGTACGTGAACGTTTGGACCTTGACCTTGAACTCCTTGATCTTGAACGAGAACGTCCCCTATTTCGGGAACGCCTCCTTGATCTTGATCTTGTCCGTCGACTACGTGAACGAGACCTACGCCTTGAAGGTGAACGAGAGCGTCGAGAACGAGAACCACTACGACTTCTCTTTTTCTCTTTTGCAAGAAGCCCAATGACTGGATCTATGGCAGCAGATATCAGATTCTGGGCTTCCTTAACTCTAGACATGGCCTCTTCTATTTCTCTCTGAGCAGCTTCATTGCTTTTGGCCTGCGGTTTAACTATTGCTTGTGTTGAGTGATAAACTTTAATGTTCTTACCATTCAGTTCTTTCCCATTCATTTGCAGGGCTTGAATTATGCTATTTTGGTCTGAGAATTCCACTAATGCGTACTGCTCTACGTCACCTTCTCTAGTACAGAATCGAACATATTTTACCTCTCCAGCTGTAGAAAAGAAATCCATTAAATGCTGTGTGGAAAGTGAATTTTCAATCCCAGCCACAAGGAGAGTTCTACGTATCTCTTCTATCCGTCTACCATCCAAAGTTGCTGGAAGAGGTGGATAGAGTGGTAATCCATTGGATGCCAATCGGGGATCATGAGTTGTCACAACCTGATTAGGAGGGAGTCCTTCTAGCTGATTAGTCACATGTGGAGGAAGTTTAGGTTCTGCTGGAAAGAGGCCTGGTACCATTGTTCCCTGATTGGTTAATTCCAATGCTCTCTGTTCATCAGGAATTTCACCACTTTGGAAAGGAACCACAATAAGGGCTCGATCTATGAAAACCGTGTTGGTCATATGCTGTGCAACTCCTACACATACAGGATCATGAAATTTTACATAACATATTCGAGACTGAACAGGTACTGCTACATCACGTATAGTTGGGTAAAGCCTTATATCTTCAATCTTTCCCAGATAGCCAAATAATGTCTGCATTTGATCCCGGGTGGCTTGAGGTGCAATATTTGTAATCTGCACAACTTTGCTACTTCCAGTCATGGTGACAAGGCTACGTAATGTACAGAAAAAGTCAGATGATTAGCATTCCTGAAATAAAATCAGAAAATATATATAGTAAATGCATACTTACTGTGTATATACAAATACAGGAAAACCAGTTTTACATTTTTTTTAGCACAAACACCACAGCTTTTCAAGGATGGTATTGAAATTACCATGCTTTGGATCCAGAAAATGCCTCTCACATTAAATTTGGTCCCTTTAATACTATCTATTTGTTTCCTCATATATTTTGTCATATATTGTTCCACTACACATAATTTTCATTACACTTTTGCAGTTACTGGTTTCTGTTGCAAGTTTAATGACAGTTAACTTAAAATTGGCATCATAACTGCAATACACACAATACAATTTCTTCCTTGGAAGTTAGCTGTCACTGCATCAATAATGCAATTTTAAGTGTAAAATTATTGCAGCAGCTGTGTAACCATCTTTATTCTACTCACTGCAACAGATACCAAACCATTCACCCTACTCCTAGAAGATGGCTAACTCTGTGGTGACACTTTCAGGTGATGATTTAGGAAAAATTTCTAGTCTTATTTTGGTATATATGGTAAATGTGTACATCTGTGTGTCCCTCTTTTCAGTTCCTGGACCAACACTTTCTGGAAAATTGGTGTACAATTTATACCACTGAAGCTGTCAAAATGCCTTGCTTTTCAGTTTCCTACAATCAAGGATAAAATATGGCAGGCATTTGAACATTTTCTTTAGCATTTGCTTTCAAAATGATAACAGTGAACTACTGAAACTAGGCATGTGCAGTTGAATTTGGTGTATGTAGCATATTAACACCTCATAATGTAGGAGCTACAAAATCCCCGAAAGCAACGTTGGGCAATTTCAATGAAGTAGCAGTCTGTCATACAATAAATACATTCTACATCACACATTAAGATTGTCACTAAGGAAAATATACAATGAAGTAAAACAAACAACACACTTTCAAGAAAGCATATGAAAACTGTGCAAAATTTGTCATTAAATGGTTTTCTGGGAGAGTACTAAAAACAATCTCTGATGCAGCATCAAGATGTAAGAGCACAAAGAGTCTCTTGTTTGTGAGCTATTCATAAATACAGGAATCAAAATCACCCAGTGGTGTGCATGGCTGAAATATACATTCTTTGACCACATATTCTGCTCAGCAGTTAACTTGATCCCCGTTAGCATAGAGGGTAAAGAGACATGCAGGTAAAAGGGAGAAGCACAGCGCATGCAGCTTTAACCATTTTCTGTCCATTTCAAAATAATTTGCAGGACACTGCAGTTGCATTTAAACAATGGAGCAAAGTGTAGTATGACGTGCAGTCTCCCTTACTTTATCGACTGTCCTCACCATTTTGTGATGGAACCCAGCATCACATAGCAATTAACAATGTACTCTGTTCACAGTAAATGTTTTTGACAAATGGCTTGTCATTCCGTCAGCTAAGGGGTGGCCGGACCATGCTGACTACAGCTGTATTCTGTATTATGGAACTGAGATATCTATCTGTACACCATTTGGCTGAGGTGAAGATGTATAGTATATAGGTTGCTTGCTCCTATATTGACACGGCAAATAATAATTATAAATGCACATGGCAAGGATGGCTTCATGCCAATTTTATACAAGTCACATCAGAGTACAGGTGATTTTAATGGTGCCATGAACTTTAGAAATTATAAAAAGTAAATGACAGAAAAAGTAATTCTGAATCCATTTCCACACACATCTCAAACGAAGACTGGAAACATAGACATGATGGTGTGGAACTAATGAGAATAAGTACATGGAGGTATTTTGGGTGAATGGCAAGAAACTGTTAACACACTGAGAAGGTGGCAGAGCCTGGCAATAAACAAGAATGGTGGTGCAATGTGGTCTGTCTTTGACACATGGAATAGCTTCATTGAAGACATACATAGACACAAACAGTAATGAAGACTAATACTGTGATATTCTTTTGTGTATGTATGTGTACTCTTGGCATAAGATTTAAGAAAATATTGATTGCCATTACAGTACTGTGCAGCTGGATATGTTACAGCGAAAAAAAAATGCCAAGGTAAATGTAAATCAACATTTTATAACTGTCTCAGTTATAATACATTGCCTTCCCAGATTGGTAAATAAATGTTAAAAGTATGATCACAAATTGCTTTACACCTAGATGAAAAGAATGGTTTTCAGTGTGCTGATTCTAGTTCATCATCATCTAGTTAACATAAATTTGGGCCACTTGTTGACCCGTTCCAGTCTCACGCTTCTAGTAGTATTCTATTATCCTTGGTAATCCATTATGAGGCATGCTGTATATATCCTGCAACCAATTTCTTCTGTATTCCTGTATTTTGTCCAAAACTGAGGTTATGTTCTTTTGCAATCTCTCTGTTTGTTTTATAATCTGTCCAAGTGTATCCTGCTGTTTTTCTCATATATTTACAATCACTTAATAAATTCTGTGGGCATCTTCTGCACCGAATCTCATCCAAACTGGACGGAAATATAGACAATATAGAAAATATGGGCAAACTGTAATTTACAGTACGGCTTTCACTTCACCGATTTCCACGATTTACAGTTACTCACCGGCATTACGTGGAGCTCTTCTGTACAGAATTTCACCCAAACGGATCACGTAATGTGGAAAGCAGAGGCAAAATTCATTTATCCCTTGTAAGTAAAGTATGACTGTCACAGCCCATTTATACGAAACTCACACTTGCTCTACCTTTTGTAAAGAACGCCAATCTCGAATTTCATTAACATTCGTCAAACCGTTTAGTCGCTAACACTTCCTCACAGACAGAAGGACGAAAGACTGCAGTGCACACAAATGAGTTTTGTAATTCGTAAAGAACGCATACCAAGGAAGACGCTAGTATTTCACGGCACGACTGGCGCTGAACGCCAGTGACTATGTACGTTTCTGATTTCATGTATAGTTATTACTTTAACAATTACTTACACTTACCAAAGATTAATCTTCTATATTACCACATATATGAGCAATCAACAGATCCAACACTAGAATCTCAACACGAAATTAACAACACAACGCTCTTATTATCACCTCTGCTTTCAGCATTAGTAGGGCTGTAAACTTGTACTGACAAATGCTTCATTTATATAGCTGTTATAAACAACTCTGACTCACATCACAAAGAAAATGAATCAGCACACCTAAAGCGTAATGATAATGGCAATAGCAGTCTCACTACCATGTTAGTATTAAATGAGTATGTTACATACTTAAATTCGTGCGACGATAAAAGTGTGTGGCAGCAATGGCAATCTGAGTAGCCATGTTGGCACAGTTCAGTTGTGTTCATAGACCGAGTAGTAAGATACTCTGTGATCACGTGTGTTTCCACACGTTTCGTGTTTCTGAACAAAATTGTATTGCCCCATAATGCATCACGGCGATGCGGAACGTTCTCTGGCGTTTTCCGCAACGACGTGTGTTGTGTGTGTGAGGTGAGTGCATGTGAAGAGTGTGAAATTCGTCCGCAAACATCTGTGCATCTGCTGTGTATATGGCCATTCTTTATTTCGGACGATTGACTAATTTCATTTATCTAGTAATGCTAAGAATGTATGTTGTGGCCGTATGCTGTCTATGGTGAATATTTTATTCACATGCCGTGTTCCAGGTTGGTAGTGCAGACCGTACCGTATCGCACGAGTGGTAGGGATGAAGTTTAATAAACAAGTATCGGCATCACGAAGGAAGAATCGAAAAAGGCATTTTACAGCCCCATCCCACATCAGGAGGCGATTAATGTCTGCTCCACTGTCAAAAGAACTTAGGCAAAAGTACACAGTTCGTACAATGCCAATTCGCAAAGATGATGAAGTGCAGGTATGTGGTCATTAATTTTTGAGAAAAGGTGTCTGTTCCCCGATCCACATCTGTACTTGTGAACGAACTTACAAGTATGAAGTACTATAACAAACTGGAGACCGGCTTCTGTCTCCCACTACCCTTTCCATGTTTTTACCCCCGTGTAATGTCATCCTTAGCATCTACGTGTTTGTAAACTGTGTGAGACAGGGTAGAAGCCGTCTTCGGTTTACTTTTGTTACTTGTACTACATTTGTTTGTACCGCCGTAGTTCAATTATGTTAATGTATGCTTCGTTATTGACAACAACGTTTTCTTCATGTTTCGGTCATTTGACCATGTGCAGGGGAACGTCTTGTGTAGAAGTACTGAAGGTGACTGCAGAATATAAGTATATTAAAACAGTTAATTTTTTTAAAATGTGTCAAAGCAAGGATCTAGTGTAGAATAGTGATTTTAGCATGTTCTTTGATGCTGGTGATACTCTGGCCTAATTAGCTGACCCAGCTTATTTGTGTTTCCACCTTGTTTGCCTGTGTATCACTGTGGTTGGTTTGTATACGGGAGAGTGGTAAGACTTAATCCCTTTTATGGTTGCCACCTGCTTTTATTAAATATTTAAAAGTCATGTAAAATAAAACATTCTCCGAAAAGTGAACCCGGGAAAAATAAAAAATTCGTTTCTTGCAAGGAGGACAAACTCTCATTGGTACTGTGGAGACTTGATTCATTTCTTGGGGGGACATTATCTGTTGGTTTATGATAAATGAAACCTCAGTTAAATACTAAGAACAATAGTATTTCTGATTAAACAACTTATTATTATAAGTAGATACTGTTAACTACTGCAGCCATTAAACTTAGTCATTACTGTTAAATTTGTTCTTCAACTTTTTGAGACTGATAGCATAAGATAATGACACAGACTTGTTTTTCTGTACTGTTAGAGCGTATCGTTACAAGTTGATAATTCAGTTACAAAAGTAAATCTCTTTATCTTGATATGATAGATTTTACAGGGACTGTACATTTATGTAAAGAATGTTTAACTCAGAAATATGATTTCTTAGAAAAGGCATGAAATTCTATCATATCACAAATCTTCATGAAAATACACTCGCAGATTCACATAAATACAAACTGAAGCATATTCTATTGGAAATTAAATCCCTGAAACTCAGTCTGATTAAAAACAAAGCTTGTCTGTCTGCCATTTCATGAATACAACATTGGTGATTCAATCACTGTCACAATTTGGGTGCTGTCTATATTACAGATGTCTTCAGTATCTGGCCATTTCAATCACTGGTCCTTTTCTTCTACATTTGATGGAGTATTTTGATTAGGTACCTTTATTATCTTCTTAACATAATGCTTTACTGACTTTGTTGTTTAACTTGCAATGACCCATTTCCAGCTCCTGGTTCAAATTCATTCATTTTTTATCATTTGAATTGTACAACAAAATGCCATATTTACAGTTGTGCCATCTGAACTTACTATTGAATGGTAGTGATTGGCACAATAAGACTTGCAGACTGTGGAGTTGTGGTAACCAAGATACATTGGAAACAAATCAGTGATGGAATATACACTGTATTTGCAGTTATTGTAGGTGCACATACTTCACAGAAGATATGGGTTTGAGTTTCCTGCAGTGTTGCTTGAAGGTACCATTGCTTATGCCTAGGCCTAGTTCACTAGCTCAGTCAAAGTAATGTTCCATGAGATCACTGTTTTGTGCGAATCTTAGAATCTGTACAACAAAAATATAAAATGGAATCATGTGATGTGAGTGGTTTAAAATAGTTGGTGCCAAGGCATATTGCAGAATTGCTTGAAGGTGATTCTGATTTTTCTGCATTAGAAGGTTTAGGCTATATTTCTTTATGCATGGGGAATAAGGTGTTTGTCCCTCTGCTGATTGAATGCCATGCCTTTTACTTTATGAAACTGGAAGGTTCATGTTCAGGGGTCCATAAGCCCCAGGTGAATAAATTTTGTAAAGTGATTTTCAGCATATTTTTTGGAGAGTTCTCCCTCCATTCCTCACATGTAAAAATGTGTATCAGTTCACATTGAGCAGAAAGTACCACATGACAGGTCACACATCACTCTGAAATTATGGGTCTCCAGTGTGGAACTTACTTATGTGACTGTCCCTGGCACTTAGAATTTGAAGGTGGCTCCTGGATTTTTGGACAATATGTGGACGTCTGGTTTCACAAAACTGTGTCTTGTCATCTATGCTGCTGTGTGATGTACAGTATCATATGTACGGAAGAGAACTTGTATTGTGGGGTATGTTCCTTTAAACCAAGGTCCTTCCTGAGCAGATTTCCATGTGCTGTGTTAATAAGACAATATCCACTATCTCTCGGGCCAAACTTATGCTGTTATGTAAGCCGCTGGTCAGCTGAATGACCATTGAAGTGTTGCAACTTTAACACGTGGTCTCTTTCTTTAGAGGTTGGGACACTAATAATGTTTGGTAAAGGAATACATCTGATAAAAATATTAATTGTGGTAGAAGTGGACACTCACATATATATATATATAACATAAAACTCAGTGGTTCATATTTGAAAGTGAAATGATGAACTAAACCATTCACAGATGAGGCAGGTGTTGGATAGTGTGTGGTTGCCATTGCCTGGGTTCTCCAGAGTGATGCGCTGCCCTCATTGTTCAGCCTGAGTCCTGGTGAAATTATGGCACTGATTACACTGATTCTTTCTGGAAGCAGCTGGAGAATGTGTGTGCATTAAGAACTTATAATTGTTTGTTTATTTTTTCCCTAGGTTGTAAGAGGTCATTACAAGGGCCAACAAGTTGGGAAAGTTGTACAGGTGTACAGGAAAAAGTTTGTTGTATACATTGAAAGGATTCAGCGTGAGAAGGCTAATGGTGCCAGCGTTTACGTTGGAATTCACCCTTCAAAGGTATGGTTTATTTAAGTTTATGACTTGGTGCCCATACATAGAGAAATGTTCCATTTAACAGTGTTGTCATTTGCTTCATTGATGAATGAAATATGAGTATGGAAAGACCCACATTATATGTGAGCCTACATGCATAGTTGGGCTATATTCACAAAATTTTCACAGAAGAATATTTTTGTAACAAACATCAGGCAAGGGATTCAGAAAACTTTGTTTGCTCCAGACTGTAATTGTGAAGTTGAAGATGGACAAGGATAGGAAGAAGATTATAGACAGGAGATCAAAAGGACGATTGGCAGCATTGGGTAAGGAGAAGGGAAAGTACACGGAAGAAAGTGCTGCAGCGACAGCAATGGAAACATCATAGACTGTGACACTAAATTTTGTAACATCAGTGCTGTTTAATAAATGTAAGAGAATATATATGAATGTTCAATTTGTATCATACTGTATGTACCCAAATATAAAACCTCAATTCTTTCCTAATTCATTATCTGAAAAGTGGTAGTAGTAGTCCTTCAAGTCTGCTGCGACTCCTGGTGATCCTGTAGAGGATTTTCTAGGCAGAAATTACTGTTCAGGGGTGGTTTCCCATTGCCTTCTCCTGAGATCATTTCACATTTGTGCATTCCCTATTCCAGGTCTTTTCTTCCACCAGCGTGCGCCATTTTTTCCTGTCTTGTACTGTTTCTTTTAAAACCTCGAATCATAGTCCAGTAGCTTCCTTGATACTGTCAAGCCAGCGCATGCGTGGTTTTCCCTGCCTCCTGTATCCTGCAACGTGTCCAAGCATAATGTCCTGTTCTAGTGACCCTTTTGCTGACCAAAATAACGCAACCTTAGTTGGAGGATTGTCGCTTCTATTGATCTTTTGGGTTTCACTTTGTCCAATACTGAGAGGTTCATTCTGTCTGTCCAAGGAACTTGTAAAATTCTTCTCCACGTCCATAGCTCAAAGGCATAATTTATTTTATTTTATTTTATTAATAGAATTCATCCCGTTGTGTGGAAATCATTAAGTTTATTATAAATAGCATAGAAATTTACGTCAACACAACTTTGATTATGTAGGTTTACAATTACAACATGTTTCGACCCTTGGGGGTCATCTTCAGGTCGAGCTTAAGAACCTATTATTTACATCACTTTTTTGCCGTATTATTTTCCATCTGCATTCGGGATCCC
>Ga0123355_10007000_pt1 | contig 16799 bp, 5 predicted proteins | sample TergutEmb28metaG_3_FD_89872 | JGI IMG/M metagenome (GOLD analysis project Ga0123355, IMG submission 89872) | Embiratermes neotenicus P1 segment gut microbial communities from Petit-Saut dam, French Guiana - Emb289 P1 | ecosystem: Host-associated > Arthropoda: Insects > Digestive system > Gut ...
AAAAAGTAAAGAAATAATTGAAGAATTTAATACGCATCTTGAAAAACATGGCCTACAAGACCAAGCCAAAGTAATACTAACAGGCTGTTTTGGCCTGTGCGCACTTGGCCCAATAGTTGTAGTTTATCCAGAAGGCTCGTTTTATTCCGAAATTAAAGTAGAAAACGTGGCCCAAATTGTAGAAGAACATATTGCAAAAGGTAACGTGGTAAAAAGCTTGCTATACCAAGAAACCGTAAAAGAGGACTCTATTGCGTCCCTAAACGAAACCGGTTTCTACAAAAAGCAATTGCGCATTTCCCTTAGAAATTGCGGCGTTATTGACCCGGAATGCGTTGACGAATACATTGCCGTTGACGGCTACGCGGCATTGGCAAAATGCCTTACAGAACTTAAGCCGCAAGATGTTATTGACGAAATTACAAAATCCGGCATACGCGGTCGTGGTGGCGCGGGCTTCCCAACAGGCGTAAAATGGGGCTTCGCCGCAAAGGCAGTAAGCGACGTAAAATATGTATGTTGTAATGCCGACGAAGGCGACCCGGGCGCGTTTATGGATCGCTCCGTTCTTGAGGGCGACCCGCATAATATCATAGAGTCTATGGCAATTGCCGCCTATGCTGTTGGCGCAAACAAAGGATTTATATATGTTCGTGCAGAGTACCCAATCGCGGTACAGCGCATGGCACTTGCAATCGAGCAAGCCAAAGACTACGGCTTCTTGGGCGAAAATATTTTTGGCACAGGCTTTAATTTCGACTTGGAAATTCGCTTGGGCGCAGGCGCGTTCGTATGTGGCGAAGAAACCGCGCTTATCGTAAGCGTTGAAGGCCAGCGCGGCGAGCCAAAGCCACGTCCTCCGTTCCCGGCGGTCAAAGGTCTTTTTGGCAAGCCAACCGTATTAAATAATGTAGAAACATTCACAAATGTCACATGGATTATGCTAAACGGCGCAGAAGCTTTTGCCGCAATGGGTACAGAAAAATCCAAAGGCACAAAAGTATTTGCACTTGGCGGCAACATTACCAACACCGGCCTTGTGGAAGTACCAATGGGCATTACCCTTCGCGAAATAGTTGAAGAAATTGGCGGCGGCGTGCCTAATGGCAAGGCGTTTAAAGCGGCGCAAACAGGCGGCCCGTCCGGCGGTTGTCTCCCTGCCAGTATGCTTGACATCAAAATCGACTACGACAGCCTTATGAGCGTTGGCTCAATGATGGGTTCCGGCGGTCTTATCGTCATGGACGAAGACAACTGTATGGTAGACATCGCTAAATTCTTCCTAGACTTCACCGTGGAAGAAAGTTGCGGTAAATGTAGCCCATGCCGCATAGGCACCAAGCGTATGCTTGATATTTTGGAAAAAATATCGGAAGGCAATGGCACAATGGAAGACCTTGACGCATTGGAAGAACTGTCTGACCACATAATTACAAACTCCCTTTGCGGGCTTGGCCAAACCGCGCCAAACCCAGTACGCTCTACCCTTGAGCATTTCCGTGCCGAGTACGAAGCCCATGTACTGGAAAAACGTTGCCCGGCCGGCGTATGTAAAGACTTGCTTAACTATTTCATCATACCGGAAAAATGCATTGGCTGTACGCTGTGTAAGCGTGTTTGCCCAACAGATGCAATCAAAGGCGAGTTGAAACAGAAGCACGAAATCCTGCTTGACAAATGTATCAAATGCGGTGCTTGCGTTGACAAATGTAAGCCAAAAGCCATTATTCGTAAATAAATGAAAGCGTGGTGTATAAAATGACAACAGTAAAAATTAAGATAAACGGCATGGAGATAGAATGTCCGTCCAACGCCACGATTTTAGAGGCGGCAAAGATAGCGGGCATTGAAATTCCCACACTTTGTTTCTTGAAAGAAATTAACGCAATTGGTGCCTGCCGTGTTTGTATGGTAGAAGTCAAAGGCGCAAGAACGCTAGTTACTGCCTGCGTTTACCCCGTCGCAGATGGCATGGAAGTTTTCACAAACACAGAAAAAGTGCGTAAATCACGCAGGTTGACTTTGGAACTGATCCTGTCAAACCACAGGAAAGACTGTGTATCTTGCGCACGCAACCTAAATTGCGAACTGCAAAAACTTGCAACCGACATGGGTGTGGACGGTATCCGCTTCGCGGACGACCAACTGCAACCGCAAATCGAATGCTCTACAAAGCACTTGGTACGCGACAACTCAAAATGTGTACTGTGCAGACGCTGTACAGCTACATGCAAACAAATCCAAGATGTTGCAGTAATAGGCCCCAACGAGCGCGGCTTTGCAACGCATATAGGTTCACCTTTCGAGCGCGACTTGGGCGAAACGGCCTGCGTAAACTGTGGCCAGTGCATTCTTGTATGCCCTACAGGCGCATTGACAGAAGTTAACGATACCGGCCGTGTATACGCCGCGTTGAGCGACGGCTCTAAGCATGTTGTAGCCATAACCGCACCGGCTGTGCGCGTAGCCTTGGGCGAATGCTTTGGTATGCCAATTGGCACCAATGTAGAGGGCAAAATGGTAGCGTCCCTGCACCGCCTTGGCTTCAATGATGTATTCGACGTAAACCTTTCTGCCGACCTTACCATTATGGAAGAAGGCACAGAGCTGCTTGGCCGCTTAGAATCCGGCAAGAACCTGCCTATTTTCACATCTTGCTGCCCGGGCTGGGTTAGCTATTGTGAGCAATATCACCCAGAGTTTATCCCCAACCTTTCCAGTTGCAAATCCCCACAACAAATGCTGGGCGCAATGCTGAAAGTTCACTATGCTAAAAAGTTGGGTATAGAGCCAAAAGACTTGTTTGTAGTATCTGTCATGCCATGTACGGCCAAGAAAAACGAAGCCGACAGGCCAGAGCAGCAAGCAGTACCGGGCGTGCCGGACGTAGACGCGGTTATTACAACAAGAGAGCTTGGCCGCATGGTGGCCAATGCCGGCCTTATGTTCCAAAACCTGCCGGACGAGGACTTTGACCCTGCCTTTGGCGTATCCACAGGTGCCGGGTACATCTTTGGTGTTACCGGCGGCGTAATGGAAGCGGCAATGCGTACCGTGACAGAAAAAGTCACCGGCAAAGCACTTGACAAAGTTGAGTTTAACGAACTGCGCGGCACTTGTGGAATCAAGGAAGCGGAATACGACTTAAATGGCAAGAAAGTTAAAGTAGCCGTGGTAAGTGGCATTGCAAATGCTAAGAAACTGCTTGCAAGCATTAAATCCGGCGAAGCCAAATATGATGCGGTAGAATTCATGGGTTGCCAAGGCGGCTGTGTAAACGGCGGCGGCCAACCAATTGTTAGCGGCTTTAATATGAACTTTAATGATGTAAAAGCTATCCGCGGGGAAGCGTTGCACAAAGGCGCAGTTGACACAAGGCCGCTATGCAAATCCCACGAGAACCCTGTTGTACAAGAGCTATACAAAGACGTAATTGGCGAACCGGGCGGCAAGAATGCACATGCTTGGTTGCATACGACTTATGAGAAGAAGGCGAAATATCCTTGTTTGAAATCCGGGAAGTAGATTTGCCAATAAAAAACAACCGAATCTAATCGGTTGTTTTTTTATTTAATTATGAAAATGTTGACATGTTACACAATATGTGATAATATTCATTTGCAACAAACAAGCAAACGTTTCCATGCCATGGACGGGTTTTGCCACCTCTGGAAGAGGCCTTGTGCCTCGAAACAGACCGCACCGCTCCCCGCTTTAACCTTTGTGGTTTGTTGCACCAAGCACCACCCGCTGCACTACATGTAAGGGGGAGACGCACTAGGTTTTGGATCCGGCCTGTGTTGCGCTACCCATGTATACGCCTTTTATGTACATGCGGCATATTTGCCGGGAGCCCGGGCCCCGGTTTTACTTAAATCAATAAAACACGAAACAAATATAAAATGAAGCTAGTAGCAGACGCAAGGTGCGTTTGTTGTTTGGCTATGCAATTTGGGTAAATGCGAATGGCAGGTTTTTGTCAATGAGTTTACCCTTTTTGTTGTTGGTTGTGTGGCATAATATCCATTTCGCTTGCTTTTATTTAGACTTTTCAGCTTTAGTATGTCATGGCAGACTCCATAAAAACATAATTTGCAAAAAGCGACATAAGCACTGAGTGCTGATGTCGCTTTTTCTTTTTTAGATCGTTCGCTTCGTGGCTATGATTTAGCTAATTGCATTGCCAGTTTTCTCTATCAATTGACTTTGAAAATTTTATTTAATAGCGAAAATCAAACTACCTATAAATACGCGCCGTCGCTGTTTGCTCATCCCAAACAACATGCGCACCAAATGCTTCGGAAACATAGCGCACAGGCACCATGGTTCGCCAGTTTTCATCAATGAACGGGGTGCCTATATTGCCCGGTAGCGGCTCGTCAACCACAAAGCTCAGTACAGTGCCATCGAGCACTATTACAGCGGTTCTGGTTGTTTCTACCCAGCTTACCTCTGCGCCAAATGCATATGAAACAAAACGAATTGGCAGGTAAGTTCTGTCATTTATTATAACAGCAGGAGAATCCACTTGAATTAGACTGGTAACACCATTTATGGTGCTTCGTATAACATCGCTACCAATAGTGACAGCTATACGTGTCAGCACATCAGAAACAATTACCCCATGCACCCCAGCTACTGGTGAATAGAATACAAAGGTATCGTCGTAAAATTCTCCACCCAAGCGCCGGTACGCTCCCGTTTCTTGGTCAAAAATTATACCTGTAAACAGTAGTCTTTCTACAATGGTTAGCTCTAGGTCGCCCACATACACCGTTATGCGGGTAAGGTTTGCGGAAGAATGTACTTCTACATCATCTACAAAAATGCGTAGCTCTACTACTTCGTTCAGCAATATCTCGTTCACAGGTGCGTGAGCAATTAGAGCATCTATGCGGTATTCGTCCATTGGCACTTCATTGTATTGCAGGATAATGACTACACTTGCATAATCGTCCACACCCCACTCATATAGCTGGTGGTGAGTGTAGCTTGCTGTAAAACGACCGCGTCTTACTGTCAGCACTCCACGTTCCTCGGCCAAGGTGTTAATTACATAGCCCGGAAGAATCACGCCGTATTTTTCATTAGGCACAACAACAACCAATACAAGAGGAATGTCATCCTCTTCTGCTTCCTGCATTGCGGTTTCTAAATACCCACCTGCGGTATCCGTCATGTCTTCGAGGTTGTCGTCGTTGATGTCCTCCACTGGCAGCTGCGGTCTTGGTAGTCGTGGCGGTGAGGATGGCACTCCAGATGGGACTGACCAGTAGTTATTATCGCTGTCCGGCGGGGTTTCGATTACGACAGGCGTCCATTGAGCAAATAGGGTTACATTGCCCACAGGTACAAAACTTTGATTTGCGCCGCCGATACGCACACCGCCTGTAGCCGCTGTAAACCAACCGGCAAAATTGTGGTTAGCACGTGTTACTGCCGGTAATGTGATAGGTTGCCCTTCTTCCACAGTTACCGCATTTGGATTCATTCCACCAGCAAAGTTTGCATTGAATGTAACGGTGAAATTGATAGCAGGTGTTTCGCAATCGCAATCTACGCAATCGCAAACATCGCATTCGCATTGGTTATCACAATCGCAAAGGGTTGGTTCGTCTTGGCAATCGCAGTCCACGCATTGGCAGTCAACACATTCGCAAGCATCGTCGCAATCGCAGAAAACTGGACGTTCTCCTTCAAATTCTATGCGGAAGATGATTTCCAGCTGTGGAGCCCAACCGACGGTATTTGTGGAACTGGAGATGGTTATTGCTCCGGGGTTGTTCGCCAAACCAGGTGTAGTGCTTGCCACGGAGTTATTTTGGCGTAGTAGCCAGCCCATATTAAAGGCGTCTCCGTTTACCCAGTCGGTTACGTCTGCCGTAACGTCTGCCGTGAGCCAATTTGGTACGCTGTTTTCCATATTTACATCTTGTATGGTATATGACAGCACCCGTACATCGTCTATACTGCCGCCAACATACCATGGGATTTCCGTTATGCTTTGGCTCTTATTTAGCCATGAGGTGTTGCCTGTCCTGTCCCACATTCCTGTTTCGTTGGGGTCAAGCAGTCTAAATACGTCTAGGTCTGCCGTGCCGCCCTGTGGGCCTGTGCGGTTGTGGCCAAGCCATAGGGTTGCAGATTCTATTGTGAAGTCCACGTCGCTAGGCAAATATCCATCCAGCTCGAAATAAATCAATGCCTGCTGTACCCAAGTGTTAAAGTTTGAACCTGCTGGGTCACGTGTCCAAATGAATAAATCTGTTGTGTGGTTGCCGGCACCCATTGGGTTGTCGCCAAGTGCTCCGTCAAATAGGCCTTGACGCGTCACATTTTGCCCGTAAAGAGCCGTTCCGAACTCTTCCCACGGTGTGCCGTTTTGCAAGGTAAGGGTTCTAAGCCCATCGTCTTCGGCAAACTTCGCCGTTAGTGCAACATCAAAGTTAACCTCAAAGCTATGCTGTGGGTTATTGGTTATTAACACATCATCCTCATCGAACCAACCTTCGAAGCGGAACCAGTCTGCCGCAGTGGCCGTAAGTGCGGCGGTTTCGCCGCGTTGGTACAGCCCGTTTGCGGCCAATCCGTCAACACTGCCGCCAATATTTGGCACAACGTTTACCGTAACCGTAAATATTGCTTCTGGCACGAACGGGATAAATTCCACTAAATAACCTTGCGCACTGCCGCTTAGTACATAGTAGCCTGCATCTACGGCCAAACCGGATAGCACCCAGCGGCTTGGCTCGTTAGCGTCACGTACTAAGTAGCCGTATTGCATTACCATAACGCCGTCTATCCAAGTACCGTCGCTGTAGCGGATACGCACAATTGTATCTGCCGGTATTGTCGTAGGTGTCAAGGCATCCGGATATGTGCCAACCATTGTGTATACAAAGATATAACCATTGTCCGTTTGCGGATAGGTATATAGGAAGATACTGCCATCTACCACAGGCCCGGCAGTCAAATACACATCCAAAGTTTGAAGCAAGCTGCCGCCTTCGCCAAACAAATGCAGTAAAACGCTGTCGTTTGTAAGGGCGTAGGCAAGTGCCGCCACTTGGTCAATCGGTGTTATTGCGGTGGTGTCGCCCGGGAAAATAGATGTTTGCACAGCGAAATACCGCACTGCACCGTCCGGGACAAGGCTTGAAATTGATACCTCGCCATGCAAGCCACGCTTATTAAAGTAAACGGTATGATTGCCCGTATCCGCAGTTATAACAGCGTCTGTGGGTATGCTTGGCGGGGTATTTGGGTCAAAATACCTCGGGTGCATAATATAGCGAAGTATTGGAGCAATTGGCCCCGGTACTGCTAAGCCAGCTGCATCCCGCCATATGCCGTTTTGGTCTTTGAACCAGTTGTTTTGGAACGCGAACAGTTCTGCGTCAGAATAGTCGCCCAGCATAATGTCAATATCCGCCGCCAGAGTATCGCCTACCGCAACACGGTTACCAATGTCTGCTGGGGTTATCTCATCTACAATGATAATCTGTGTTGTGTGGCCCAGTTCATAGGCTCTGTTTTGGCCCGTTGCATCGGCTCTGAAGTTAATTACCCTAGCGCGGAAATAATAAGTTCCATTGCCGCCAAGTGCGCTAACGTCTACATCAAAACTTGCGCTTGTTGCACCGGAAATAGGGGTAAAGTTAACGCTGTCAGTTGACCTATACCACTGATACTCTATAACGCCATCGTCTATAGATTCGCCGGCGGTAGTGAGTGTAAAGGTTTCGCCCGATTGTATCGCGCTGTTTACAATCATAAGACCGCGAGGGTGCTGGGTAATAATTGGCGGTGTGGCATTGGTGGTAAGTGAATTAACCATAGGCCGCCAGTGCAGCAAATGCCTGTGCATGTTTAATGTGTGCGGGAACATGTGCGGCTCAAAGAATGGGTTGTCGTTTTCCGCATCCAGTAGGAAAATTTCCATATACCAGCCACTGGTATTGCTTGGCAATGTCATAGGAGCTGTAGTCAATATCGCAGTAACACCAACAGAGAAGCTCATTGAAGACGACATTACCAAGTCGCGCATTGCGCCAGATGCATCGTACAGCACCGCCATTATATATGCAGTAAAACCGCCGCCATCCGGGTCACGATTTATCAGTTCCATTTCTGCGGTAATGGTTGCTCCGGGTTGCAGAGTGCTTAGTACATCTGCACCGCTGCGTACAACAGGTGTACCCACATAAAGCGGGGAATTTTCTATAACTACATAGATAGGGGTTGGACATTCCACATTGCCGGCATTGTCTACAGAGCGTACCCACACGCGGGTAACGCCTTGCGCGGTAATGGTAATGGTGCTGCCTACACTTGTAGGATGCCAGGGGTCAAGAACCCAGTTTAAGTTTTGCGAGTTTGTAGCAACGCCCGGGTTGCTTTCTTGGAAAGTGAACTGATGGTCGTTGTTAAAACGGTATTCTGTTCTGGAAACGCCAGACTCAAGGTCTGTCGCGGTTTGTACGGTTAACGTAACCGGCCCGCGGTTTGGTGGAAGCAGCATGGCGTCGCTTGCCGTGGTTGCCCAAGTTGCGTTGTTTTCCACGTTTACAGTTGTAATTGGCGGCGTAACGTCCGGCCGTTCGAACTGTACAACGCCAGAGTCCCGTAAAACTGTACCGGAATCGCCAATAGCGGTTAAACGATACGTGAAGAAACCAAAAGTGAAGAATGCTGGGTCGTTAACCACGATGGATGTTTCCGTAGCAGTTACGGTTATTGTTGCGCTGTCGCTTAGCCGTGTTACTTCTATACTATAGCTTAGTGCGCCGTATACCCTTGACCATGTCATGTCAAAGCCGGTTTCGGTTGGGGTAAAGGCTCGTTTGTCTACAATTTGACCTGTTTTGGGGTCAGACTCTGCTACACGCGCACCGTTGAAGTAGCCCGCAATGACAAAGGCAAAGTCTGTATCGTAAATAAATTCATGGTTGCGTACCCACGCATAGGTGTCTGTTGTTGTGATAGAGCGCGGCAAGCCATCAACTTCATACTCAATAACAAAGCTGTCCACTTCTCCAAATGGGAACCATTGTAGGAAGAACCCGTCTTCGTCCGGTGTAACATCGTTTAAGAATATTACGACGTCGTCGCCTAAGTCTGATAGGTCAAGGTAGGTTAGTGTAAGCATTGGGCGTTGGGTAATTGGTTCACGATGGCTGCCCCAGAAGTGAGGGCCGACAGGGGCAGTCGGGTCTACACGGCTAAACATCCAGCCCTGGTTGGATGCTGGGTCTTGAATCCATGTGTTAACATCTTGCCCCATTTGACTACCTGTAAAGTCCATGCGGTTGTTTGTAAATGGCTGATGGTTTCCTACAGTAGTTACAGCGGATGGTACAGCCGCAACTGAATCGTCCAAGTTGCCATCGCCACTCAAAGTCCACGGTATTGGTGTACGGTCCGGCGGGTCGGCTTGGCCCGGTAAGTCAAATCCGTTGTCACGGTTGAACCAAGACGCACCGTTGTTTCTGGAGTTAATGCTCCAAGAGGTGTCTGAGTTTGTACCGGCTACCCACATGCCCAAATTGTCTGGGTCCAAAATTCTGCTAATTTGTATGTCGCGGTCTGGCCCGGTAACGTTGAAGGATTGGAACATGGATAGCATAACGTTGGTTACAAATATATAATCCGTATCTATATCCGGCGGGAAGACATCTTCCAAATCGAAGTAGATAAGCCCTCTACCGTCCGGCACGCCCAGCATTATGCCCGGAGATAATGACGCACCCATTCGTTGCGCGTTGCCGGGGATAATAAAGCCAACATGTCTGGTGCCTGTGTAGCCATCTACGCCTTGACGCAGGGTTAGAGTTTGCGGCTCCAAGTCTACTGGGCCGCTTGGCTCGCGTATTGTTACTGTCATACCGGTAATGGTGCGTAGCACAGCCGTGGCATCGACCGTTGGGGTGCTGTAGGCTATTACTTCAAAATTCCAAACTTGGCCGGGTTCAAAAACCGCAGCATCCCGAATTGTTATTGTTGGGTTGGTTGTGGTGACTGTATGAACTGTGTCATTTGCAAGCCAGTAGTTAACTACATAAAGCTGTGCGCCGTACACCGCCGACCATGTGTAGCTAAATCCGTCGGAGAATGGGCGTGTGGCGCGCCTATCTAAGATTTGTGACGTAAGGGCATTTGATTCTGCCACAAAAGCATTGTTGTTGTAGCCGCGTATAGTAAATTCGATTTGTACGCCGTAATCAAAATCGGCACTGCCAATGGTGAATGGTGAAGTTACGCTTGGTACAGTTACAGCACTTCCGCCATCTGGGGTGTATACTAGCGAGAAGTCGTTCATGCTCTGCGCTGTCCATGTTAGGGTAAAGCGGTCTTCTGCCGGTGTAACGCCTGTTAGTGTTACGCTTGGGCCGTCTACCTCTGTATAGCGGACTTCGCCTGTGCGCAGTACTTGGCTTGCGGCACCATATGCTACAACGCGGTAATACCATGTGCCTTGTGCAAGACCGGTTATAGTTGCCGTTGCGGCGGTTACTGTTGTGGACTGTGTCCAAGTAGTATAGTCGTCTGAATCGCCATAGTAAACTACGTAGTTTACTGCGCCGTATACCTGTGACCATGTGTGTGTGAAGCCGTCTATTGCTGCTGTAGTTTCGCGGTTGTCTACAATGGTTTCAGTTCTGGCATTGGAGGTTGCAATGAGTGTGCCGCTGTTGTAGCCGCGTATGGTTATTGTAATAGCTTCGTCATAGGTGAAGTGGTGGCTTCTTAGGCTGAAAGGTGATGCTGTGGCGTTGGCTGCGCCTGTTTCGCCATTGCCTGACCACGCTATTACATAGCTGGTTATGGTGTCGGCATTTTCTAGGGTTGTTGTCCAAGATAGGTCGAAGCCGTTTTGTTGGGGGGTTGGTTCGGCTTGGTCTATTCTGGTAACAGGTGGGCCTTCGGTTACGGAGTAGGTTATGGCCAGAACAGGGCGGGCAATACCGGCTTGTAGTGGGTCTCTGGAGCTGCGTGCGTTAAATTGCCCAGAGTTTAGTACGAAGTCGAACATCCAGCCTTGGTTGCTTGATGGGTCTGCAAGCCATGCTTCGATGTCGCTTATCATGCCTGCGCCGGATATGGATGACCAAGAGTTAAGGCCGCGCCCGATAGTAATTTGCAAATTTGCGGAAGGTGCGCTTGCAACGGAGTCCGCCAAAGTAGAGCCGGGAACATTTGTCCAGCCTACTTGCCCGGCGGGGGCCGTTGCCGGCGGTGGGCCAGGTGTTACTGCCGCAAAGCCGTTGTTTCTGAATGACCACGAAACGCCATTGTTCATTGTTGCCGGTGCGGGTGTGCCATGACGGTTTGTATCATCTGTCCCCGGTACCCAGCCAGGGCCGGATAGGGCTGTACCTATGCCGTCGTTGTCCAAAACCCGGTGCAAACTAAGATTGGTTGTGGCATTGTTTGTGTTATGCAAGTACAGCGTTACCTGCTCGATTGTAACGTGCATACTTGGGTCGCTGAATGCTGGGATGGTATCCAGCACAGCCAAGTCGAAATACATAAGCCAGGCTGTGTTGCCGTTAAAGTTTGTTAGTGTAGGGCCGCCTGGGTTTGCTTGTAAAAACGCACCTTCTACTGGTGTGCCGCGGCGCGACATAGCACCTACGTCAATTGTGCCTGTATAAGGGGTTGCGCCAAGTGCTGTGCCGGAATACAACGGTAGGGTTGTAGGCCCTGGCGCACCAACATGGTTAAACGTAGCGTTATTACGTGTTGCATCAACAACCGGTACGCGCCCTTGCTGCAACACAACGGTTGTTGCGTTTGCGGAAACTGCGGGAGCGGCACGGTTTACATTTATTGTGTAAACTTCTTCGGTAGTGCCGTCTTCTGCGGTTACGGTTACGGTAATAGCGGTGTCGCCTACCGGAAGGCCGGAGACTACGCCGGTGCTTGCATCTACCGTGGCCAGTGCAGAAGCTGTAATTACTGCGTTGGCCAAGGCATGTGTTGGCGTTGCTTCAATTATTACGCTAGTTACGGAGTTGGTAACGGTGTGGACGAAGCCTGGTAGGCTTGCAGCGTCCGGCAATGCGTCAATAGTATTAACTGTAAGGGCTTGCAATGACGCATCTGTGGATTGACCAGCTGGGGCGGCGCGGCTTACGGTTATTGTATAAGCGCGTGTTGTGGTGGTATCTTCTGCGGTTACGGTAATTGTAATGGCGGTATCGCCTTCCGGCAGGCCGGTCACGGTGTGGCCTGTAACGGTACCGTTGGCTGACGTAATTGCTACGTCCGTGGCGGTGTGGGTTGTGGTGTATGCCAGTGTAACGCTGGTGGTTGCGTTATTGATGTTGTGGGTGAAGCCTGCGCCGCTTGGAGCTGCGCCTGGTAGAGCGTTTACGGTGTCTATGGTTAGGGTTGAAAGGGTTGCGTCGGTGGAAGGGGTGCCGCCGCCTGTTACGCTGTAGGTTATGGCTAGGACTGGGCGTTGGAATGCATTGTTGTGCCTAGAGCTACGCGCATTAATAGCTGTACCCGTAAAATCAAACATCCAACCTTGATTTGCGGCAGGGTTTGCAAGTCAAGCTTGAACATCAGCCGCCAAACCGGTGCCTGTTATGGAAACCCAGCGGTTTAACGGGGATGTTACATTCGTGCTTGCGGAAGGAGTTGGTAAAACGGAGTCTCTTAATGTAGGCAATGTGCCTTGTGGGATGGGCAATGCGTCGTTTAGTGCAGTCCATCCAACACGCTGCCTATCCGGCGCAACACTTCTTGCGTCGCCGGTATTGGCCGCGGAAGTTGCATTGTTGAAACCATTGTCTCTGAAAAACCATGATACACCATTGTTCATAAGTGTAACATTTGCATTTGTATCATCATGGGTACCCGATACCCAGCCGGGGCCGCTTGCTTCCAAATAACTTGCCATGTTATTGTCATCAACGACTCTGTGAACACTAACGCCCACATTGTTTGGGCCGTTGCTTACGTGAAGGTAAATGGCCACATCTTCGATTACAATGGTAGCAGTGGCATCGCTTGCTTCTGGAATAATGCTTGCTACATCAAAGTACATAAGCCAAGCCGCATCACTTGCATGACTTTGCAAAAGTTGCGCCATTGGGCTTGCAAATAGAAACCCATTATTTGATGCAGGTGCGCCGTCACGTTGCATAATGCTTCCTACGTCAATTGTGCCTGCATAGGACGTACTGCCCAGCGGTGTTCCATCAAACAAAGCAGCGTTTGGAACGCCTGTTGCATCAAAAATGGTATCATTGCGTTCTGCATCAACAAGCGGTACATGCCCTTGCTGCAAAACAAGCGTCCGGCTTGTGCCGGAAGGAGCAACAGGGTCTGCCGCAACACGCACAGGCACTGCGGAGAAAACCATAACGAGGGATACCAATATTGCTAAATATTTTTTATACATAATCCGACCCTCCTGCTAATTAACGATTATAATCGTAGGCTGCACTACATCCTGCCCGGTTATGGTGATGGTGTAACCACTGCCCGAAACAGGTATTTCCAGCCTAAAGCTGCCACTGTTCATGCTTCTGGCGCGGGCAACATTTACTATCATGCCACTGCCGTTGCGCACAAACGCAACGATGTTTTGCCCAGAGTCGCTTGTAATAATGCCCAAAATTTCAACGGCCCCACCTGTTACAGTTACAGTATCCACCAAGATTTCCGGTTCTTCCGTAAACATAAACGCGCCAATGTCTGGGGCTATGCCGTTGAATGGCAAGTTTACAGCATCGCCCAAGCCGTATGAAATTGGGCGGTTAACCGTTAGAATGCCATATCTGTAGTCCACGGCTATTACGCGCACTATGTCGTTGTTGCCGACAATTATAGGGTCGCCGGGGATAAGGCCAAGCCCGCAAGAGAAATACAGCGCGTCGCGTACATGCACTTGAGTGGTGTTTGTTCCCGGTTGGGATGTGTAGGTTAGGTTTGCGCCGGCGTTAATTGCTGGGGAGCCTGCCTGTAAACGGAAGCTGTAATCTTCCATATTTTTAGGGTCGCCCGGTTGGCTTATGCGCTCGAACATTGGGTCAACTTCTATATTACCGTGGAAACCGCCCATAATGCCCGGGAAGCCGATAGCAGCTCTGTCCCTAAGTGGGAAGTCTTCCTGCACTTGTTGCAAAGTGCGCACCCAGCCGCCGCCTAGTGCAGGTGGCGACCAGAACTGTACCTGTGCTGGCCTGCCTTCCGGCGCAAGAACAATATTGTTGATAAAGCGGTTGGTTGACGGGAAGTGGTCGATAAAGTTTTGTTGTAGAGTGCGCCCGGGGGTGCGAGGGTCGATGTTGGTGTTATGTGCCACAAACTCTAATTGTGGGCGGTTGGTTGGACCAAGCTCTGGCGCGATATTTGCATACATTGTGTTGCGTGCAAAGTTGGGGGTGTTGTCCATAAAGAAGATATTGTTTTTGTACTCTACATCGCGTATTATGCCGCCTTGTCCGGCTCCGCCGCCCTCACTTAAAAATGCGGATGGGCTGCCGTTGCGGAAGGTTACATTGTTAAAAATTCTATGCCTATGAGGTGCAACCGCGCCGCCATATACACCCGGGAAGGCGGTCATACCTAGCGGCGTATTGGGTACGCCAAAATAGTCGCCGCCATAGGCTAGGATGTTGTGCCTAATAATGCTACCCTCGTTGCCGTAAGGGGTTAGCCCAAATTTTTGGTACGCAACTTGGTGGCCGATGTAATATACGATATTGTTTTGAATTAGATGATGGCCAGAAAAACCGCCGTCACCGGGCCTATCACCGGAGCGGTGTGGGTTCATTCTATCTAGTTGTTCGCCAAAGCGGCCAGCATCGCCGAAGGAACGGCCAAAATAGAACCCGCCGCCCCATGCGTTAGCAATTACGTTAAATTGCACAACGATGTTTTGCGCGCGCCTGCCTTGGTACATGAGGTGATATGATCCGACGCCTTGTGTGCCGCCAACTACCATGTCACAAATAAGTAATGCTGCGTGGCCCGCATTGCCGAAATAGTTGAATTCCACTAAAACATTCTGTGCGCCGTACATTTGAACCATATCTGTCGCGCCGGATGCTGTTGGAAATTCCGGGTCGCGCACCAATGCTGTGCCGCTACCGTTGAAGTAGTTGCCGCGCAGTAAAAAGTCACTGCCACCCCATATTTGAATCATACTGCCGGATCTTATGGTTGGGTTTGCGCCAAAATCCGTGTTCATTTGATTGTCGAATATGTTGTTTATGAATTGGATGTTGGTGGAGCCGTTGATATTTGCCACTTGGTTGGCAATTATAGTCGGTTGATTAATGGGACAAGGATACCCAATGTCGATAAATGACAGCCCCTTAAATGTAATGTGATGCGAATTGTCCAAGTGAATGAATGCATTGCCCGAACCGGTTGTGGGCTTACTGCGGAAAACGGGGCGCTCCGTACCAAGGGCCATGACGGTGATTGGCTGTGATGCTGTGCCAGACGGGATGCCGGGCCCAGCTCTAAAGGCGTCGCCGTTTCTTGGGCCGCCGTTTGCGATTGTGTTTTCGAAATCGCCGTCTACATCGCTTACAAGCAATGTGTCGCCCGGTTGCAGTTGGCGTGCTGCGTGGTGCATGGTTCGCCATGCGTCGTTTAAGGACAGGCCGTCGTTGTCATCGTTACCATTGGCACGAAGATACAGCACCCGCCCTGTTGGCACGGCATACGGAGAAGTAGTACTTACATGCATGACGGGCAAAGCCATTACTACCAGCATTAATACAACCGCCACGAACATTAGCTTGTGCAACATATTTGCGGCAAACTTTCTTTTTGTTCTCATTTTTCTGCCTCTCTTTCAATTGTGCATTTTGCACATAGTTTTTTGTTTTAGCAATATAGTAAACGTTTTCTTTTACAGCTGTAGTTTAATATTATCGTAAACTTTTGTCAATGGGTTTTAGCAAGAGCAACAAAAAAAGATTCCAAACCGGAATCTGAGTCAGTTGTTTTTTTGATTGTATTGTGTTACTCGTAATGCGTCCACATGCGAATGATTTTTACAATGCCTTGATAAGGTATGCCGTTTTTATCTTTGAGATTATCTGTATTTGGTAAGATTTCATACACAAAACGATGTTGTCGGTTAATGCGGCGTGAATAATAATCGTCTCTCTGAAACGTCTATGCAGTCTTCTAACGGTTCTGCGGCTGCTGCCTTGATTGACTCCACCATGCCGGGGATTGCGGTTAAATAATCTGTGTCATTGTCGAACAGTCCCAAGCTAAATCTTTGGTAGGCTATGAAGTCCTGTATTCGCATAATTACATTATCTGGCAATGTGTCAATTTGCGTCCTTACATATTCGCGGCTACTCATTTATGCATTGCTCCTCTCGCAGTTTCACATGTCTTTTGATAACTATAGCATAGACTAGGCGAATATTAAAGTCTTCTTTTGTTTCTGATAATTATGAAATGTTGACATGTTACACGATGTGTGATAATATGCACTTGCAACAAACAAGCAAACGTTTCCACGCCATGGACGGGTTTTGCCACCTCCGGAAGGGGCCTTGTGCCTTGAAACGGACCGCACCGCTCCCCGCTTTAACCTTTGTGGTTTTGTTGCACCATGTACTACCCGCTGCACTACATGTAAGGGGGAGGCGCACTAGGCTTTGGATCCGGCCTGTGTTGCGCTACCCACGTATACGCCTTTTATGTACATGCGGCATATTAGCCGGGAGCCCGGGCCCCGGTTTTACTTAAAGCAATAAAACATGAAATGAATATAGAAGAAGGTGAGTAGCAAATGCGAAAAAGTGCGTTTGTTG
>Ga0123355_10007001_pt1 | contig 16798 bp, 4 predicted proteins | sample TergutEmb28metaG_3_FD_89872 | JGI IMG/M metagenome (GOLD analysis project Ga0123355, IMG submission 89872) | Embiratermes neotenicus P1 segment gut microbial communities from Petit-Saut dam, French Guiana - Emb289 P1 | ecosystem: Host-associated > Arthropoda: Insects > Digestive system > Gut ...
ACAAGCGTCCGCCACCTGTCCCTATCCTGGGCCAGCCCAATCCAGTCCATATACCCACATCGCACCTCCTGGAGATCCATCCTAATATTATCCACCCATCTACGCCTAGGTCTCCCCAGTGGTATCCTTCCCTCCGGTTTCCCATCCCAATATTCCAAGTACCTATTTTCATCTCTCTTTGTATGCTGCGCGATGTTTCCCCTGGAAACAACCCCCCCCCCGGAGATCCGAGTTGGGGAGTAGTTTACCTCCGAATTGTTTTGTCTCCAGAGCAAGCATCCCACATGTGAGTATTTCTTAGCAAAGTTTTTTACAGGGAGGGGTTGTTAGCACCTCGCCCAAGCTGGAGGACCACTCCTCGTCGGCTGTCCGCGACTGCTTATTCAATTTATTCGCAGCTACCCTCCTTATCGGAGGCCCTTCCTCTATCCGCAACCTGAGGACGCGCCATACCGTGGTGACAGGGACCCACTAAACACACTACATTAAGATGTGAAAAAATATGGTAGAGTCAGACATGCCACATATGAAAATATAACATGGTACTGTACATGCAGTTTGAATGCTGGCTAACTAAAGCTACGGACGCACAATGGGAATATGTAATGCTTCTTTATTCATCCACGGCAAAAATGATTTCGCAAAACCACCTCAATGTTGCGCGTATGCGTACATTGCCTGTTTCGTTTATTTTTCTTAGGCGCCTTCGCAAAATGACGAAAAGCGACGGTTAGGTCCATCATTCTGTCTGTCTCTCTGTCCGCATGGAACAACTCGTCTACCATTGAAAGGGTTATCATGAAATTTGATATGGGAGGATTTTTCGAAAATCAATCGAATATGTTCAAGCTTCATTAAAATTTGACAAGAATAACGGGTATTTTACATGAAGACCAATGTACATTTATGATAGCATCTCGTTGAATTCCTCTTATAATGAGAAATGTTTGAGACAAAATTGTAGGGAAAATCAAAACATATTATTTTCAACAAATTTTTCAGAAAATCATAACGTTTATGTGATAGAGTGGAAAAAATACAGTAGAGCCGGACAGGCCATGGATGATGATACAACGTGGCGCATATACATTACATGCTGGGTAACTTAAAGCTACAAACACACACTCAAAATATGTAATAATTAGTGCTTTTCCACTGCAACAATTGTCCCGCTGACGTGCCTCAATGTTACATCACGTGTATATTGCCTGTTTTGTTACCTTATTACTTAAACAGAGTTTCAATCTTAAATTTCTCAGACATTGTTCCTACATCAAAATTTTGCAGTGGTCACTGACTTTTGAATAATATGACTGTTACCTACATATTTTGCAGGTGACTCTTTATACCACGCTAAGAGTATTGTAATCTCTAGCCAATAGGTCGTTGGTTATTGCCATCAGAGTGAAAGCTACATACCCATTTTATGCAGCCGTCATCTTGTGCTCTATGACTTGCAATGAAAACATCATAGCGCTAGACCTTCTACTACGTCACACGACATTGTTTCAACATTGTTGTGCTGAAGGCTGAACTGGCATCCAGTGGCATAACATTCAAACAAGTTTTTGAGAAAGTCAATTATTTGTTTCAAAAGTATCACATAAGCAGCATTTTCATCTCTTGAGGCAATTCTTGTGCTTTGGAATGTAAAAGATGTTAAAACCTGAGAAAGCAAGTTATGAATTATGCAGAAAATATGTAATAATTGGAAAGGGTGTGAATAACAGCAAATAAAATTGGAGGTAACACACTATCCCTGTGTGACATACAATTATAAGGTGGTCCAATCAAGAGGGTTAAGATGAACCAAACATGTAGCATACATGAGAGAAATATATAATACATGTAGAATACCTGAAAGGAAAAAAATACCTGTGAAATTTATAATGAGGTCATGGAAACTATTTCCAGGTAAGGCAGAAAATATGCCACTTGATGCTACCCCTTCCTGCCAAACGTTTTATTTCTTCCTGGTCTATGTTAACCAGCCGAAATTCTTTATCCCTTGCAAATCTTAAAATGTTGTTATCACTAATAATGTCCCTGTAAATAGAATGGCTGAACGAAGGGATTATGTGTAATTATGTTGCGCAGGTAAGCATGTCAGCTTGAGGAATATTTTATGGGAGAGGGTCTATTACATTTCTTTCTATAGCCTAGGTGCAGATATATATAAGAGTTAATACTGGCCCTTTCCCTGACAGCCATGCTTTTAAATGCCATTAGTACCCTAGCAGGTCTTTGAAATAAACTGAATTGAAAATTTATTTTTACATCAATGCAATTAGTAATTTATAAGTTTATTTCAAGGAAATATTGGAATCCCTGTCTGGAAAGATATTAAATTTTTTTTATTTTGGTCTATGGTTTATTTCTTGAACACTATGACACTATAACTCAGACATCTGCAGGAAAAATTACATAAATCTCTTGGCCCATTTCACCGGTTTTCTGCAGCAGGGTGATAGAGCACCATTTATTGTACCATATCCATGCTACACATGAATTTATTACAGTCAATTATTTTGGACTTCATTTTTCACTGTTTCGGTTTTTCTTTTCTCTCTTCAAAATCTTTGCAGCCCATCATGTTGAAATGAGCTTTCCATCCTGCTTATCTCTTTGTACTAGTAGCAGACCTTGGTATTTAGGTAAGTCAGCAGAAACTCTTTATTACACACATATTTTATTTTTGCTTCATTTCCTTCATTCAAAATCACATTGGAGCCCTACTACACGATGGGGTAAATATCAGGAGTGGACCAATCTCCTGATCCCTATGCTCCCCTAATATTGCTCTCTTAGATATCTTCTTGTAGGGGTATGTGAAGTGTAATATTTTCAGGATATCTGTGGATGACACTGAAATCTTTCTGGCAATGATAATTGAACCAATTCGAAGTGTGGTGAAAGGAATGCTGACCCATACATAGGCAGAACTGAACTGTCAGCTTGATATGAACAGGGCCACTAAGGGTTCTCACAATGAGGTGCTCTATAATAAACATACAGTACTCATGGAACAGTAGAGCTATATCTCTATCCACCCTCTGGGCCACACCGGGCCTGTAACGGGATCACTTTATATTTACCTTACACTTTTTGAGTTGCTGAATAATTTGCAAGGGGCTGCAGCTTTCTATCTGTTTTGGTTGTCATATAATAATTTTTTTAAAATACAAATTGGTTGTTTGTGTACATTTGTTTCCGGTTTAGGGTTATGGATAGCCTTTCATTCATGTACAAATAGGAATTTGCAGACCTATCTTGAGTCAGTAGGTTTCAGGTGCAGTAAGACACAACCCGAAATAAATGTGATACTTGAAAAAACTAAAATTAAGAATGCACTATATTACTTGATTTCCTATGAGCCCACAACATTGGGCTAACTAATCAAGAGTGTCACTTTCAAGGTTGGACCGTGGTCGATGTAGAGTCAAGATTTCATAATTGTGTGCCCAGTCATCACAGGGCAAGAGCTAGCAGAGTTAGCCCTTGCAGTTCTGCATTAAAAAGCGTCAATGCCAGGCATAGGTTGGAATTGCTGCATCATCAAATCACGCCAGGGCCCAGGAAAGAGCTCAAATGAATTATGCAGAACGAGGTGGTGAAGATTTGACCTGGACTCTAAAGACTTGTTATAGGGTCCAGTGGTGGACATTTGTAAGGAAATCTGGTTCCATACAAGGTAGCAAAATTCGTTACTAACTGAACAATTATTGGCTTCTCAAGTAAAATTCAGATGCTGGAAATAGTGAGTAAATCAATTAGTTAGTTAATAATTAATTAGAAATTAGTTAAGCACATTCATTCCTTGTGTGTGACCTGTCATTGTGTCTTGTTTTGTCTTATTTTTCTTACTTGCAATTACAAACAGGACATTTAATCATCATCCATATATTATGACATCTTGCTATGCTGTCACATAACCCTTCAATGATGCTGGGAGATTAAATTTTTGCATTTGTCCAGAATGTAAATGCATTAACTATCATATAGTGTGCGGAGGCAGGCATTGTGTGAATTAATTCAAAGTCTGTACAACACACTAAGTCCAGCATTGAAGGGTTAACAATGGTAACCTTTCAAAGTTACTAGTCCCTGTCTCTAACCAGTTGAATCCAATCCACAGACACACCCTATTTCTGTCACAGCAATTTTAACCAATCATGCGGGATTGTAAGACAGGAAACATGACAGCAAATGGCAGTCAATAATTGAAAATAATATTTCTTGCCCATTACTGTTTCCCCTTATCATGGCCATATTATTTTTACTTGTTCTTCAGAGATAGCTGTTCGCTCTCACATAGCCAGCCTGTAGCAGTTATTTGCTGTCAGTTTATAGTAGCTTTTTATTTACAAGTACATGTTGTAAGGCACCATGAAAATCATGATTCATAAGAGACAGCCAAGATTTTAGAAGCTGCTACACATGCAGCAGCAGGCCATTTCAAAGCTATTATACATGTAGCAGCAGGCCATTTGAAAGTTATTTTAGTTTGGTTTGGTTTGGTTTGGTTTATTTGTTCATCCATTTAGTCACACATGTAACATTGGACCTGTCAATTACAGATTACAATTTATATATTACAACACAACTTATAATACACGGACATCCACCCAATATAATATAATAAATAACAATACAAAATTTAATGATCAATTGGAAGTGGAATTTGTCACTACAGCTAGAAATATGTGTATTTATATAAATATAACCAAGAGTTAAGAATTCAAATTAAAAGTGATAATAGAGATAGGTATTGAGTTACATTACATGTAAGAATATTTAAATGTTTACTTTTAAAATAATTATGCTGAGCCAAGAGCTCTATTGGAATTCCAAGTAAAATATTCCTCCAATGAGTAAAATGAATTTATAAGAAGGAAACTTTTTAAAACAAATCTGAATTATGTGCAGCAACAGGCCATTTAAAAAGCCACATACACTGTTAATATTCTCATTTCTGCTAAACTGAATCATTTTCTCAGTTACTTACAAATAACCCTACAATCCATACTTAGAAATGCCATGTGCATATATAAAGTCAAGAGTCTGTTAATTAACCCTTTAAACACTGAATTAAATCCCATCTGCCATTTGTTGACATTATTAGGAGCTCACCATATTCTGCATGTTGGCAGGATAAGGGTTAAATACTTCTCTGAAATATTCTTACTTGCTTAGCCAGATATGAAACTACCTTTCTCATGATGAACTTGTGGCTCAATATGACAGTCATCTGAGTCACTTGAATCTACTGCACACCTCCTTACTCTCTTTTGTTTTCAGCTCAAAAGCATAGAATATTCCTCATTTTCAGGTTTCAGTCCTACACCTAGTTGTGGTTTCAATTCTACTTGGTGCCATTTTGCTAATTGTTGGACTGGTTCAGCTGACACCCAATGCTGACGCAAATCAACATCGGTACTACCTCATGGCCATTGGTGGTTTCCTCATGGTTCTCGGCTTGGTGCTTGCTGCCATCAGGTGTTGTCTGTTGCCGTGGCATATAAGACGCCGCCAAAGACTTCAGCTTCTGCAACGTGTAAGGAAGGATGAGTCTCAGGCATCTGCACTGGGTATATCAGGGCCAGTAACCCAGTCTGGCAAAGACAATGAGAAGAATGCAGAAGTTGAATTGCAAAATGGAACAAAACCAATTAAAAAGGATGACATCAAGGCTGAATGTGATGGATTAGTTAATGCTGAGATGGGCCTTATACATGGAAGCAGTAGTAATGTAGATCCAGTGCCTCCACGCACTAGTGTGAGTAGTAGTGGGGATGCACTGCACACAATCATCACTTCTACATCTGAGCATGATGCTCTTATAAAGGAGACTCACAGATCTAACAAAGAACAAACCAGCAGAATAACTATTTAAAATATAAATATATACATTTATAATCTATTCATGCAGTTGTTGTGACAGCTAATCGGTGAGTAATTGCAGTATAGTACGGAATATTAACATTGCTGTGTGACGTGCAAGCTGAATCCACTGTGAATAAAATATACGTTGTGTTCAATTGTTATGTATTTATTGGTCAAGCTTGTGTATTGAAGAAATTTACCATGGACAAAGGTATGGTTTGAGACATCTTACTAAAGACCAGTGCAAGAAAATGGAAGCAAGGCAAGTAAAAACAAAGGCCTATAATTAAGTGGAATTTGGTAAAATTTTTAAATGATTTACATATACTGCCTTTTTACACACATTCTTCTTTGAATGCACTGACAAAATGAAATTATATATTAACTAACATCATGGAAATAGTGTACATTCATTAACGATTACACTTAATATATGATAACTGAGCTTCAATCTATATGACATGTTAGAGTGTGTATTAAGGTTTATATGTGTGTGGCAAAAAAAACATTAAAAAATATTAGTATATTGTTTGTATAAACAAATATTTTCTGCTGCCAGTTAAAGATCTTCAGATATATTTTTCATTCACATTGGGTGATATCCATTAATAAAAAGTTTCTGGAAACTTATAAATGCTGTTTACAGGTAACTGAATTTTTGTAAGTGTAAAAAAAAACTAAAAATTTTCTAAGGCATTTTCTACCATCATCAAAGAAAGTCAGTAATAAGCCATAGGAATATATAGGAACTCTTATGAAGTTGCCTCTTTGTTAAGCCTCTCTCTTTTCCTGTCACATAAGGATATCTGTCTCACAAAATTTTAATACCGTTTGGCCAAGCTTTTCTATATTAAAATAAGCACTTCTGATTTTACATTCCACTGAAGGACCAATAAATGTACTGAGATAAATGCTTGTTATTGTTGATGTTGTTGTTGTTATAACATAGAGAGTCCCTTTCCTTAATTTATTCATAAGATATGTAATTCACACACACATGACACTGCAAAATGAAATCTAAAAAGCTAATTTCCAAATGAAACAAAGCACTAAATATATGTATGGTGAAATAATTGTTTTTTATCAAAATGCTGCCAGAATTTCTTCAAATGCATACATTAAAAAATAATTTTTTATTTATCTTTGCCTTTTCAGTCTAAAATGGTTTATTATCATTGTGACAAGGCATCCATTATCCATTTCATGGATGTATTATAAGTATAAGGTTCTGTCTCCACAAAACTTAAAATGCTAGTGTGGCACAGTATAGTTCGAAGTTAAAAATATAAACAAATTTACTATATATTGCACTAAAAAAACTATGTACAGAAACAATTTAAGGGTCACTGCAGTAGGACTTAAAGTTCTCTTGTCTCTGATAAATTTTAAAATTTATTCACTTATTTAAAAGTAGAAAATCTTATTAAGGTTAGGGGAAACTTTGTACATCCACAGTTCTTTCTCTCATTTGAATTCTCCAGGTTGCAAGAAATATGAGCTAAATAGTGAAAGAAAATACAACTACAAATATTTTATGCATCTATCTGCAAAATAAATTACATACATGTATGAAAATACAGTCCACTGTGTGCCATTCTGAATAATAAGCTGCTGATAAATTGTTCATGAACACAAAGTCACTACGTGTCATTCGTTAAAATAGGTGTTTCATAAACTGCTCATATCATAAGGGGTTGTAAACCTCAACTTCACCATTGGATGTGTATTTAAAAGCACCTTTTCTCATTTCTGCAATGCTCTATATTTCAGAGGCAATATTCTTGACTCTAAAATTTGTCTGTGTAGTCACATCTGAAACAAACTTAAAAAGTTTTGATGTGTTCATCCACATGAATGATATTGTTATTTATCTCAGTGTAGACAACCAATATGAATTATAACTAACTAGCTGCAACTACCACTCTCCATCAAAATTATTCTCATTTTGACCTTTCTTGAACCAGCTGTTTTTAATGATTGCTAATAAAACTAACTGAGCTGAGAAGGTATGTGTCTGAGACTTCTCTCATTCTGTCTAAGAATTTCACCAAAGTTTCTGGATAGGTTACTGTGGTCAAATTTATAAAATGTCTACTCCAATTCTATCAGTCTATAGGCATCATTTTGTTGCACATCTAACAACAAAATATTGCAACAAATTGAGATGAAACTATTTCATTCATTTAGCAGATGGTGCCATAATATATACTGGCTGTGAATATGACTGTACAGTACTGAACTGCCATTCAACAGCTAAACCTCTTTTTTAACCAAAAGAAATGGAGGGAGGCCATTTTCTGCCCATTTGGTCACTTTGGTAGCTGTGGCTCACTTCGCAATCTGGCTTGCTTCACTTGCTTGACTGTGTTCAGCTTGGCCACACATTGCTTGCCACTTCTCAACTCACTGCTTCATCCATGGCTCACCATGTGACAAGTGGTTATTGTCATACTGAATAAAAGGAATTTATAAAGCGTTTTGAAAACTACTGGGCTTCATAAATAAGGGACAAGTATGCTCATATTTCAGAACCTACTTCATGAGCCATGATTAGAGTAGCATATTTTTTCATATTTTTGCGACACTTGAACTGTAAATTTCAACATTCTGTGTACACAGTCTTCTCATATCTCTTTTATGCAGTATTCTTCATAAGAAAGAGAAGAAATAGTGTTTGTTCCAGGATGCAGAAATATTCAAAGAAAATAAGAGGCATTGAGTTAAATGGGCAAGTTTGGGCCCTTAATAAAGTATGTTATTAAAAGACACTTACTTTCCAAATGCATGCTTAACTTAGTTGAATATATACCATGTATTTTTTTATTCATACAAATTAAAAACTAACACTGTACACGGTTTATTTATTCTGTATCACAATAATTAATAAAATATATTTTGGAAAGAATTCTTAACATACTGCATACCAGTGTTTTATAACTAAAGAATGTTTATCAAAATAAGGAAAATAGGCCTACACTTTTCTCAGATCTTCAGGCATTTTTATACTTTTCAACTGAACGGGTATGTTACTGTATGCACTGTCAAACTTTTGGTACTTCTTGTTCAATTATCTTTCACTCCTCAATAATGGCTGTGCTGGGCTGAAACATGTTGGAGTCATATTGAAAACTTTTTGTATTCTCCCAACAAATGTGTATATTTTGGTTTTCAATTTGTGTGCCATGTTATATTGTTCAATAAAATTAATCTTCAGATATTGGAACAGTTAACTAGATGAATATGAATGGTCTTGTATACATTCATAATTTTATTATCAATTGACCTCTTCTCTCTCTCTCTCTCTCTCTCTCTCTCTCTCTCTCTCTTACATTATTGCCAAAAAGTTGTCTTGTCTTCCATGCCATTTCTGTTTGCTTTTCGTTATACATTACATGTGTGCCATTCCACATCTTCCTTTCTCCTACACTCCACACTTTCCACAAAAGAAAATTGTCTGAATAAGAAGGGTACTGAGTATTACTGTTCACACAGTAATTTTATTCCTCAACTAATATTGACTGCACTGTTGCCTTTTTCACACCCCATGGTCTGAAGTTAGTGTTGAAGAATTTACGCTTGGAATAAAAAATATTTTCACTTCATGTGGCATCATGAATATTATTACTTTGTAAAACATATTTATTTGACTTGAACAATAAACTTCAAATAACTTTTGAACAAAATTAGTTTTTGTAACACATTTTGATACTGTTATTGATAACATTCACTGATTTTTGCTTTCTTGTTCAAGGGCACAAAGTTAACAAGTTACTTGGTAATTAGTGGAAGGATCTGTTAATGACAAAGATTAGATGCAAATCGCTTGGATAACTTACTTGGTTCAATGCAAGATATAAAGTTAGTACTGTATCCATGAATGGAGTAATTCCTTCTTATCAGACCTATTGCAAATTTCATCATGCACATTTACCATATTGCTGTGTGTAAAAAACCATATACCTTTAATCAAAATACTTATTTTTTAAACATCCACCATATTATACCGTTGTTGAAATTATAACATATTTATGCAAATGCTAGTAAGGTCTAAGTTACAGTTGAGTATTCTAAATTATTATTATACCTGGGGATAGGACTTTGTCACTACCAGGCATTCTTTTGTCATGCCACAGTCTACACTACCCAGTGCACTGGTATCTATAATGGTTTACAACCAATACCACAATCTTAATTAAAAATAATCTTCAGGGGCATAGCATCCATGTTCATTCATTCATTCATACATTTATTCATATACACATTGGAAGGGTAGCTGCCCTTGAAATTATTCTAAAATTATACTTATTACTTTAAAACACAAACGTACATCTAGGTTAGCATTTATTATTTGCCATACTAACACTAAATTCTCACTCTTTTATCCCTCACCCATGACGTTTGTGTTGTTCTTTCCTTCAATCTCTTTTGTCATTTTCAAGCTCTGTCACACTGCTGTTGAAGGACAATACTATCTAGTGACTGTACTACAATGCCTCACATGAATGTGTTGTGTGCTAAGGGAACCATCACTAAATACAGTGTCTGATAGCAGCAGACAAGAGCTCTTTGCTAGTGTTTGCTGTGTGAATGCTACAATTTTTTTGCCACATATCCAAAATTTTTTGCATTTCCAAGCATGTTATAAACGTTTTGGGACTATTGAATTCTTTAGTGCTTTAATACATTTATTTTAGGTGTTTTGACCATTATCCCTACTGTGTATAAAGACAGCATATTTTAATGGGACTTGCTGCAGCTAGTGTTTACACTTAAAGTTAAAAATGAAAGAAGCATGTACATAAAATCACAGAATTAAAAGAGCTATGAAATATGGTTGTACACACAAATTGTCCACACATGTACAGTAACTAACTGAAATGTTGCACATTGTTACATTAATGTTTAGCGTTATATATTCACTGTGTACAGTAAAACTAAAATGAACTTAGACATAGCACAATTTCCAATAGAAGGAATTACTTTCCTGCCACTCATTTACATACCTATGTGATTAAACTATATATTTTAATAATTTTAAATCCTATTTATTCAGTGTTTAACCTATTTTGTATACACAAGATCTCTAGAAGGAACCAGTTAAAAATTATTTAATCTTACACCATTTCTGTGACATGTGTTCTTTAAAGTTTTTGCAAGGTATATTTTAGGATTCCATTCTTCTGGGACATGACAATGCATCACAGAATACTCAGATCCTGTTACCCGGTCACACAGCATCATATACCAGAAGAATGGAGCCCTCAGCTACACATCTTTTAAAACCTGAAATTTTGCAAGGATGTATTGGTTATCATTTGACATAATTGTAGGCAGGCCTCAAGAATCATGTCACAGACACAAAAATTAATTCAAAAAGGTCTGTTTACAATATATGTATTCATTAACTGCAAACAATGGCCCATGGGAAGATAAATATAAATTTATTATGGTTAAAATCACTAACAAAACGTTTTTATAAGAACATGTGTATGACTCAGATTTCTTACTTCAGAATTAAGGAATTACTTCAAAGTGTGGAGTGTGACAATGCTGTGAATTTCATTTTATATGCTAAAGTGCCAATATTATACAATTTACTTTAACTTTACTGGATAAGACCATGCCTGATCAAATCAGTTGTATATTTACTTCTAACAAATACACTTTACGCACATGTTCAAGTGTTTCAAGTACTGTATTTCAGTCAATGAAGTTATATTCCTGAATCTTGCAAATGCATAAGTGAACTCTGGTATTTTTCAGTTTCACATTTATATTGTATATACATTGTCAATGCTATGCAGTGTTTGTTGCCCTGGAATAAATGTATACAAGAAAATGGGTTTCCAATATATATTTTTTATCATTATTCACTGATTACTAGAGCACTTATCCCATGAAAGGATAAACAACATCAGTACTTAAAAACTACACGTATATTATCATATACTATATTTTGATATACTGTGAATAATGTATGACCCAGCCCTCTGCTGCATTATTGTATATCAATTGTGTAATTAAAATATCACATTAAAACATATTTACAATTTCATTACAAGCACTTAAATATGTTGGAGCTCTATGTAAGACAAGATACTAATAAATATTTAAGAATACTTAGTTATTGACCAACAACTATATTTATAATGTCTCTTCTTCTTCAGCAACGTCATTCATAGCATCTTATATGAAGGAATGTAGGAATAAAATTTCTCCAAATAAATTCTAGCACAAATTCTGGGCACATAACCACTTAAGCAGATTGATTCTCTTTGAATGTTATTTATTCCAAGCACTTTGCTTGTAATTACTTACATATAATAAAATTATAAGTTATACATAAACTTCAACTTTCCTACATTTTTGGTGATAAACTGCCATCCTCAGGGAGACATAATTACAAAGCAACATAAATATACCAACAAATTAATCTCACATGTACAATGTTAAAATATATAAAATAGCAGTTAAAATTACAATAATGTGGATGCTATAGCTAGTATGATGATAAAACTTTCCAGGTAAAAATTCACAAGCCATTGCAGACAATAGGATGTGAATTTTTATCAGAAACAGTTTAGCATAGTACTAGCCATAACATCCTCATTATTGTAATTATGGTTGCTATTTTATGCACTTTATACATTTTAACATTGTGCATATACGATTAATGTGTTGGTATTATATATTCCTTTGTAATTATATCCCTATGATGATGACAAATTATTGCCAAAATATGTATGAGAGTTCAAGTTTCTGTATAACTTACAATTTTATTATGTGCAAAGTTTGTGTAAGTAAATAATTAGAATTTATCCCCTGTTCACACATGTTGTCATACCAAAAATGGTTTTATTAGGCCAGGAATAATGTAATACAACAGGAGGCTTGTACACTATAACTGTTATATTGGAGTGTATTAAATTACCTAATGCTATTCCACAATTGGTTATTTTCAGTTATTAATTCCACATGCAGTTAGACTCCAATATAGTGTCATTCGTTTGTTCACCACAATTATCAAAGGTCGTGGAATATTGAGGGATGCAGTAAATTGATATACTGTGTATTGGAAACAGGGAATTTTCTTTTCACAGACTTTAACATGTGCCAAATGAGGATGAACCTATACAGGATTTGACTGTATTTCTTTCATAGTAACTGAAATTAGATCAAATAAATTATTCAACTGCTTAATTAGAAGGATATAATAAACTAAAATTCTGTGTACAATATGAAGTTATTTTGTTCCTTAACAATATGCAACTGGCAAGGTTTTGCACACTAGGTGGAACATATTATATTGTTTTAAGGCAGAGGGCTTACAAAATCACCATAAAATTTTCATATGTTCCCTACACAAATGGCATAAATAAATGAATTTTGTTGGTTTTCAAACATAATGAACTAAAAATATTCTAAGAGACTTACTTTGAAAATTGGTCTCGATTTGCATATTACATGTTTAATTATGGCAGGACCAACACATTCTAATTTTATTCAGCAGATACTGACTCTGGTATATGTACAAATGAAATCAGCTCATACTGAATAAGAACTGTCCATGAGAAGCATCAAGATCTTAATGTTATTCATGTCTGTAATTTAATCAACAATTCATACAATAAAACAAATGCACTAATGTTAAAACTGTATTTTATACACACAATTTGTCATAACTCCGACATGTTTCCATTTATCTTGATCATCCTCAGGGAGTTACTGAACATCAACAAAGCATATATGAAAACATAGACGGATTATTAAATACATTAAAATTGGTGCATAAAATGTTTGCAAATGTTACAAAATTCGTTTGTAGCAGTGTAGAACTGGTCCATAAGATGCAGAAGTTCTAGTTTTATAGATTTTTATAATTCTTGTGGAATTAACATAAAATAGTAGTAAATAGTAAATATAATTAAAGTTAAAAATAGTAAAAATAATAAATATAATTACAAATATTTGATTTGTTGCTATATATGGGTAATACAATGGTTGTTTGTACATATCATAACAGAGGGATGTGAAATTTATGTTTTAGTAGCCAACACAGTACTGAAGCAGACTGGATGTCTGGACTTGAAGTAACTGTGTATCACATCTAATAATGACATATTTGTTTTAAAGGTCAAAGACAAAGATAAATAAACTGTTGCAATCTCCAGTGTGTTGTTCAGGTATGAGTTTTTTTGCTGGTTGTATAACTGAATATACACAGGTTCCACAATAATTTTATATCTGCAGACATTGTAGGCAGAAGTTTTGTATTTAATAATCCATCTGTGTTTTTATATATGCTGTACTGATGTTCAGTAACCCTATAAGGATGATCAAGATAGATTGAAACTGTCAGACTTCTGATGGATTGTGTGCAAAAATAAAATTTAGCATTAGTGCATTTGTTGATTTTATAATATGAAGCACCAAGATATTAGAAGCAAAATTAAGGAAATTAAGATTTTATACACCCTTAAAGCTGTAGCCAGACATGGAGATGAACAAGTTGTCAGTGTATTAAAAAAAATCTAAATTTGGATAATTTGGAAGTGCAAGTGTTTGCTGGAGCAGTGGTATGTTCAGCCTCACTGAAACAAACTAATAATTTCTCAAGCTTCACTTGTACCTGTGTGCTTTTGACTTTTATGGCATTCGTTTCATGAACATGGACCATTTGGATGTTTTCGCTAAACAATCTTAAAAATTCATTTTTAAAAATTTTGTGGAGTAGTCTGGGCTACTATCCTTCTGAACTAAAGACGTGTGATCTTCCAGCATTTCCAGCTGACAGAATTTTTTTCTTAGAGAAATTTAATAAAAAGGAAGCAGAATAAAATTAATGAATGAGGACTGTACAGTATCCTCCATGGAATATTGGTTACCCAGCAATAAAAACCCTCTTTGGTTAGCTGATCAATGACAGGGAAGTCGAATTGTCACTCTGGGAATCAAATGTACACTCTTATGTTTATGATATTCATTACATGTGATCCAAACTAGTTTTCTGCCAATGTGATTAGGAAGCTGAAACAGTTCATTATTGGGCTCATTTGGCCATGTTAATTGCAGTGGATAATGAACAACAGTACTGGACTTGGAAAGATACTCACTGTCTTATGAAATGGGGAACAAAGTAGTATGACAAAATAAAGGGAAGTTCAGAAAGACTGTGATTAAACTAGAAGCAGATCCTGTAGTAAACAAAATTGCAGAGCAGACAGGAATGACAACATCTCTGTGGAGACTTTCATTAAGTGACCAAATTATATTACTTGTATTCTCGTAACTATGAAAAGTTTCATCTCATTACAATTGCAGCTCCAAAGAATGTGTCATGTAATTGATGTGTGATCTGTCATCTGCAGTAAAAATTCACCTTGTAATATGCCATGAAGACCCAGAGGGACAGTAGAGTTTAGCTTTACTCTTTCTTTAACCTTGACACTAGATATGGGTAGATGGTCAATGCCATGCTCTTTACCACTGGGAAAGTGACCTGGTACCCATTGTACAGGAGGATGGGTAGGCCTGAGGGCCAGTCTGGACAGGTGTGGAAACTCTCACCGCCACCGAGGATTCAATCCCTGGAGCGACCAACCCATAGTAAGTCGCTAATATTAACTACACTAACCATCCAACATCTGCAATAGTAGTATGTTTGTACCAGTTCCGGGATTTATTACAAGACCAGCTGTCTGTGTACTATGTCATGATTATATCTCAGCATACACCATTAATTTATCTCCGTTTCAATTATAGTTATTTGACATGGCAAAGTTCAGACTTCATGGGACGAAGCTTGTCTTCAGCTGTACATTATCTCAGTTAATATCAGATACAGTTGTGTTTGTGATGCCAGACTCCCCAGTGACCTGAAAAATGGTACTACAGCCTCTTTCCCCAGGAACCTCACATTTATTCACCATGCTGAAGGTAACACATTCACTTCACATGTGCAATCACCCTAGATGAAGATTGAAATCTACGCCGAGTGCGATTACTTCTATCAGTCTGAGATATTTCATCCTGCATATATGAGGGGGTGCTGACAAGTCCTTAGCCCGACCAGAAAGGACACAAGCTACAGCGTCCAAACTCGGGATTTAATCAACATACTCCACATGAAGCTCAATACACTTCTTAAACCATTGCTCTAACTTTTGCAAGCAACTCAAAAAAAATCAGAAGACTGTCCGTCCAACCAGGTCTCCGCGGAAGCAATGGTCGAAAAATGGCGTCCTTTCAATTGTTTTTTTCAGTCCAGGGAACAGGTGGTGGTCCGACAGGGCCAGATCCAGAGAATAGGGTGGGTGATCAAGAGACTGGAAGCCCAGGTAGGCCAGTTTCTTCTGGGTTGCAAGTGCCCGTTGAGCCATGGCATTGTCGTGCAAGAACAAGACCACTTTGGTGACCTTTCCACGGTGTTTTTCCTTCAAAATGTCCTTAAACTGCACCAGCTGAGATGAGTAATACTCCGCGTTGATAGTTTGGTCGTTTGGAAGAAAATCAATGAGGAGGATGCCGTCTTGATCCTAAAAAATCGAGGCGAGAAATTTTCCAGCGGATTTTTGCACTCGGAATTTTTTGGGGCGGGGTGAGCCGCTATGCCGCCACTCCATTGATTGTTGCTTTGTCTCCGGGTCATAGTGATTTAACCAGGTTTCGTACATGGTCACCAATCGCGACAGGAAATCATTTGGATCGCACCGAAAACATTCCAAAAGTTGCTCAGACGACTGGCACCGTTGACGTTTTTGATCCGCTTGCAGGCATTTCGGGACCCACTTCACGGAGAGCTTCCGCATGTCCAAATCTTCATGAATGATGGACCCAACCCGCTCACGTGAGATGCCCAGTTGCTCAGCTATTGATTTAGCCGAAACCCGGCGGTCTTCCAAGATTAGCTCGTGAA
>Ga0123355_10007002_pt1 | contig 16796 bp, 16 predicted proteins | sample TergutEmb28metaG_3_FD_89872 | JGI IMG/M metagenome (GOLD analysis project Ga0123355, IMG submission 89872) | Embiratermes neotenicus P1 segment gut microbial communities from Petit-Saut dam, French Guiana - Emb289 P1 | ecosystem: Host-associated > Arthropoda: Insects > Digestive system > Gut ...
GTTGCATTCATACCTACAAGCCAATCGGCCTCTGCACGGCAGCGGGCGGAGGCAAAGAGGTTGTCATATTCACGGCCTGATTTCATTTTTGCAAGGCCGTCTTTAATTGCAGTGTCTGTAAGACTGGAAATCCACAGGCGTTTTACGGGTTTGTTGCATTTTGCCCACTGATATATGTAGCGGAAAATAAGTTCGCCCTCGCGCCCGCTATCTGTTGCGCAAATAACCTCCGCAATTTCTTTGGAGGTTAGCATTTTTTTTAGCAGATTTAGCTGTTTTGATGTTTTTGGCAGGGCTTTTAACGCGAAGGTTTCCGGGATAATAGGCAGGTCGTTCATGCGCCATTTTTTTAAGTTGGGGTCGTATTCTTCCGGTTCTTTTAGTGTTGCTAAGTGGCCTATTGCCCAGGAAATTATGTATTCGTTGGAATGTAAAAAACCGTCGCCTTTTTGGGTACATTTTAGTACACGGGCAATGTCGCGTGCTACGGATGGTTTTTCGGCTATTATTAGGGTTTTCATATGGATTCACCTTTACGCTTACGGCTTTCTTCCCATGTATAATTGGAAGACTCCGTTTAATTTATAACTATTACCATGCTTTAATATGGCTTCTCGTATCCCGGAATATAAGGCATTTTTATTTTCGTCGGGCAGGCTTATATGGTCGGAATATGTGTCCAGCAGGGCGATGTATTCATCGGCGGTGTATTCACGGAATGCATCGTACAAATGCATTGTAATATCAGTAAATCCGTAATGCTCCATGCCCTCGAATCGAAAACTCCAGTAAAGTTCAGATGGTTTCCATAAATCTTCCTTGGATTTTTTCTCTGGTCGTTTGCTCGATTTGTAGTAGCTGTTGTAATGTTTTTCGTAGCATGCTTGAATTTCCTCATAAAGTTCATCGCCGTCGTTTGGGGGCGTGTTATTGCGGAAGAGGGCAAATGTACCGCCACTTTTTAAGATGTTGAATACTTTAGGGCATCCGATTTCTGCATCTACCCAATGGAAAGCAGATGCGGCAAAAACTAAATCATAGGTGTTCTCTTCCAAGTTTGCGTCCTCGAAAGAAGAGTTCATTATGCTAAAATTTGAGGTTCCCTCAAATTTATCCGCTAAGAAATCCGCCATATTTGTTCCCAGCTCTACCGCGGTTACAGCGTATCCGGCATTGATGAAAGGCGTTGTAGCCTTACCGGTGCCTGCGCCTATTTCAAGCGCATTCTTGCCGCTGGATTGCTGAATAATTTCATCGAATAACTCGCTTGGGTATTCCCAACGTGCTTTATCGTAATCTGCAACAATTTTATCAAAGTGAGTTCTTTTGCTGCGCTCCCACGGGTTAAGTGCAATCCAGTACCGCTCATCTGTCTCGTCACCCGTTTGTGCTAATCGCTCGAATTGGCCGCCGCAGGCTATAATTGTCCGGCGACTTGCCTCGTTATCAATGTCACAAGTTATCAAAACTTTTTCAAGCCCAAATGCATGGCATTTTTCCAGGCAAAGCATAAGCATGGCTTTGGCATAGCCTTTTTGCCGTTCCGACGGACGGATGCCAAACCCAATATGCCCGCCATGCTCTGCAAGATAGCTGTCAGTTTTGCCAAGGGAGTGGCGAAAATTAATCATGCCTAAGATGCGTTTTTCGCCTTTATGTACCATCATGTACTGGTCGGCTTCTACATATTTAGATGCGGACAAGGTTTTAATCCATATATTTATGTCGGGTGCATTGTATAATCCGCTATCGCCATGCGAATGGCTGTCAGCGTTCAATAATTCCAGCTTGTAAGCAAGAATTTCATCTAAATATTCTCTGCTTGGTTTTACCAAAGTTAACTTTTCCATACGGTTTGCCTCCAAGTACAAGATTTTTTTTGCGTTTATGTAACATAAACATTATAACACCAATTTCTAAGGAAGTGTTTATGCGGCGCAAAGCATGGGGTCGAAGGTTACAAAAATTTCTTAACAGGCGTCGTATTGCAAGGCCGATACGGGTTAGGATGCCGCGTGTAACAAAAACGCCCCCCGCACGAAGTGGCGGAAGGCGAAGAGCAACCTCAAAAAGATTAATCCCTAGGCGATATATATTTTTTGTGATGATGGCGGCTTTGTTTGTTGTTTTTGTGTACAACTTCTACCGTTTCGACAGGCTTATTCTGCCGCTTGTGTTAGAGGCCGCGGAGCTGGAATTGCAAATGGAGATAAACAACGTAATAAACCAAGTAGTGCAAGAAATTATCGTACAGCATAATGTTTCGGCTTCGGATTTTATTGTGCTTAGTAGCATGGGCGATGGTAACGCTGTGCTTTCTGTTAATACTGTTTTGGTAAATGACATATGCAATGCCGCGGCACAGCGTATCTCTTATTTATTAAACAACATGGAGCCTAAAGTGGCCTCTGTGCCAATGGGAATGGCCTTTGGGATGGATACGTTAGCACAGGTTGGCCCCAGGTTTAACTTTAGGCTTGCACCAATTGGGAATGCTTTGGTGGATTACGAAACCAGTTTTGTTGCCGTAGGTATAAACCAAACGCACTTTAGCGTATGGCTTACAGTGGAGTCGGTGGTGCGGATAATTAACCCTGTTCATTCGACAGAAATTGTGGTGGTGCGGCACGTTTCTTTGGTAGATACTGTTATTGGCGGTACTGTGCCGGATACGTTTCTTAGTATGGAAACGCCAAACCTTGTTATAACACCCTAAAATAAAATTTCTTGCTTATCTGCATCCAATTTAGCCCTTGCGCCAATAGGCAAAATGCCATGCCTTGTACCGTGGCCAAAATCATCTGTGTATATTACGGGTATATTATGGCATTTTCCCAGCCGTTCTAGGCAGTTAAGTAGGTCTGTCGGCGTTTCCATACTAAAATGGCCAAACACAATGCCTTTAACTTTACTCATAAAGTCGGTTTGTTCTATGAAAGCCAACTCTTCTGCCGTCATGCTAAGTGAGCCGTATCGTTCATGCGATTCTAGCAGAAGAATGTAATCATTCTCTTTGAAGGTTAGGTACTTATTAGCGAGCATTAAAGCAAACAATGTGGTATATCCGCCAACCAATACCCCTTCGCAAGTGCCGCTGTTTATGGTGGTACGGTCGCTGTTATGTTCAAAATGTGTGGCGGTATAGCCCTCTACAAAGTGGGCGCAAAATTCTGTGTAATTGTAATGCCGCATATCATCGAAAATGCTGGGGGCGGTACCATAGTACACTTCTAGCCCAGTTTGTGCATGTATTGCATTAAGAATAGAAGTGCCGTCGCTGTAGCTCCCTATGCGTTTTGGGTTTTTGCGAATATTTTCGTAATCAATGTATGGCAAAATTTCTGCGGCAGAGTTGCCGCCGTTGAATAAAATTGCGTCTATGTTATTGTCTGCTATCAGCGCATTAAGGTCATCTGCTCGTTCTTTTGCGCTTGCGGCATAACCCCATGTGTCTTTGTAAAAGTTTTCACTTAGCTTTACTTGGAACCTCATGCGTTTTATGCCGTCTAGCTGCGGTTTGTAACGCTCTGGATTGGCCACATGTGCCGGGCAAAAAATGCCTATTGTGCCGCCTCTCGGTAGTCTTTTGGCAGTCATGTTTTACCTCCACACAGTTATTGAAAGAACTAATCTGTCTTTTTTTGTTACACCTGTCTGCGAATTAATTTCCAGTCTGCCCACACCTCTTACGGTTATTTTGTCTCCATCCGTTATGGTGTGGGTTTTTTTTGCTTGTTTCCAGTTAACAAAAACCTTTTCGCGCTCTATAAGCTCTGCCGCTTTGCCACGAGATAGGTTTAATGCTGCACCAATTACAGCATCTAACCGCATGGATGGTACATTTATACGTTTGGTAGCACCATTCGTATCTGTTCCTTCTACATCCTGGTTGAGTGATGTTTTAACGGCTACTCGTCCAACTTGTGTTAGATTTTCTACTACAAAAGGGGCTATTTCTTCCAGTACATATATCACCGCGCCGTCTGTACCTGGGCGAATATCCCCAATTTTGCAACGGTCGATTCCCAAGCCTAAAACAGAGCCTAAATAATCGCGATGGCTTGGTGGCTTTGCAAATTTTGTATTAAAGTGAACCGCCACAGGCGTTATTGGCGATGTCGGACAATTAAATGTTATTATCCGACGCTCGGCATCAGGGTAGCCGCCCTCGGTAGAAATGTCTGCGTCCTTGCCAATACGGGATATTGCCGTTACAAATTTTGTACAGCTAACGGGGTCTAAAAAGTCGGTATAAGTAGAAGTGCTCCGTTTTGCGGCGGCATTATATTTGTCCAAAATTCTTGCGAACATTAGTTTGTCGTCCATGTTTGTAAATGGATTTTCCATTGGAATCTCCTTTGATATGTGATATTCTAAGATGGTGTCTTAGAAACTGTCTTAGATTTTACCACAGGGAGGCAAGGGAAGTGAAATTAGTAGTAATGCTTGGTGCCGGTGCTGTTGGTAAAATGACAGTGGGGCAGGAACTTAGCAAACAAACCGGATTGCAGCTTTATCATAATCATTTGGATATAGAATTAACAATTCGGGTGTTTGGGAACCGCCACAAAGTCGGCGACCGCATAAGAAGAGTTGTGTTTGAAGAATTTGCAAAATCGCTTGACCAAAAGGGTTTGATTTTTACTTTTATGCTGCCATTTGATATTCCGACGGAGTGGGATTATCTTGACGGCTTAGTGGATATTTTCCGCCGGGAAGGTGCAGACATTTATTATGTAGAACTTGTGGCGGCACAAGAAGTAAGAATAAGGCGGAATACTACAGAAAACAGGCTAACACATAAAGCATCTAAAAGGGACGTTGAGGCTTCGCAAGCAAGGATGCTTGACGAAGATGCAACATACCGCCTTGTAAGTAACGATGGAGAAATTCCATTTGAAAACTATATGAAAATTGACAATACGGATTTGCCGCCTGATGTTGTGGCTAAGATGATAGCAGACAGGTTTACGCTATAGCCTTAAAGCGGCTCTACGCCTTGGCTGGAGCGCTTTCAACCAAAACGACAAAACTCGGTGGAGTTTTTATTTAAATAGGAGGAGATTTACATGCCGGCACTTGATATGCCCCTAGAGCAACTTAAAACCTACAAGGGTATAAGCCCAAAACCAACGGACTTTGACGAATATTGGGACAAAGCCCTAAAAGAATTGGACGCAGTTGGAACAAGTTACACGACGGAACCAGCGGAATTTTCTGCCCCGGGTGTAATTTGCGAATATTTATATTTCACGGGCGTAGGCGGCGCAAAAGTGTGCTGCAAATATCTACGGCCAGAAAAAATTGAAGGAAAAATACCTGCTATTGCAATGTTCCACGGTTATTCTACCGACTGTGGTGGCTGGTTTAGTAAATTACCCTATGTTTATGCTGGAATGGCAGTGCTTGCGCTGGATGTGCGTGGGCAAATGGGTAAGTCTGAAGATAATCACCATGTGCAAGGCAATACTTTGCGCGGCCACATTATGCGTGGTTTGGAAGGGGATGATCCGAACACGCTTTTCTTCCGCAATGTGTTCTTGGATACGGCGCAAACAGCGCGTGTGCTTATGGATATGCCTTTTGTAGACGAAACACGCGTAGGTGCAATGGGCGGCAGCCAAGGCGGCGCATTAACGCTAACCTGTGCAGCATTGGAGCCTAGAGTGAAAATGAATGTACCCATGTACCCGTTTTTGTCCGACTATAAGCGCGTGTGGGAGATGGATTTGTTTTGTCACGCTTATGACGAAATGAGCTACTATCTACGCTACAAAGACCCAAGGCACGAGCGCATTGACCAAATGTTTTATAAGCTAGGCTACATTGATATAAAAAATCTTATGCCGCGCATTAAAGGCGAAACATATATGTTTATCTCCTTGATGGACAATGTGTGCCCGCCTTCTACTCAGTTTGCGGCTTACAATAATATTACCGCACCAAAAAAATGCGAAATTTATCCTAACCACGGGCACGAAGGTTTGCCAGGGTTTGATGAGCTGGCGTTTGAGTTTTTCAAAAACCTATAAGGAGTTTTTTAAATGCACGAATACGATATTAGCACCCTGCGGCACACCGCCGCACATGTTATGGCACATGCCGTAAAAAACCTTTACCCCAATGTAAAGTTGGCCATAGGCCCGTCAATCGACAGCGGCTTCTATTATGACTTTGAAACAGAAAAGCCTTTTACTAATGATGACTTAAAAGCAATCGAAAAGGAAATGAAACGCATTATAAAACTAAACCTGCCACTAGAAAAATTCACCCTAAGCCGGGAAGAGGCCTTTGCATTTATAGACGAACAAAACGAGCCTTACAAGCGCGAAATCTTAGAAGAACTTGACCCAAACGAAGAGGCTACGTTCTACAAACAAGGCGATTTTGTAGACATGTGCGCCGGCCCGCATGCACCAAAAACAGGTGCGGTTAAGGCATATAAATTGCTTTCATCTGCCGGCGCATACTGGCGCGGGGACGAAAAGCGTCAAATGCTTTCCCGCATATATGGTACAGCGTTTTTTACAAAAGACGACCTTGCCGCGCATTTGGAGCGTTTGGAAGAGGCGAAAAAACGCGACCATAATAAGATAGGGCGAGAACTCGAATACTTCACCACCGTTGACTATATTGGCCAAGGGTTGCCTATTTTGTTGCCAAAAGGTGCTAAGGTATTGCAGATACTGCAACGCTTTGTAGAAGACGAAGAATACAAGCGCGGTTACATGCTTACAAAAACACCATCTATGGCAAAACGTGATTTGTACAAAATTTCCAGCCATTGGGATGTTTACCGCGACGGCATGTTCCTTTTAGGTGATGAAGAAAAAGCGTTGGACGAAGATGTAGACATGTATGCCCTACGCCCAATGACTTGCCCGTTCCAATTCCAAGCCTACTTGAACAAACTACGCAGCTACCGCGATTTACCAATGCGTTATAACGAAACCGCAACGCTCTTCCGTAACGAATCTTCAGGCGAAATGCACGGGCTTATTCGTGTGCGTCAATTCACACTGTCCGAAGGGCATATCGCCTGTACGCCAGACCAGGTGGAAGACGAGTTTAAAGGCTGTATAGACCTTGCTCAATTTATGCTTGAAAAAATCGGGCTGTATGAAGATATTTCCTATCGTTTTTCCAAATGGGACTCTGCCAATAAGGGGAAATATATTGGCGATGCAAACCAGTGGGAGCATGTGCAAGGTTTTATGAAAAAAATCTTGGATAGCACAGGCATAGCGTATGTAGAGGCAGAAGGCGAAGCCGCTTTCTATGGCCCAAAACTTGATATTCAAATTAAAAACGTGCACGGCAAAGAGGATACGCTTATCACCATCCAAATAGACTTCCAACTTGCTGAGCGTTTTGGCATGGAGTATGTGGATTCTGATGGGGCGAAAAAATATCCATATATTATCCATCGTTCTTCCATTGGCTGTTATGAGCGCACACTCGCTTTGTTGCTTGAAAAAACTGCTGGTGCAATGCCATTTTGGCTAGCTCCAGTGCAAGCTGTGGTTATCCCAATAGCAGAAAGGCACCACGATGCTGCAAAAGAAGTGTACGAAGAGTTGCGCCGTGCTGGTATCCGCACAGAAGTAGACCTGCGCAACGAAAAAATGGGCTTCAAAATAAGAGAAGCCCAACTGCAAAAAATCCCCTTTATGCTGGTGCTTGGCGATAACGAAATAGAAGAAGGCAAAGTAGCCGTACGTAGCCGCGAAAATGGCGACGAAGGTGCGCAATATCTAAAAGATTTAATTGAAAAATGGAAAAAGGAAGGTAATTAAAATGAAAAAATATTTATCACTTTTATCACTCACACTGCTGGCGCTGTTTGCGCTGGCAGCATGTTCACTTTTTGAAACTGCAACGCCTCCAGAGCGAGGCGTTTGGCGTGGTGACGTTTTTGAAAGCCAGCATCTAGGCTTGCGTTTCACACTGCCAAATTCTTGGGAGATGGCAACCGATGCGGAAATTGCACTGATAGAGCACCAATCTGCACCGCTAGCTGAAATGGGTAATGACGATTTTACCGACATGATGGCAGTAAACCATTGGACCGGCGGCACCGTGAGGATTATGTATGAGCGCCTACGTGGTAGGTTTACAAATATGGATTCGTTTTTGCAGTTAACGGCGGAACATATTGAGGGCATGGGCATAGCCGTCAATATAGACTTCCCAAGCACCGTTAGGATTGGGTCATACGACTGGCATGTTGTAGGCACAGAATTTAGAGCCGGTGGCATGACTACGTTTAGCCGCCAATTTATAACCGTACAAAGAGGATTTATTTACTACATAGTTATCAACTACTACGACCATCCGTCGGAAGATGTTGAAACGATGTTAAGTTTCTTTAGCGACCTGTCTAGCCCAGCGCCGGCACCACAGCTTGCAAGCGAGTTAGTAGGCAATTGGCTATGGGACGAAGACTATAGCTATATTTATAATTTCAACGCAGATGGTACTGGTTTGCGCGGTTTTCCTTGGTTTATAGAAGAATTCGACTGGCGTGTTATAAATGTGCCTGGCGAAGGCAACAGGCTTATCATTGATGGCGAAGAAATTGCGGAAAGCTGGAGATACAGCTTGAGCGGCGGAGTTTTGACGATGGACGGCATTACGTTTGACGAAATGTACAGCTATGTGCCAGACTATAGGGATATGCCAAGAGATGCTGTTAATAATTACTTTGCAGGCACATGGGTTTGGGATGAAGATGACACATTCATTTACACGTTCAATGCAGATGGTAATGGTGTGCTTAATTATGTTCCGCATATAGAAGACGAGCGGTTTACTTGGTTAGCTTTAGCCGATGGGCGGGTATTAATGTTTGGTGACGAATGGGTAGATGTTTGGTTCTTTGAATTGGACGGCGATATATTACAATTAACAGATGCTACAAACCCAATGTTTGTATACACCTATATCAGAACAAACTAATGCTGCCTGAGAGTTTTATTACTCAAATGAAGGCTTTGCTTACTGACGAGTTTGATGCGTTTTTAGAAACATACGATGCGCCAACAGTGCGTGGATTACGGCTTAACAAGCTAAAGCCTTCTGATATTTATGCAGATTTACCGCCTGTGCCTTGGTGCGCAAATGGGCGTTACTATCCCGAAACAGACCGCCCCGCAAAAAGTATCTACTTTAATGCGGGGCTGTATTACATACAGGAACCCAGCGCTATGTGTCCGGCCGAGGTGTTAAAACCCGAGCCAGGGCGCAGGGTTTTGGATTTGTGCGCCGCACCCGGCGGTAAATCTGTGCAAATGGCAGGGTTTTTGCAGGGTAGGGGGCTGCTGGTTTCCAACGATGCAAGCCCCAGCCGCAGTAGGGCGTTGGTAAAAAATTTAGAGATGGCAGGGGTAACCAATGCGATTGTTACAACGGAAATGCCAAACAGGTTGGCAAAGCGTTTTGTAGAATTTTTTGACCGTATTTTGGTAGATGCGCCTTGTTCTGGCGAGGGGATGTTCCGCCGCGACTCGGATGCAGTTAAAGCTTATACATCGAACAAGCCCGTTGCCTGCGCGGAAATTCAACAGGAAATTTTGCGGGAAGCCGCAAAGATGTTAAAACCCGGCGGTAGGCTTGTGTATAGTACATGCACCTTTAATACATTGGAAAATGAGGGCACTATAAAAGACTTCTTGGCGAAACACCCGGAGTTTGTTCTCATACCTATAAGCCACGAAGAGCTTGGCATAAGTAAGGGGCTTGATGGGCTAGACGAAGTGGGCAGGATTTTCCCGCACAGGGCTAAGGGGGAAGGACACTTTGTTGCATTGCTTGAAAAATTGGTGGTGCCAAAAAAAACAAAACCAGCAGAACAAGGCACAAACAAGGCATGCGAGCAAGCTCGTGCCAAGGCATGCGAGCATCGTGCCAAGGCATGCGAACATCGTGCCGAGGCATGCGAGTATCGTGCCAAGGCTGGAGCACCTTTCACCAAAAAAACAAATTCACAATTTTTAGAATTTTGCAAAGAGCATATCATCCCGTCGCTTGACGGTTATATTGTGCCGCATGGCGTAAATTTGTATTTGCAGCCAGAGCCGGTAGATTTAAGCGGCCTGCGTGTAGCCCGCAGCGGTTGGTTTTTGGGCGAAACAGCAAAAGGACGTTTTGTGCCAAGCCAAGCACTTGCTATGGGCTTAAAAAAAGAAGATGTAAAGTATGCGGTTGAACTTTCTGAAAATGAAGCTGTAAAGTACCTTAAAGGTGAAACCCTTGATTGTGCGGCAGCAGATTTGCCAAGCACAAAACCTTGGGTAATGATGTGTTATAAAGGTTATCCACTTGGTTGGGCGCGTTTTGTACAAGGCCGGTTGAAAAATAATTTGCCTGTTGGTTGGGCGGTTTCGTAATGATGGATAAATATTTTATTCGTATAATTGTTGTTATGAGTTTCTTCATTGTGTGTTGGTGGACTTATATTCTTTTTGGAATGTGGGTAATTCCAGTAGCGATAAGTTTAATAGTTATTATCATTGCTGTGTGGTGGCATGCGAATAGAGTAACTTATTCCCCTTTGTTGCGCGAAGACCCTTGTGTAAGATTTGACGATATATTGGCTGTTAACCCGATTTTGGAAGGCGATATTCATGTTGTTGTGCGTACTAACGATTATGAAGTCTTAAATGGGTGCAATAAGGCTGTAACACATATGATTCGTGTGCCGTGTAACTCATGTAGTGGAACAGGGGCTGGTACCAACGGGAGCGCTTCTTTCTGCGTTAACTGCGATGGTAAAGGTTTTTCGTCTAAACATATGAACACTCCTTTCGGGGGATTCGGTTTTACTAAAAACTGCAAAATTTGCAAAGGGCGAGGGGCTGTAATAACAAACCCTTGCGATATATGTGAAGGCACAGGGGCTTATGTAGGCGTGATAGAAACTAGGTTTGCAATACCTGCCGGATATAAGTACAACAATTTAGTTGTATACGGTATGGGAAATTTTAAAGACGAGAAAAATCGAAGTGATTTGATAGTGACATTAAATAATAAGCACGGATATTTGATGTTTCCAATAGAGAAGTAGGGGTGCTATATGCGAAATAAAAGAACAGTAACTTTAGTCCTGTCAATAACGATGTTGTTGATAGCCATAACAGTAGGTGTGTTTGCGCTAATGCAGGACGGGCCGGTGATAGAGCCTGTTTTTGCAGAAGTAGACTTTCCGGAAGTAGAGCCTGAACCCGAGCCGGAGCCCGAACCTATCCCAGAACCGGAGCCCGAACCGGAACCGGAACCAGAGCCAGAACCCGAACCGGTTATCCACACAGCCCGCCTGGCCTTTGTTGGCGATATTATGATGCATCAGGCACAGCTGGACGCCGGCCAAGTTTCGTCCGGCGTATTTGAGTTTGATTATAAATTCCGCTACATAGCCCCATACATACAAAGTGCAGATTTTGCCATTGCCAACTTGGAAACAACGCTTGTGCATTCAGGGTTTAGAGGCTGGCCGCTGTTCCGTTCGCCCCGTGCATTGGCGGAGGCACTGCAAAATGCCGGGTTTGATATGGTAACCACGGGCAATAACCATAGTTTTGACGCAATGGTAGCGGGTGTGCGTTCTACTATCGAAATTCTAAACGACGTAGGTTTAGGTTTCACAGGCACATTTTTGGAGCCTGAAGATAGAGATATTCCCACAATTGTGGAAGTGAACGGCTTCACTTTTGCACTTATAAACATGACTATGCATACCAATGCCATAGACCTTGGGCATTATAATTACATGGTAAAAATCGTGTATCACGACCTTGTAGAGCAAGCCACAATAGACTATGAATTGATACAGCGTAGCATAGACCAGGCACGCGCGTTAAATCCGGACTTTATTGTTATGCTGCCGCACATTGGTATCGAATACTACGGCACTATGAACATGGCCGGAGGCGGCCACCAATGGGACTTTTTCGACAGACGGGACACCCGTTGGGTTAACTGGATGCGTACGTACCATTTTATGCTTGAGGCCGGGGCAGATATTGTTATGAATCACCACCCACATACGCTTCTGCCTGCCGAGTTTGTGTATATCACAAACGAAGATGGCACCGTGCGCCGTGGGTTTATCGCGCATAGTATGGCAAACTTTGTTTCTGCTCAGCGTACACAACCGAGGGAAGCCAGCGCCGTGTTTTATTTGGATTTTGAAAGAATAGATGATGGCCCGGCGCAGCTTGTAGGTGCTGCATTTACTCCGGTTTGGGTGCGCCAGCACGACCCTACACGTAATGGGTTAGATTTTACTGTGTTACCGGTAACGGATTTCTTGCGTCGCGTAGACGCTGGTGAAGAAATGCCGGATTTGCGCCGCCAGGATATTGACCGTTTGCGCCAAGTACATTTAGATGTAACGCATATGCTTTATGGTGAGCCTATACCGTTTGAATATATGGCTTATGAATATCCGATAGTGCGCAGCCGTATGATAGAGGAGTTCCCCGGGTTGCCGCTTTGGGGGACATTGCCCTGGAGGTAGGGCCGTCCGGCCGGGCAAGAGGCTTTGCCTTCTGCTAGTACCGTGTGCCCACCCAAAATTGCCCAAGCGGCGCACAAGGCGCACGCCTAAACAATTTTGTGCGGACACCATGCGGGCAAATCCCGTGGCGGAGCCCGGCAATCGCCGAAGGCAAAGCCCCTTGCTCGGCCTGCATAGGTGGTTAGTTTTTTTGCCCTGCGGGCGCATTAAAAACACTAGAGGGGAAATTTAATGGCTACTTGGGTTGCGCACATGCGTATTGCGGAGTATTTTATGAATAAGTACAGGCAGTTGGATAATGTTGCGTTTCTTGTGGGGAATATTGCGCCGGACAGCGGTGTGCCTAACGAGGATTGGAGCGTGTTCACGCCCGACACAAATGTATCGCATTGGCGGCAAGCAGGGGGAGAAATTGATGCCGAGGGCTTTAAAAAAGCATATTTGCATCCTGGGGACAAAAAATATTCTTTTTATTTGGGTTATTATTTGCATTTGATTACTGATATAGAATGGGGTAAATTTTTTGCGGAAAAAGAAAAAGAGCCCATATATGCAGAGGGTTTGAAGGCGGACAGTAAATTTATTTGGACTATAAAGAAAGATTGGTATGGGCTCGACCATGTTTATCTACACATGCTTTTACACACCGCATTGAATATATAACTAAGTTTTATCTGGAAAATTATAACGAGGAAAACCCCAATAGGGAGTTTCCGTTTTTATCAAGAATTGAAATGGATAATTTCGTTAGTGACACAATAAGCGTTATTGAAAACATGCGCATGTCATAAAAAAACACTCTGGTGAGTATATTTATCTATGAACTTACCGGGAGGTATTTAATGGAACGCACGCAAGTTAAGCACTTAGTTATAGGCGTATTAATAGCATACGCCATAACATGCATTGCATTTTTGGGTTACGCCATGCTTATTACATATACAAACATGAGCGAAGATAGCTTGCCTATCGTAGTTGCGGTAACAACATTTTTGTCTGTTTTGGTGGCGGGTTTTGACGCGGCTAAGGGGGCAAAAACCAAAGGTTGGCTGTGGGGTATGGCCGCAGGCGGTGTATATGTTTTAGTTATGGCAATAATAATGGTAATTCTGTTGCCCGGTTTTGCTATAGATGGGCGCACTTTTACAACCACGGCAATAGGCATAGCCGGTGGTGCCCTAGGCGGCATGATTGGAATAAATATACGAAAGTAGGCGTTTTACGTGACTACATTGGAAGCATTGATTTTAGGAATTATCCAAGGTATTGCAGAATTTTTGCCCATAAGTTCTAGCGGGCACTTAGTCGTTTTGCAACGGGTATTTGGCATAGAAGAACCGGCGTTAACATTCGATATAATTGTGCATGTAGGCTCTCTGTTTGCAATTGTACTTGTGTTTTGGCGGGACATTTGGGCGTTAATAAAAAAGCCCTTCCAAAAAATGACCGGGCTTTTGATAGTGGGTACTATTCCTGTTGTGGTTTTGGGCTTTTTCTTGCGTAATGCCATAGAAAATTATTTCCGCACCGGGCTTTGGCTTGCCACAGCATTTGCGGTTACGGGTTGTATTCTTCTGTTGGCGGACAAATTTACCAAGCTACCCAAAGAGGAAAAGGACATAACCTATTTAGACGCACTTATTGTAGGCTGTTTCCAAGCATTGGCGTTGCCGCCGGGTATATCCCGTTCTGGCACAACAATAATGGGTGCATTGTCCCGTGGCATAAACCGAGAGGCCGCAGCCAAGCTGTCTTTCATGCTTGCAATTATTGCAATTGCGGGAGCGGGAACATTAGAGTTAATTCAAGTTTTACGTGGGGAAGTTCCTCCAGCTAATATAGGTTTTTCGCAAATGGCGGTTGGTTTTATTGCATCTTTCGTTGTGGGCGTTTTTGCTATCAAACTATTGTTACGGTTAATTAAAGCCTGCAAATTAAAATATTTTTCATACTATGTGTGGGGTTTGGCGGCGTTGATACTGCTGGACACTTGGCTTATAAATAGATTTTTTTAATATAGTAAAAGGGGGCATACAGTGGCGCGAATGTATGACTTACGCCAGAAAGAAGTAATAAACCAAAGCGACGGCGCAAGATACGGCTTTGTAAGCGACCTGGAGATAAATATAAAAGAAGGTATGATAACGGCACTGATTGTGCCAGGCCCCGGGCGTGTGCTTGGCGTATTTGGGCGCGACCAAGAGTATCGCATACCTTGGGAGAAGATAACAAAGATAGGCGAGGATATAATATTGGTAGACTGTCATACCAGCAGGATACTTGTATCTAGTGAATAGAATAAAAAAAGAATCGATATAACCGATTCTTTTTTTATATTTATTTTAATTTTTCCAATCCATGCTCTAACCGCTTTAAACTTTCTTCCTTGCCTAGCAGTTCGCATATTTCTGTAGCGCCACAGGGGGTTGTCGGTTTGCCTGATAGGGCAGTACGTATAGGCCACAGTATCTGCCCTTTGCTTAGGCCGCTTTCTTCGGTTGCACCAGTTACTGCTGTTGCAAGTGATTCGTGTGACCAGTCTGTTAAATTGGTTAATGCTTTTAGTGCAACTGCCAACCCTTCTTTAGCTACATCCGGGTTGGTTTTCATTTTTTTGTGCGTGTATAGTTCAATATCATATTCTGGCAGTTGGTCTATAAAGTCTACAAGCTCGCCGCAGTCTTTTACAAACGAAACTCTGGATTGTGTCATTTTTGCTAAAACGCTGTAATCGATTCCCGGCTTTTTTACTGATGCTTGCAAGTAGGGTAGGGCGAGTTTGTAAAAAGCTCCCGGCACCATAGCTTTTATATGCTCTGCATTAACCCATGTGAATTTCACAGGGTCAAAAGTAGAAGGGGACTTGCTTATGCTGGAAGAATCAAAGACTTCTATAATTTCATCCAATGATAATATTTCTTTATTGTTGGGGGGGCTCCAGCCCAAAAGTGCGGCATAGTTTACTATCGCCTCAGGCAAGTAACCTTCTTCTATAAATTGCGGAATAGATGAAGCTCCATATCGTTTAGAAATTTTCTGCCCGTTAGCATTAAGCACCAATGGCAAATGTACAAAAATGGGAACTTCCCAGCCCAGCGCGTCGTACAAAAGTTTGTATTTTGGTGTAGACGTTAGGTATTCGCTACCGCGCGCCACGTGGGTTATTGCCATATCGTGGTCGTCTACTACGTTGGCAAAGTTGTATGTTGGCATTCCGTCGGATTTTATTAATATTTGGTCTTCTAGTTCTTTATTTTCTATTGTAATGCTGCCATACACTTGGTCGTGGAAAGTGGTGCTGCCTTCCGGCATTAGTTGGCGTACAACGTATGGCGTGCCGTTTTCCAAGTATTTTTCTATTTCTTCTTTAGATAGGTTATGGCAATGGCGGTCGTATTTTTTTATGCCTTTATCGTCTGCCAATGTGTCTAATCGGTCTTTTTCGCAGAAACAATAGTAGGCATGTCCGCTTTCTATAAGTTTTAGTGCTGGGGGCAGGTAGTTTGCTTTGCGTTCGCTTTGGATGTATGGCCCATATTTGCCTTCTCGTCCGGGGCCTTCGTCATAATTTAGGCCGGTTAGACGCAATGTTTCAAAAATTGCGTCTGCCGCACCTTCTACATAGCGGTCTTGGTCGGTGTCTTCTATGCGCAAGATAAAAGTACCGCCTTCGTGTTTTGCTATCAAAAATTCGTAAAGTGCACTTCGTAAGTTGCCTATGGTCATAAAGCCTGTTGGGCTTGGTGCATATCTTGTGCGTATTGTTTTTTGCATTCAAAAAACCCCTTTCAATAACCGACATTTTAGCAGAAGATTACGGTTATCGAAAGGGGGATCGTTATTTTCCAAATATTCTTTGTTAAAGCGTCAATGATAGGTGACAAAACAATAAATGATAAAACAGCATCACTCGTGGTCAAGCGCAGGCACGCTTGCCTGGGGTGTTGGGGGCAGGCAGTCCCCAAGGTCTTATTACATGATAGCTAAATATTTGCTTAAAACCTGGTTTGGCGATTGCATCCCTAAACATGTCATGATGTAGTTGTTAGATTTGTGCTGATAGTTGGCAAGTTTCTTTCTTCCATCAGCCAACGAAACCATTTTTAAACTGTTGTAAAAACGCATTTGGTCAGTACGATGTTGCCGCTCTACCTTGCCGTTATGCCGCGGTGTAGCTATACGGATTCGTTTGTAGATTATATCAAGGTTATACAATGCTTGCTCAAAGAGTGTTTTGTGCTCAGACTTCGTAACAAGCAGAGCATTGGTAAATTCTGTA
>Ga0123355_10007003_pt1 | contig 16794 bp, 11 predicted proteins | sample TergutEmb28metaG_3_FD_89872 | JGI IMG/M metagenome (GOLD analysis project Ga0123355, IMG submission 89872) | Embiratermes neotenicus P1 segment gut microbial communities from Petit-Saut dam, French Guiana - Emb289 P1 | ecosystem: Host-associated > Arthropoda: Insects > Digestive system > Gut ...
AAGTTTTTGGAGTGGAATGTTCGGTTTGTAAGCGTGGTTGACAATGCCGATACGTCGGACAAGGGTAATAAGAAATCGCGGCAGATTAACGGGCTTGTCAACGAGTGGTTTTTGGAAGATTTGTCCGACAATATCCGAATGGTGCTGAACAACAAACGCAACGAAGGCAAGTATATCGGGAGTTACGAGCCGTTCGGCTACGAGAAGGACAAGCTCGACAAGAACAAACTTGTAATCGACGAAGCGGCGGCGGAAGTTGTTCGACGGATTTTTGATATGTACATAAGTGGTATGGGTTCGACGATTATAGCTCAAACGCTTAATCGCGAGAGTGTTCCGAATCCGTCGAATTATAAAAAACTCAAAGGCGTTCCGTATTCGCCGCCCAAGCAGTCAACCACGCGCGATAAGTGGAGCGACACAACCATTCGAGCAATTCTCACCAACGAGATGTATATCGGCAATATGGTGCAGGGAAAGTTGAAGCGTGTGAGCTACAAAAATCAAAAACTTGTGCGAGTTCCGAAAGAGCAATGGGTGATTGTTGAGGGAACGCACGAGCCGATTGTTGACAAGGAGTTGTTCCAACGAGTTCAACAGCGATTCGGCAAGTATGCGAAACCTTGCAAGGACGGGAAAATCAATCCGCTTGCGTATAAAATGAAGTGTATGTATTGCGGCGGCAGTTTTCACAAGCACAAGTCAAAACAGATTGATTATATCCGTTGCCGAACAAACATCAGTCAGCACGAATTGTGCGTCGAGCAAAGTATGCGGCTTGACACACTCACGCAAATCGTTCTTGATAAGATTAACGAGTTGATTGAGCGATACAAGGACGATGATTATATCGAGGATAATATCGTGATTATCGACGAACGAGAACGAGAGCGTGGTAAGCTGGAAACGCAACTGCAAGATGCGCAAATCAAACTTGACGAGAAAACCCTTGTGATTAAAAATTTGTATCTCGATAAACTTAAAGGTGTGCTTACTGAGGAACAGTTTGTGGAATTCAACTCCGGATTTCTCGCGGAGAAGGATTTGCTTGAAAAACAGCTTGGCGAAATTACAGCAAAACTTGAAAATTTGGATAAAGCCACGGACGAATTACAATCCAAGCGGGAGCTAATCAAAAAGCACAGCAAAATCGAAGTTTTGACGAAAGAAATTGTGGATAAATTCGTTGATTTTGTTGAAATTGGCAAAGATGAGGACGGAAAAATTGTAAAGATACATTGGTTGGTGTAAGGTAATGCTTTTCAACTGAAAAGCAATCCGAGGAACTTGTGCATTACTTACTCAAGGAATTTGAAGTTGAGCCGCAGAAAATTTGGGAATCTAACATTTTCGGCAAGTCGTTGCACGAACTTGTCAACGAAGGATTGCACAACAAACTGTACAAAATGCCGGACGACGCGCAGGAGAAGTTGCAGGAAACGCTGCAAAAAATCATAAACGAGGGCAGCGGCGGATTGATTTGTATTATATTATAGTAGGAAATTGCAATTTTAAAAATGGATTGACGTTTTGTCAATCCATTTTTTGCGCTTTTGTACAAAAATCACATAAACGTAAATTTGACTTCGCAAGTTGGAAGAATACCGTTAAAGTGTCGTGGAAATATGATTTTTTTAATAATTTTATGATAAAATTCAAAAAAAGCTTGACATAATTTGAGTTATAGTGTATAATTATCACATAATCACGCAAATTGTGTTGCGAAAACCATTTTGTTATTGTTTCTAATTCCGAATAATCATAATTAACAATTAAATAGGAAAAAGCAGGCTGAAAGGCCTGCTTTTATTTGCCTTTAGGTAAATAAGCACAAAAACCGTAAACTAAACTTGTGCATTTCGCCAATTGACAGGTTGTGGAAATTAATGATATAATCCATTTCAAAATTACATATGGTAGATTGGAACTTGTCAAATCCAAATTTTGTCAAATAATGAATGGAATAAATATTTTAAAAGAAAGCAGAAGGAGGGAATTTTTAGTGAAAAGATGTAAAAAAATATTGGCGGTGTCGGTGGCGCTTGCAATGGTACTGACATTGTTGCCGCTAATGGGAACAACGGTAATGGCGAATGCGTTTGAAGAAATTGACATTGACACACTGACGAGTAGGGTGGTTCTTGAACCGAACACGGACTATCGTTTCTTCAGCGGAACGAATAGCACCTTGGATTTTAGTAGTTGGAGCGGTCCTACGCAACATCTAAGGCAACTTATATTCGCTGATGCGTCATCGGCCGGATTTAACGGCACGATTACGTTGTATAATATTACTGTACACGGCGCAGGAACTCAATCTCAATCGTACATCCATTTTGATGCAGGCGCGAACGATATGACGGTTAATCTCGTTATTATTGATTCGACGCTGAGTATGCAATCCGGCAACGGAGGCGACATAGCGATTGTACATGTTCGCGAAGGTGTTGAGAGGTTGAATTTGAATGTGACGCTTGAAGATTCACGTCTCCGTGGAATCCCGGTAGGTACAGCGTTTAATGCACAAAACGGTGCCGGAGGTATTCACATCGGCGGCATTAGCACAAATTCTAACCCTGCGTCTACTTATCTCGGTTCGCCGATGGATACGATGTTAGACATTACGCTAATCGGCAACAACGAAATAATAGCCGGCAATGGCTCGACGGGAATTAACGTTCCCGCGGGTTCTACGCTTACGATTGACGGTCCCGGTTCGTTGACGGTTCGAGGGCTTGTTGGAATCGGCGCAAACCGAGGTGGTTCGGGTGGAATCGGCGACATCACGTTCAACGGTGGAACGGTTCACGCGGGCTCTAACGGTAATCCCGCCGGACCGGCAATCGGTTTCGGTGGAAACTTGACACCTGCGACGGGTGACGCTAACATTAACGCGCCTTGGTTGCTTAGAGCAGAAGGCTCGATTACGATTAACGATGGCGCAACTGTTACCGCAATCGGCTCGCTTGAAGCCAACGGCGGCGGCGCGGGAATCGGAAGCGGAGTTTCTTTCCCAAGTCCGAGGATTACAATTAACGGAGGAACGGTTGTCGCAACCACCGGGGCTGCCGGAGGAGGCGCGCCAATCGGGACGGGCATAAATGTCGGTCGATTTACTAACGCTTCTGCTGACAGAAGCGGCATTATGGGAGATATAACCATAAACGGCGGACATGTTACTGCAACGGCGTTGCATAACTTTGCTTCGGCAATCGGAACTGCGACGCCGGAGCACCGCGTAGCGACTGACGCGATTACTGATTTTACAACAGGAAATATTTTCCTTCTTGGTGGAACGGTAATAGCTGAAGGCGGAACCGGTAATGCTGCGAATCACTATCGCGCTGTAATAGGTGGAAATCATGCGGTGACGGCGACTCCTGCTCCTGCTGTACGCCGCAGAGCAGCGGTACAAAGTTTGGTGATTTCGCCTAATGTGAACCTTACGATGACCTCTCATTTTGCTAATATGCCTCATATCGCACACGTTGAGAACGTTTTCTACCTTAACGAATTCCCTGCGATTATGGGTCATATGAATAACGCGGCTCAGCCGCTTCCGACTCCGCACCCGATGGAGACGGTTCCGGAGAACTTCACAATCGCGGTAGACGAAGGCACTGCGGACGTAACGGCTAACTTCTCGCCGTTCGGTCCGTTTGCGGCGCTTAATTCAGTTCTATTCCGCGACGTGACGGAAACTCCGAGAGAACTTCGGTTCTTCAGCAATATCGCGGCGACAGGTAACGTTACGTTCAGCGCGGACGAATTTGATGATGAAATCGTTGACGCGGAGGATTTGTTGGCCGCGACGGCAGAGAATCCTGTTGTAGTTGAGTTGGGTGAGGGTGACGGCGGTGACCCAACTCCGGAAGTGTTCACGCGAGAGGGTAACGACCTCGCGGCGTACATTGAGGTACCGTACGACGCTGATTGGGATTATGTATTAGCGGCACTTCCGACAGTGATAATCTTCACGTACACAGGCGAGAACGACAACGACATAGACGTGTATTACAATGTAACGTGGACGCCTGCGGCGATAACAGCAGGCGCGACAGTAACGGTTACCGGAACACTTGAGCGAACAACAGACCCAAGCTCGCTTCAAACGTTCCCGTTGGCGGCGACGACGATTACGATAGATGTAGAAGTTGACGCGGCACCGGCTCCTGACCCAACAGTTGCTCAAGCGAGATTTATCGGTGGAGAGAATGCGTTCGCGACTCAAATCGTAGCTGGTTATCGTCGTGTAATGTTCACGCCTATCGACCCGACTAATGCTACTCCTGTAATAGCAGGCGCGGCACGCCAACATTGGGCTTGGTCAGTGGAAATCGGCGCGTTTGACGGATTGGTTGCAGGAATTCCGACTAATATTGTTGATGATGCAGACTTGCTTGAGTGGTTGAACAACAACATGGATTGGAACGAAGGAACACCTGTTGCGGTTATCACAAGATACGGCGACATGGCAGACAACAACTTCGCTTCGCGCGGAGCGCAATCAAGAAATATTTTAGCTGCTATGGTAAACGGAGCTACAGCAACGCCTGTTCAGTGGTTGCAAGCTGATGTTACAGGAAACAACTTTGCTGACGGTGGAACAGCGAATCTAAATGCGTTCCAAGCAATGATGCAAGCAGCATTCCCGCCGGCACCGATAGTAACGGAGCAAAGTTTCTAAGCTGTTGATTAACTAAAAATAAATTAATGGTAGTGGCCGGCCTTTGCCGGTCACTGCCACCTATAAAACGACAAAACTTTAAGGGGGAAGAATTATGCGTTCTTTAAGAAAAGGTTTAGCTATAGTTATAGCTTTATCTATGGTTTTTTCAATGTTTGTGTTTAACTTTGCGACTTCTGCCGCGGTTACAAGTATGTCTTTTACTGCAGTAGCAGTTGATGGAGCCGACCCGGAAGCTTGGGAACTCGACGACGTAATTGAACTTACGCTTAACATTACTGCAACGGGTGTGAGTGTTATGGACCTTGAGTTTGGGGTTCCTGCGGGACTTCGGTTGACGGCTATTTCTGATTCGGACTGGTCCGGGTCTGCGATACCGTATGGTCCTGATGTACCTTTTGCACAAGTGAACTACATATTTTTCACCGGTTGGGGCGTTCCGGGCCCTGTGACTTTCACTTTTGAAGTTACTGATGTTGCGCTTGCGGAAGATGCTGAGTTTGACTGGATTCGCGCAGACGCATTTTTAGAGTCGGCTGACCTGCTTGACCCGCCTACAGACCTAATAGATGGCGGTAATGGTGTCGCTCAACCGTCCGGTCCAATTGTACAGGCGCCTGCCGGTGACCATTTCTTCTTCTTCATCAGACCGTATGCAGGTGAAGATGAGCAGCGTGTTGGCCATCCGTTCTTCGGTGTTGACCCTGACGAAGCTCAAATCAGAGCAGGCGGCACGCGAGCGCTTACTCCGGGTGGAATGTACGAAGCTTTGATATTCATGATGGACCTTGACGGAACGTTGGTTCGTATCGCTGTTGGAGCGTTTGATATTACCGACGAAGATGTTGACGGCGAGCCGTTGATTGAGGTTGTTTCATTCGAGCAAGGCGTCGATTTCATCGCTTCTGACTTTTACGCTTTCGAAGTAAACGTACATGGCCCGGGAGACCCGTTGCGTTATCAAGCAGCTCCCGCTGCTCGGGCAGGGCATATTGACTACATCAACGAGGCAGGCAGATTCTTCGTAGCGTTAGAATTACCTTATTCACTTGCAGGTCAACCAAATATTCCGGGTCAACCGATTGCTACCGGATTCCACGCTGCTACATTAACGTTTAGAGTTCATGAAGACGCGAGAGATTTAGCTAATATTCCGTTGTTCACATCGGTTCACGAACTTGTGGGCGAGTCAGACCACTGGGATGCTATCTCTGTTGGTGCTGTTCATGAAGGCGAAGAAGGACAAGAAAATAAAATGGTTACATCGTGGCTTGTGGAATCTGAAGAGTACACCCACGTTTATGTTCCGGGCGTTTGGGAAGAAACTCGTTATCGTCTGGTTTACAGCTTTGTAAATCGTGATTCAGTTCACTACGTTGACATTGACGATGTTTGGGAAATTGAGATAGACCAAGACGAAGTTCCTGAGTGGCGTCTTAACGACAGAACGGGCGAGACGACGTTTGAGTTGGTTGCTGACGTTAACAGACCTGTGATTGCAGGCGAAATCGTTACTTGGTCGGCAGATAGAGCGGGTATCGAGTTCGAAAACGTGCCGTCGGAAATTGGTGACGAATATGTGACGGTTGAAGTAACAGTTACTGACCCGGACTTCTACGGTTGGGTTGAAATCACTGTAACCCGCGGAAGATATGATGGTGACGACGAGTATGCGTACACAGAGTACACGGCTTGGATTGAAATCGCTTTCGTTGAAATTTACAATGAAGACGGAACTGAAGTTTTGACAGATAACGAAGATGACCCGACATTGCTTTCGGTTGGTGAAGAATTCGAGTTTAGCGCAGTTGTTTACCGTGCAGAATATGACCTTGAAGACCCTGCGAACCCGAAGAACACCGAGTACGATTGGACGGATGTTCGCATTTCCGTTTGGAATGCTGGGCTTGAAGAGTGGGAGTGGGTAGTTGCTGACCCGTCTTACTATGATTTGACCGACGGCGTATTCACTCCGTTTGTTGCAGGTAGATTCAGACTTACGGCGACAAGTGACGATATTGCTGCGCGTCCGGGGCTTTATGCTCACACGTACGTGTTTGTTACAGGAAGATTGAATCTTGAAGGACGATTTACGTTAGCGGGCAAGTTTGAGTTTAACGTATATGATTGGCAGTGGAATCACGGCGATACAATGCGTGATATAGTTAATGCAGGTATTCTTGTTGAGTTGATTGATATGGAGACAAACACTCGTATCCACCCTGATGCTTATACCAGAACAGACGGTTTGGGTAACTGGTCTTTGACTAATGTATTAATTGATGCTGATTTGATTGATGTTTTCGCTGAGCCTAACCGAATTAGATTGAGGGCTTCAAGACGCGGCGAATACGACCGTGACGGAGCCGGCAATTTCGTTAGAACAGAAGGTTACTTGAACGCTGAAATCGGTCTTAATACAGTTGGTGGAGGCGTTGCGTTTGATAGCACGATATTCATCGTACCTCATGTTAGATTGCATCCGGGCGCGTTTATGCCTGACGATTTGCTTCCGGGTGGAGTAAGAAATAACGTAACTTCGTTTGACGTTTCATTAATTAGAGCGCTTGTTGGCTCAGAGGCAACCGGTCTTTCTCAAGCCTTTGATGTTAATGAAATTTGGGGAATCGACATTCATGACTTTAACAGCGTTGTTACAGCTCAACAAGTAAACATTCTTAGAGCGACGCTTCCACTTTCAGTATTACCAACAGTACCGACACCGTAATATTACGAAATTTGTATTATTGTACGGAAATTGAATGAATTTACCCTGCAAGGGCGGCGTTTTTGGCGCCGCCCTTGTGGACGCTTTAAAATATGTAAGAAAAATGATATATTCTAAGCAGTTTGCGTCAAAACTAACTTTGAAAATAATTACGCTTTTCGGCGTTTGTTATATATAATTTCGCAAAGGGTGAGCTGATATGAGAAGGATTATTGCAATAGTTTGCGGTTTGACTTTCTTTAGCGTAACGATGTTTGCGTTAGGCGTTTTTGCGGTGGAACCGCAAGCCGCGGCGAGCTTGATTGCGGAATTTGAAATAGAAATTACGGTTGACGAAAACGAAAATCCTTTGACGAATATTGCGGAACCGATTTTCGTTGGCGATGTGTTTAGAGTTACTGTAACCATGGAAGAATTCCCCATGTTGTTAAGCGCACAGTTTTCGTTAAGTTTTAATCCGGATGTGGTTGAAATGGTTGATTCATTCGGATATTGGATTGATTCGGTAGAGGGATTCCCTGCCGCTTCGGGATTTTTTTATCAAGGACAAGCATTTGAAGAGGGATTTTGGAATGGGCGTATTCGCGCAGAAACATGGCGTTTTCCGTTTTTAAATCAAGAGGACGGAACGTTTGGAGTATGCCTTGAAAGCCGCAATCCTCAAGAAGGGAACACTTTGGAGGGCAAACAGACGGTGTTTTGGGTATATTTTAGAGCAATTGCGGTAGGTGGCACAGAAATTCGGGTGAATCAAGCGGCGATATTGCACCACTTTGATAGAACAAATCTCCTGAGACCCGGTCGCACTGACTTCAACCACATCTCGCCGCCGATTCACGTGACGCCGCTAAGAATTCGCACATCAGACGGGGAAAATATCAGAAGAATATCTCAACTTGGCGATAGACGAGAAGTTTACGCGGAGCTTTACGATGACACGGTTCCCGTCGGCTCGAAGTTGATTTTGGCGGTATTTGACAATGGTCGGTTTTACGATTTGCGAATTAGTTTTTCGAATCAAACCGAACCGATTGAACTGCCGAACGGCATAAATAGACAAACCGCAATGATTCGAGCTTTTTTGTGGAACGATTCAAACGATATGGAACCTAAATTTGCGCCGTTGGTGCTGAGGTGGTGAAACTATGATTAAACGATGTTCGGCGATTTTGTTGTGCGCGGCATTACTTTGGCTAATGATGGTTTCGTCTGCCGCGTCTTATGATTCCTTGCCGAAATCCAACGGTTTAACTCCGACGATTTACTTAGAAATCGACCAAGTTGGAGAGAGGATTAACGCGACTATTTGGTTAGAAAATGTTTCGGCGCGATTCGTCCAAATGGATGTTAAATTCAATCCAACTGTTGTACAACTTATCGACGTAAACGGAAATCCGGTAATAAGCCGTACGAAAGACAACGCGATGATTAACAACGGTTTAGCGGGCTTAACGCCCGGACAAGCTTTAGGCAATGGCAACAATCCGCAATTTTGGAACGGTTGGTTTTTTACAAATGACAACGTTCCTCGCGCGAACAATTCGGACGGATATTATCGGTTGGTTTTTGGAACTAACGGAGTTCGGTCGATTGAACGAGAAAGTTTGCTAACTTTGCACTTTGAGGTCATTGGAGCAGGTAATTCGGGAATCAGTTTTGCCAATTCCTCACCTTGGTGGCAGCCGCTTTATATTGGCGAGGAAAGCGAGGGCCTTCTGCGAGTGCTTGAACCGCGGCTTATGGTTTTGGATTCGTGCAGAAATGAGGTTACCGGAGAAAATATAACTCAGTTGGCGAGCCGCGAGGAAGTTTACGCAGTATTTTTTGACAGGCCGGACAGCTTCGCGGGAACGCAATTGATTATAACGGTGTTTGACAACGGGCGTTTTTACGATGTTGACATTAGCGAAACTTATCAAACCGCTTCGGTAAGGTTGCCGACGGATGTGCAAAATGCTACAGTTAAAGTTTTTGTGTGGGATGATTTGGGAAATATGAACCCTGAATTTGAACGATTAGTGATTGGAGGAGAAAACAAATGATTAAACGGTTTTTGGCAACAATGCTTAGCGTGGTATTTCTCTTAGGAGTTATGCACATGCCCGCTATCGCGGACTTTAACCAAGAAGACAACAACATCCGTTTCTTTATCAGAGCGGTCAGCTCTACCGTTGAGCCTGCTAATGAACCTCAACTGATAGCGGGTGGCGACCCTGCATTGATTAACGCCGCAGGCAGGGTTGAGCTTTCTCCGGGCGGGCAGTATGAAGCCTTGATATATATAACCGGATTGGGCGCGGTTCATCAAGTGGTCGGAACCTTTGGGTTTGACCCTAATTTGGTTCATATTGACGCGTTCAATACTACTCCGGCGTTTGATAATTCTTCGTTCGAAGCCCTCGGAACGAATCATGGAGTTGGACAAAATCCGTTGCTTTATCAAGCGGGAGTTGGAATTGGAACTGAAAATATTAACGCTGCCGGAAGATTTTTCGCGGCGTTAGGCGGGCCCGGAACTGTTACGGGAACGGCAATTCCTGCCACCGTTGGTGCGGACGCTCATTTTTTCACAATTGTATTTACGGTTGACCCTGGAGCCGCCGACGGCGTTGAATTGCTTTTTGAACCGATTGACGAAATAGCGGAGCCGCCGTTGTTCAACCACGCGTTTAATATGTTGACGGCGACTTTTGACGCGTGTCTGATATTAGGACTTCCGGCGGGATTGTACTTCGCAAGCTGGTTTACGGTGCCGACTATAATACCGCCTGACGACCCGGAGGGAGGAAGCGACGTACCTTTCCACCGAATTCAAGATTCAATGAATTATGTCGAAATCGTGTCGAGCCAAGCTCAAACTCTGCCGCCTGAAGAAGTAATCGTTTTCGAAAACGAGGACGGAACTGTGACGGTAATTGTAAGAAACCCGAATTGGACTCCCCGCACTGAGATAACTCTTTACGACGCGGAAACAGGCGGGAATCGAATAGGGTATCCGACGTACGTTAATGAACACGGGGAAGCGGTTTTTATCATTAATCCGGTAGATTATCCCGAGGTTTTGGTTAGAGTTTGGGCTCAAGCGGAATCGCGGGAACCGGCAAAACTCCCGAGTTATCGCGAACCCGGCGAACCCGACGAGCTTACCGGAACTCACACTATAACAGTTACGCTTACGGGTCAAGTGAATACCGGCGCGGAGCGGAACGCTGACAACGAAATTTGGGTATATTTCACAGTGAACAGCGGCGCGCCTCAACGCGCGACAGCGGGAGCGAATCACACGTTCACAATCACCGGCATTCCGCACGGTTACACGGTTGAGGTTTTACCGCCGCATTGGCGGTCGGGCTACAGCCGCGACGGCGCGAACTTTAACAGAGAAATATTTGCTAACCACGAAATTTCGTTTCGTTACCATCGTCCGAGTGTTATCAACCGTCCCGGCGCCGGGATTCCGTCAATTACTTATCCACCGTTGACAACGGTGACGATTCGCGGTGTTGACGAATACGGTAACGAAATTTATCGTCAAACGGTAACAAATGTTCGGGTTGATTCGAGGCAAACGGGCTACGCGCCTGACTTGGAAGGATTTATCCTTCGTTCAGACCAGCCGGAGTCGAGAACTATCACAGTTGTTGCGGACGGCGAACTGAACGTGATTACGTTTATTTACGTTCGTCCGATGCTTGAGCGAGACCGCCATTTCCGATATGTTTTTGGATTCCCGGACGGCACAATTCGCCCCGAGGCGCAGATTACTCGTGAGGAAGTTGCGACGATTTTCTTCCGACTTTTGACAACATCGGCGCGGAACGTGAACCGCGCAAGCCATCACACATTCCCCGATGTTGAATTCGATAGATGGTCGAATCAGCAAATCGCGACAATGCAACGCGCGGGGATTGTTCAAGGTGACTTTGGAGTCGGAACTTTCCGTCCCGGCGATTCAATAACTCGCGGGGAATTCGCGACAATCGCAATGCGGTTTGACAGATTAACTCCTGACGCGACGCATAATTTCTCCGACGTTTCGGGACATTGGGCAGAAACGTCAATCGCTTCGGCGGTTCAACGCGGCTGGATAGTCGGTTATCCAGACGGGACGTTCCGTCCCGACCAGCAGATTACTCGCGTTGAGGCGATGACGCTGATTAATCGCGTGCTTGGAAGGAACGTTGATTCGTACGGGCTTTATTGGGACATTGTAATCGATTGGCCTGATTTGCCACAAACTCATTGGGGATTCTACCAAGTTATGGAGGCTACGATTTCGCACAATCACGAAAGACGGCATGAGGGAACAGCTAACAACGTCGAGAATTGGACGGGCGCCGGCGCGGATGTTGATTTTGGCGAGATGATTTGGACTTGGAATGAATATTTAGGGATTTATGTTTCTGCCGGCAATGTTTAGGTAAATTAAAACCCGTCAACCGGCAAGGTTGGCGGGTTTTTTCGCCTTGTTTCAAATTAATATAAAAAAAATTAAAAATTTATGAAAATTTTTGTTGACAAAGGATTGAAAGTGTGGTATTATAATTCGTGGTGAGCAGAAACCGTCATTGTGCAACGAAGAGATAAGTTGTTGCGATTGACAATGGCCCGTTGGTCAAGCGGTTAAGACTCCGCCCTTTCACGGCGGCATCACGGGTTCGAGTCCCGTACGGGTCACCATAGCAATATTAAAAAAAATAGCAAAGATAACCCCCGAATATACTATTATTTCGGGGGTTTTGCTATTTGTTTACCATTGGAAACGGCGGCATAAAAACAACAAATATAGTAATTTTTAAGAGGTAGACTGTATGGGTCTATCTCTTTTTTGTATGAATATTTATTATATGTTTCATAAGTAATGACCGCTTTTGCTGTTCTTTTTCGGTGAACGACATTATTTGGGGCGGATTTACACATAAACAAATTTGGTTTAGGCGGTTTTGCAGTATCAGTAATGTTATAATATTGGAAAAAAGAACAGTTGAGCTATAACAGGCTTGACTGTTCTTTTTTTATTTTAATTTTAAGGCGGTTATTTGGTTGTTTAGGTTTTACAGGCAAATTGATATTGATATTTATATTTAGATTGGTTTTTGACTGATTGCAACATTGCAAAAACGGTGTTATGGATTGCCCACGTTTTCGTTGTGTACTATCGAAACAATTTCGCCGATTTCACCGCTGTCAACAATCTTTTTCAACTCAGCGAAAAATTTTGTATACCGCAAAACATGGCACACCACAACCTTAACGCCTTTCGCTTCAGCGGCATCCACAATAGCCTCACACTCAGCGGGTTCAGGCGAAATCGGTTTTTCCAAAAGCAGGTCGTAGCCCATTTCAATCGCTCTCATTGCGGGTTCAAAGTGCATTTTATCCTGTGTACAAATCATTACGGAGTCCGCGAATTTTTCACGAGCAAACACATCTTCCCAAGTAGTAAAACAATTTTCGGCGGGAATATTGTGTTTTCGCGCGAATTCGGTTCTTAGGGCTTCGGTCGGCTCTGCAACGCCGACAATTTGTAGCTCTGAAGAGTTTTCAAGCGCGTAATCGGCGTATGTCCTGCCGCGGCCGCCTGCGCCGATTAAAATTGATGTGATTTTTTCCACCCAATCCCCTCCTACCGATACAACGGGCCGTAAACCTCGCAAGCGCGGTAATCCTGACCTTCTTTATCCATTCCGAACGCGTTCCAGCTCGCAGGGCGCATAATTTCCTCTTCCGGCACATTGTGCATACAAACCGGAATCCGCAACGCCGAACAAAGCGCAATCACATCCGCGCCGATATGCCCGTAACTGAACGTGCAATGGTTCGCACCCCAATTGTTCATAACGTCGTACGCGCTCGCAAACGCAGGCGAATCCGTCAATCTCGGCGCAAACCACGTGCTGGGCCAAGTGTAATTCGTCCGCTTCCAAAGCGCGTCGGAAACATCGTCGGGCAACTGCACCGTCCAGCCCTCAGCCAACTGCATTACAGGTCCCAAACCTTTCACCATATTCAAGCGAATCATGGTCACCGGCATTTCAGATTTCGTTTCCCAGCGCGACGAAAAGCCGCCGCCGCGGAAATATCCGTTGTCAGCCGGGCTCCAAGTTGTCGCCGCGAGGCAAGAGTTCATATCCGCTTCCGACATCTCCCAAAACGGCTTGATTACCGAGTTTCCTGCCGCATCTTTCGCCGCGCCCGAACCGTCCAAACACGCCGCGCCCGAGTTGATAAGGTGAATCATTCCGTCCGAGTTTTTGGCAACTCCTGCCAAATCAAAACCCGTCACGCGCTTAACCGCCTCAGGGCTCCAATACGTCCGAACGTCGCAGAAAACCTGCGAAGTACCCGTCAACAGCTTGCCGAACAGCATACAAGCCGCGTTAAGCGTATCGTTCTCGGTTGCCAAAATGTAACTCTCACGCGCGCCTTCCCAGTCGAATGACGAGCTCAAAATCGCCTCGGCAAAATCGGCATTCGGGTAGAAATCCGTCCATTGCCGTTGACCTTGAAAGCCAGCCGCTATTGCGTTGTGACCGAGTTGCTCCTCTTCACAACCCTTCGGCAAATTCGGATTTCCGCACATCAAATCCTTGATAATTACCGCCATTTTTACCGCAAATTCGAATTCTTCCTCTAATTTTTCAGCCGACTTCTGCAACTCGGGTGGATTCGTGTCAAGCCCAATCGGGCATTTCTCTTTCGCCCAAGCCAGCGCGGTTTGGAACTCCGATTCATCGTAAATATTCTCGCTCATTCGGCGAATCAACTCAACCTCGTCCACCGATTCCACGCGCATTCCGAGGTAATCCTCAAAGAAATCGTTGTCGATAATCGAGCCCGCAATTCCCATGCAAGAAGAACCGATTTGCAGGTACGAACGCCCGCGCATACACGCCGCCGCTAGAGAAGCGCGGCCGAATCGCAGCAACTTCTCGCGAACGTCGTCGGGGATTGACATATCGTTTGAGTCCTGCACATTTTTACCGTAAATTCCGAACGCCGGCAAGCCTTTTTGCGCGTGTCCCGCGAGAACCGCCGCGAGGTAAACCGCGCCGGGCCGTTCGGTTCCGTTGAAACCCCAAACGCCCTTGATTGTTAGCTTTTCCATGTCCATTGTCTCGCTTCCGTAGCACCAACACGGCGTTACGGTCAGCGTTACACCAACATTTTCGCGACGGAATTTGTCGGCGCAAGCCGCCGCTTCGGGAACCCGCCCGATTGTCGTGTCGGCGATTACCACGCGAACTTTCTCGCCGTTCGGGTAGCGCAAATTCGCCTCGAATAGTTCTTTCGCGGCTTGCGCCATATTCATTGTTTGCTCCTCAAGTGAGCCGCGAACGTCCAAAACTCCGCGCCGCGCGTCAATTGTCGGGCGAATTCCGATTGCGGGATATTCGCCGATACTTCGGTTTCTCATGATTTTTTTCCTCCTTAAGTTTGATGGTTTAAACGCCCAATTTTCGCAAATATTCGCGGCTTACTCGTGCCAATTCCATAGCAGGACGGTCGGGCGATTGGTCTTGCTCTACCACAATAATTTCTGCGCCGACTTTTTCACTCGCCGCCAAGCGTTTTGCACGTACCGTTGGAGAAATAATTCATCCACGGCATTGGCTTTTTATAATCGTTAAACGAAATTTCTCGACTCGAATTATTAAATTTGTAACCTTTTTGCATTTGTAACTCCTCCTAAACTTATGACTTTATTTCCTTTTCCAATTCAACAATTTCTTTCAATTTTTCCGGTATATCAATTTTTTGCGGACATTTTGCAGAACATTTTCCGCAAGATGTGCATTGCTCCGGATTTGTTTTATCGCCTCTTGTGTTGCGCATAAATCCGGTAAATCTATCCGCGATATTGTGAATATAGTAGTCGTTATAAGCCCATAAAGCGCCGACAATATTTACATTAATGGGGCAAGGCGAACAATAATTACAGCTGGTGCAACCAATTGCTTTAGTATTTTCGATTTCATGTTTCACTTGTTTTAACATTTCAAGTTCTTCATTAGACATCGGTTTCGGATTTGTCAAAGTTTTAATGTTATCTTCAACTTGTTCCGGTGTACTCATTCCGCTCAAAATTACTTTAATGTTGGGTAAATCGGCAAGCCATCGAAGTGAAAAAGACGCGATTGACGCGTTATCTTCCCTAAACGGTTCGAAAAGCGCGGTAATTTCGTCGTTAAACGACGCCAACGTTCCGCCTCTTACGGGTTCCATAACGATTGTCGGAATTCCTTTCTCAGCAAGTATGTTGTAGCCTTCAATCCCTTGTTGATGAGTAATGTCAACATAATTGAGCTGAATCATACAAAATTCCCAATCATAGATTTCAATAACTTTTTTGAACCCTTCAAGACTATCGTGAAATGAAAATCCGATATGCTTGATTTTTCCTTCCGATTTAAGTTGTTCTAAGCTTTCAAGAATTTTAAATTTTTTAATGGGTTCGATGTCGTTTCCGTTTATTCCGTGAAGTAAATAGAAGTCTATGTAATCGGTTTGAAGGTTTGCAAGTTGCTCCTCAACTACTTTGAAAACGTCTGCATCTTCTTTGACTGCGCCAACCGGCAATTTTGTCGCGTAATACAAACTTTCACGCGGATGTTTTTTCAAAAGCTGCCCCATTACCTTTTCGCTGTTTCCATCGTGGTAAAACACAGCCGTGTCAAAATAATTAACCCCGTTCGCAATTGCGAAATCAAACATTTTTTCTGTTTCTTCAAGATTTACGTCACCGTAGTTTTCTCCTTGAATTGGAAGCCGCATTGTGCCGAAACCAAGAAGGGACGGCGAAACATCTAATTTCTCTATTTTTCTTCTGTCTACCATAAATTTCATCCCCCTAATTGAATGTCGTGGTTTTTCTCCACCTATAAAATAATTAATAACTCAGAAAAATTTTATCATAAAACTACCGATAAAGCAAGTCCTCTTTTTTACGATTTGTACACAATTTTTTGAATTTTCTTATTTCAACATTGCTTACTTGGCTGCAAACACTTATTTTATAAGGCTTATGCTATGCCCCTTTGGTGCGAAGTCCTATAAATGATACAAAACAGCACTTGCCCATTGTTGCCGAGCCGCAATGTGATTTCGTGAAGCCGCCAGCGTTTCTCCATAAAAAAGCGAGAATCCGTAATCAAAGAAATGGTGAACAGTAGCGTTAAATGTCTATCTTTCCAACTTTGCTCTGTATCGGCGCATTATATAATAATTATCGTCAGGAAAAAGGCTCGTTAAAAAATCGACAAAATTTTTACCAAAATTTTATAGACAAACGAGTAATTTTGTGGTACAATTGAACATAATAATACTTGACCACATAAATTACGATTAGGACGTGTTACATATGAAAAAAACGACTGAA
>Ga0123355_10007004_pt1 | contig 16794 bp, 13 predicted proteins | sample TergutEmb28metaG_3_FD_89872 | JGI IMG/M metagenome (GOLD analysis project Ga0123355, IMG submission 89872) | Embiratermes neotenicus P1 segment gut microbial communities from Petit-Saut dam, French Guiana - Emb289 P1 | ecosystem: Host-associated > Arthropoda: Insects > Digestive system > Gut ...
GCGACGCCACGAACGACGGGGCCGATATCGCCATATCGGCAATCGGCGAAGCGCGGCGCGCCGCCGATATGATAGACAGGTATCTGTACGGTGAAGAGCTTGTATCAGCCGCGCCTTATCTTGTGCGCGGCGAAAAAACACCGGAGGATTTTGCGGATTTGGCAAAATACAAAATCCCCCGCATGAAGATGCCGCACCGCAAGCCGGACGAGCGCAGAGACGACTTTTTGCCCGTAAACCTGCCGATGTCGGAAGAAGATGTGTACATTGAGGCTAACCGCTGTTTAGAATGCGGTTGTATGGACGTTTACGAGTGCAAGCTGCTTAAGTATGCAAATGAGTATGGCGTTCACCCTGAGAGATACACAGCCAAAACGGAGAGTACCAACAGCATAAAAACCGACCACCCGTATATAAACTACAACGCCGACAAGTGCATACTCTGCGGACTGTGCGTCAGGTTCTGCGATCAGGTCACGGGTGCCTCGGCGCTCGGACTTGTCGGCCGTGGTCTTGACACTAAGGTCGCGCCCGCTCTGCTCGCGCCGCTCGGCGAAACTGACTGCATCTCGTGCGGCGGATGCGCCGCCGTCTGCCCGACCGGAGCGATCACGGAGACAGTTTTTGTTGATAAACAAGTCCCGCTTAGGGAAACTCAGAAGGAAACCGTCTGCTCGTTTTGCTCCGTTGGATGTAAGTCGAAACTCTGCACGCACGGAGATATGGTTATCCGAAACTTGCCGTTTGATGAGCAGTCGCTCCTTTGCGAAAAGGGCAGATTCGGGCTTTTTGAGACGGTCGAGAAAAAGCGCCTGCCCTCCCCTCTTATAGGCGGCGAGCCGTCAAATTATGACGACGCTATGGTGTTTACCAACAAAAAACTGCAAGGCCTCATGGCCCAATACGGCCCCGACTGCGTCGCCGTTTCCGTATCTGGGCGGTACACAAATGAGGAGATTTTGCGGGTTAAAGAGTACGCCGAAAATGTGCTAAAAATCAAAAATGTGTTCTCATTCGGCAAGACAAAAAGCGCTCTTGCGGAAGTCTTCGGCGACGATGCCTCAACTGCGACGCTTGACGAGATGGAAAATGCGGAGCTTATAGTCGCCGTCGCGCCGAATAGCCTGATTGAAAATCACGGTGTCGCCGCGATGCGGATAAGGCGCGCGGTCACCCGTGGCGCAAAGCTGATACTGGTCTCAGACGAGGACAGCTTGCTGGACAGTATCGCGCAACAGAGGGTCTCTTCTGTGGATGCACTGGGCGAGATAGCAGAGCCGGTAAAAAAAGCCCAGCACGCGGTTGTCGTGTTCGCGAAAAGCACCGTGTCATTTGGTGATGCTAAAAAGCTTGCCGAGTTCGCCGTATCCACAGGCCATGGCGGAGTTGGGCAACCTAGAAGCGGCGTACTCCAGCTTTTGCCGGAAGCTAATTCACAAGGACTTTGCGATTTAGGCGTAGACTCCCGCGAACAGTATGTCGAGGCAATCGAGAACGGGAGCATCCGCGGCCTGATCACATTCGGCGAGGACCCGGACGTCGATTTGACGAAGCTTGAGTTCCTCGCTGCGCAAGATACCTACCTGACCGAAACAGCAAAGCGCGCCGACTGCGTACTCTTTGCGCCAACGGCCTTTGAGATAACCGGAAGCTTTACGAACGTGGATCGCAAAACACAGTACATTTGAAGGTATTTATAGTATGTTGTCGATTGATGAGATAAACGAACTGCTTGATGAAATTGCCGAAGAGCTGCCGGCGGAGATTTTTCGCGACCTTAACGGCGGGGTAAGCCTGCTGCCGGATACAAAGCTGAGCGAGTACAGCCATGACGGCGACCTGTACACACTCGGGGAATACTGCCGCGACCAGATGGGGCGGTATATCAACATATATTATGGCTCGCTCTGCGCCGTTTATCCGAACGCGCCGCGCGCGAAAATGCGCAAAAGGCTAAAAGAGCTTCTCGCGCATGAGCTGACGCATCATCTGGAGTCGCTCGCCGGTGAGCGCGACCTGGAGATTCAAGACGAGATTGATTTGCATGAGTACAAACGCCGCCGAGGGTCTGATTAAACCAGGGCTTCTATATCGGGCCTGCCTCGCATAGGATATGACAATTCTATGCCAGGAGGGTTTATTATGCACGAAACAACCCCTGCGGCCGCGGGGTCGCACACACTGCCGCCGCTGCCGTACCCCACCGATGCGCTTGAACCGGTGATTGACAAGCAAACGCTCACAATACATCACGATAAGCACCATAAAAAGTATGTTGACGACTTAAACAAGGCCGAACTCGCACTTGTGACAGCAAGAGCGCAGGGCGATTACGATTTCATCAAATACTGGGAGAATGAGCTTGCGTTCAACGGCTCCGGTCACATTCTGCATAGCATCTATTGGACCATTATGACGCGCCCGGACACAGGCGGGGTCCCCGGTGATTACACGGCTAAGTATATAGACTGGTACTTTGGCGGTTTTAACGCTTTCAAAGCGCAGTTTACGGCCGCGGCGAACGCCGTTGAGGGGTCGGGCTGGTGCATTCTGGGTTACAATCCGGCATTTTTCCGGCTGGAGCTTTTGCAGTGTGAAAAACACCAGAATCTGACGCAATGGGGTCTTATCCCGGTGCTTTGCTGTGACGTGTGGGAACACGCGTATTATTTAAAGTACCAGAATCAGCGCGCTGAGTATATCGACAATTGGTGGCGGCTTGTCAACTGGCCCGAAGTGGAGGCGCGGTTTATCAAAGCTTCACAGGGCATTTTGCCGCTTGTTTAGAGTCTGAGAAATTACACCCGAGGGAGGCAAAGCCTATGTCATACGTAAAGTGGGAGTTCGAGCGGGCGCGGTGCGTTCTGATGGTCATTGACATGCAAAACGATTTTGTTCTTGACGGCGCCGTTATGCAGGTCAAAGAAGCAAAAAATCAGCTGCCCAAGATTGAGAAGCTGATCAGTAGATGCCGAGAGTTTGACGTACCTGTCATATACACGATTCAGGAGACTGACCCCGTCTTTTGCCCGCTTGAGGTCGCCGCATTTCCGCATCTTAAAGACGCTGGGATGCGCAAGGGTACAAAAGGTATGCAGGTCATTGACGAACTTGCGCCGGAGCCTGACGATATAGTCATCAGAAAGCGTCGCTTCAGCGCATTTTATCAGACAGACCTGGAAATCATTCTGCGGAATATACGCGGAGCCGACGAGCCGGTTGATACAATCATTATCTGCGGGACTGTGACCAACATCTGCTGCGAATCCACCGCGCGGGACGCGTTTTTCCGGGACTATAAGGTTGTTTTCGGCACGGATATATGCTCCGCCGTCACGTTAGAGGCTCACAATGCGACTTTGGCAAACATGGAGATATTTGGCCGGAACATGGACTGCGAGACGATAATCGCGGCACTGGAAAACGGTAAAGGGTAAAATGATGCGAGCGCCGCGCTACGGCACGGCGCAAAGAAACGCCCGTCGGGATTCATTCCCGCCGGGCGTTTTGTATAGCCTAAAGTCGCGCGTGGTTACTTTTGCTCCTCCGCTATTTCTTCCTTGTTGCGCTTTTTGAGCCAGGAGACAAGCATCCTGGTATAATAAACGGCATTAGAGCCAATCGCGGACACCGCTATTACAACGGCGATTATGTTGTTGAAATATACGTGATTAATTATGTTAAAGACCCGGTTCGCGACAAAACTGACACGCATAAGATTCGTCCCTTCAAGGACATTGCCGACGATAAGCCCAAGCAGCGTCGCACAAATCAGCCATTCCAGCCATGCGCCCCTGGTGGGTACCTGAATAATATACACAAGCACTATCGTCGCGCCAATAGTCAGCACGGCAAATACTATGGCCAAACCATAATGTATCCATTTTTTCACTACCTTGCCTTTTGCAATACGCATGTCAACATACATGAAGACATAGTTTCTTATCGCCGCAAGTCCAAAAAGAACGCCGAGCGTGTAGTTTTCCAACAGTGATGCGGATACGGCCAAGAATGTGCTGAATACACCGGTCAATAACAGCAGTTTTATTTTGGCTTTTACCTGAAACGCCCAAATAGCAAATATAAGCGCCAAAAATGCGAATACCTGACTCGCAATCCAAATCGGGTCGTCTAACCGAATTTCCATACTAAATTCCTCCTGCGTCCATTGTTAAACATTGACAAAAAAAAATGCGGAAAATCCTGGAACCCTTGCAAAGACTAATGCGGGCTTTATTTTAATACATAATTAGACGAAAGTCAAGCGAAAGAATCATTAAGTTCTTGAATCTGCAATACAAGAGATTAAAATGCTAAATTCTCTTGACATTATTACATTTTTGAGATATATTGAGGATGGCTTCGAGTCGGGTTTTTACTGACCATTGGGCTATACAATAGTGGGATCTGCCGTTTTTGACAAAGGAGCTTTCCGTTTTAAGGGGGTTCCTTTTTGTTTTCTTACAACGAATGCAAAATAATCAGCGCTGCGCCTCTCGCGGAGATTAAATCTTATCTGCGAGAGCTTGACTGCACGGAAACCTCCGAGCTTGTTTATGAATACGCGGGTCTGAAAATTGAAATCACCCCTACGGAGAACAGCGCGCTTGCAATCCTCAATATACCGCGGCATATGATCCACGTAAGCGGTGATCGAACCCTGGCTGAACAGTTTTTGACCGATTTTAGATTCCGATTTTTATCCGCCGGAGGTTAGTGTGGTTACCTATTCAGACAGTTTGCAGAAAATATACATAGAACTCACCCAGCACTGCAACCTCAACTGCCGCTCATGCTTTCGCAGCAATTGGTCGCGTCCGCCCGTTCATATGGACGAGGCTGTTTTTGCTAAGATTGCGACTGAAACCACATCCGCTAAGACGATTGTGGTCGGCGGCGTTGGCGAGCCGACTGCACATCCGCAGTTTTGCCATTATTCGCGGCTTTTGGCCCATGAGAATATGGAACTTACCAGTAATGCGTACCGGTGGGATGATAATACACTCCAGACCATTGCCGATCTTTATAAAAAAGTGACTATATCGGTGGACGGCCTGCCGGCCTCGTTTTTTGAGGCAAGAGGCTTTGCGTTTGAAGTCATGGCTGAGAACGTCAAAAGTCTTGCCGCGAAAAAGAAAACCGCGCGCGCAAAATTCCCGCTTATTCACGCGCAGCTTGTATTATCAAAAGAGAATTTGCACGATATAAAAGAGCTTATCCCACTGCTCAAGGAAAGAGGGTTCGAGCGTTTTGTCATATCAAATCTGCTGCCGCAGACCGAGCAGGATAAGGACAATATCGTCTACACGCCCTATCTTGACAAAGAATTGCGTGATTTTGTAAACTCGTGGTATCCTGTCGCGTCTGGTAACCAGCTGCCCATTAAAATCCCGCAGACTAAATTTAGCGCCGAACACAGATGCGCTTTTGTGGAAACCGGGGCGCTTTTCATAACGGCCCAGGGCAATGTCGCGCCCTGTTACCGTTTCGCGCACGACGGGCAGGAATATGTCTTCGGACGCAGGAAAAAAGTGCGCGCAGTCTCTTTTGGGAACATTTTGGAAAAACCCCTCTCCGAGATTTGGCGGCGCGAAGATTATCTGACCTTCCGGTTTCAGAACTACGCCAGCCGGTACCCTTCCTGCATCGACTGCGACTATGTCGAGTGCTGTGACTACATTACAACCAGCGAGGCGGACTGCCGGGCCAACGAGCCGTCTTGCGCCGACTGTCTGTGGTGCAGGGGGTTAATTGAATGCCCATAGTTTTTCTTGCAAAACTGAGGTTTTGCAAGTAGGGGCGCACTTTGTGCGTGGGCAGCTAAAAGTCGCCCCTACTTGTATTGAAGAAATAGAAAATGTATATATTATATTGGAGGAATAGCTTTATGACAACATCTTACAACGGCAAAATTCTTAGGATCAATTTAAGCACCAAAGCCCACAGGATAGAGAATCTCAATCTGGATCTTGCAAAGAAATTCATCGGAGGCCGCGGACTTGGCACAAAACTGTACATGGACGAGGTTTCGCCCACGATTGACCCGTTTTCACCCGAGAACAAAGTGGTCATCGTAAATGGCCCGATGACCGGAACAGCCGTTCCCACCGGATGCCGCTATATGGTCGTCACCAAATCCCCGCTGACCGGCATGATCGCCTGCTCCAACTCCGGCGGAAAATGGGGTGCGTCGCTGAACTATGCGGGCTTCGACGCCATAATTATCGAAGGCAAGGCCGAAAAACCCTGCTACATCAACATCGTGGACGATAAAGCGGAGATTTTGGACGCATCTGGCCTTTGGGGGACAACGAGCGAAGAGTGTAAGTCCAAGCTTGAGAAAGCTCACCATGGCTGCTCTGTCCTGAACATCGGCCCTGCCGGCGAGACCCTCTCCCTCATCGCCGCGGTGATGAACGACGGCGAGCGGGCCGCGGGCCGCTCTGGCGTCGGCGCAGTTGTCGGCTCAAAGAACCTCAAGGCAATCTGCGTAACCGCCGGCAGAAGCACCATGCCCGTCCATGATGTTGAAGCGCTCAAATTAGTCACGACCAAATGCATGAATATGATCAAAGAAAACGGCGTTACCGGCGCGGGACTTCCCACTTACGGTACTGCCGTCCTTGTCAACATCATCAATCAAATCGGCTCATACCCCACCAAAAACTGGCAGGAATCCTATGACGAAAAAGCCGATGAAACCTCCGGCGAAACGCTCAAGGAGAAATTCTTGGTTAAAAACGGCTTCTGCCACAGATGTCCCATCGGCTGCGGACGTGTCGTCAAGATTGACGATGATGTTGTCGGCGGGCCGGAATATGAGACTATCTGGGCATTTGGCAGTAACTGCGGCGTTTCCGATCTGGACGCAGTCAACCGCGCTAATCTCATGTGCAACGAGATGGGCAGCGACACGATTTCCGCCGCCTGCACCATTGCCGCCGCTATGGAACTATACCAACGCGGTTATATAAAAGACGCGGAATGCGAAGGTATACCGCTTGTCTGGGGTAGCGGCGAGGCAATCGAAAAATGGACAGAGCGTATGGGCAAAGGCGAAACAGCGCTCGGCAAACTGATGGCGCAAGGCGCTTACCGTCTTTGCGAGCATTACGGTCATCCCGAATTTGCCATGACCGTCAAAAAGCAGGAACTGCCCGCATACGACGCCCGCGGCATTCAGGGCATCGGCATTACATACGCCACAAGCAACAGGGGCGGCTGCCACGTCAGAGGCTACATGATCGCGCCGGAGGTTCTTGGGTCGCCTGAGGCGCTTGACAGAACGTCGATCGAAGATAAGCACGTCTGGGCCAAAATCTTCCAGGATCTGACCGCCGTGATCGACTCAATGGGCCTATGCCTGTTCACTTCGTTCGCCCTCGGCGCGCCTGAGTACGCCGAGCTGCTCAACGCCGCCACCGGGACCGACCACGATGTCAACAGTCTTCTGGAGGCCGGAGAGAGGGTCTACAACCTTGAGCGTCTGTTCAACCAAAAGGCCGGCATGAAGCCGGAGGACGACACCCTGCCCAAACGTCTGCTGGAAGACCCGATCCCCGACGGAGTGTCCAAAGGCCAGCTTAGCAGACTGTCTGAGATGCTTCCCAAATACTACGAAGCCAGAGGCTGGGTGAACGCGTTCCCGACTAAGGAGACCCTCCATCGTCTCGGTCTGTAAATCATGGAAGTCCGGTTATTCGCAACCCTTAGGGATGGTCGCGAGAATGCCGTCGATGTGCCGTGGTATGAGGGCATGGACGGACACGCTTTGCTAGATACGCTGGGCATCGCGGTAGACGACGCGGCGATTTTCCTCATCAACGGCGTGAGCAGTAGGCCCGACGCGATACTCAAGGCAGACGATGTCATCGCGCTTTTCCCGCCGGTCGGCGGAGGATAAGAAAGTTTGATAACGTAAAAGTCCCCCTGAAACTCAGATTAGAGTTTCAGGGGGGCTTTTTTCGCGGCAATGTTCAAATTAATTCACCAAACTTTGACGCATATCGCTATTTCCTGTCAAAATTTTGCATATTTTTCACTCTTTCCATTGACTTCCAGCGCAATTTATTGCATAATGTATATAAAGTGGGATTATTGTCTGCAAATTTTTGGCGAAAAAGAAATGCCGGTCAGTTATTAACTGCGTTAAAGGCATTTTAAGGAGGTTGCGTTATGTTTACTTCGAGGATAAAAAAAGCGATTTCGTTTCTGATTGTTATTGCAATAGCCCTCTCCCTAATGTCGGCCCTGCCCGGTTATATCATGGCTGAAACGAGCGCAGATAACCCATGGGATTTGAGTAACTTTGTACAGGATGTCACAGGATTTGACATGAGCGGCGACACCCCAACGCAGATATATCCCGGATATGATAATTTATATGTGGGCGATACATATAGATTTTTAATCAATTTTGCCGGAACGTCGCAGCTCGAATATAATCCTGAAGGAAGACTTGAATACCGGCTACCCACCGGACTTTATATTCAAGACGCTATTGCTGAAACGTCGATTTACTACCCGGATGACATTGGCTGGTTTGAAATTGATTATACCGGTCTTATCACTGTGTGGTTCGATGATGTCGCCTTGCAGACGCTGGATGATGTCAGTTTCACGCTTGAAATCTTCGCACAGCTTACAGAGGATGCTGGTGACAGCCTGGATTTCGGCAATGGCGTCGTTGTCGAAACTATGCCTTTTGGGATCATTGCCACGCTGGCCAGTGGGTACAGCTCGGATTTGGCTGACTTTATCACGAGCGTACTGATGTATGACATAAGCCAGGATCCTGAGGTGGAAATAGGTTCTGGCGACACTACATATATAGGCAATAAGTATAGGTTTGTAATCACCTTCGCCGAAACGCCGGAGCTACAGCTCGCTTATAATTCGAATGATATGCTGACTTTCCAGCTCCCTGCCGGACTCAGTATTCAAACCGCGGTTGCCGCGACGGCGATTCAAATTGCTAACGGCGCTACCGTAGGTTGGTATACGATCAGCGCCACCGGATTAGTCGAAGTATGGTTCGAAGATGTTGACCAATATGGCGTTCCAACTACTGACGGCAGCAACTATATCGACCTCACCGACGTGACCATCACGCTTGAAATTTTCGCGCAGCTTACGGCGGATGCGGGCGGCGGCCTGGATTTCGGCAATAATATTGTCGTTGAGTTTGAACCTCCGATCCCTCCCCCGCCGTCACTGACCGTGTTAAAGACTTCCCGTTACGACCCCAACACGGAACGGATATACTATATGATCACCATAACGGCATTGGGCGCCCCGGTCAGAAATATCTGGCTTTCAGACACCCTGACGATTAACGGCCAACCCATATTAAACACGCCAAACAACGCTTTTTACGGCTTCCGGTTTGCACTAAACGGAGGCACTAATTTCACGCCTATGGATGTAAATTGGGTTACTCCTAATTATGCTTACTTTACATACAACTTTGGCGATTTAGTACTCAATCCAGGCAACTTTATAACTGTCTATTATTATCTCGACCTTCCATTACTTATCGCAAACAATCCAACCCTTGTCCCCAGTCTGTTGGAATACAATTTTAATGTGTCAAACACTGTCTCCGTCATAGGTGACGGCACTGACGGCGTTAATGATTCAACAACTGATAATGTCAGAAAAGACTTCCCAATATCAAAATCCGGGACGGTTGTTTACCCATCACCTCCCGATGAGCCGTATTACCAGATCAGATGGACAATCACAATAGGCAACGGCGAAACGACGCGGCTAAACGGTGGAACTGTAACCGACACGCTCGGCGCGGATTTATTTCTCCCAACTGAAGATCAGATAGCAATAACTTTTTACGGTAATCCTTCCTCCAACATCATATTTGACGGCACTGCGGCCGATCTAGGCGACTTTACAATAAACTCTACCAACAACGGGTTTACATTCTCAGTCCCCGACACCCCCGGCGATGATATCTACCAAGTTGTAATTATTTTCTACACACAGATTAATGCCCCACCACACGCAGGTCAACCTGGGATCGTTTATGAAAATAATGTAGACTTCAACGACGGCACAACGGACTTCGGCACCGGCGGCAGGGTTCCGTTTACCCCGCCAACATCCGGCATTATCAGCAAAACGACGTCTGGCATATGCGGAAACCCGGACGATGGCTACTGGGTCGATTATACAATAACGGTCGATGTGCCTGGCGGGATTATGGCCCAGCAGCTATACCTGTTCGACAACTTATTGGTGGGCCGAGGCGGTACCAGAGTACCTAATATTCCATACTGGAATGGAAACCCCGGTGTGAACATCACCGCCGCATTCACAGATGGAACCCCATTGCCGACACTAAATCCTTTGCTCTTTTTCCTCGACACGACCACCGGCAATTATAACGAATGGCGGATATATTTCGGTACGGACCAAGCTGGCGGGTATGTGTCCTGGCAGTATTCCCAGCCGGTAACGCTTACCGTTGCGTATCGCATATACTTGGACAACACGACGGTCGATATAATGAGAAACGATAATACCGCGCAGTTGACCAACGCGGTATATCTGATCAACAGCGACCCATCCCTTCCAATCATTTTTAGCGGCCCCGGTGCAAACACTGTGGCTGGGGTGAACGCAAACGACTCTTGGCCGATCTTTAAAACAGCTCAAGCAACGGATAACCCCGGGCTGTTCACTTATACGGTAACGCTAAAGGGCAACTACTCCTCCAGACCAACCCCCTTTCTGCAAGAAGGAAAAAGCCCGACGTTTACAGACACATTTGACGCCAGACTTGGATATGTGCCTGGTTCGTTTTATATCATGGACACGGGTAATCCGCAAAGATTCTTCGCACCCGCGCCAGGAACTGATGTCAACATTGTCGGAAGCTCAATCAGCGTGAATCTGATTGATTTGCAAGAGTTTAACGGCCCTCCCGCACTGGGCGGTGAAGTCATTGATGACGAGCCTGGCTACTGGTTCGCCTTTAAGCGCAATTTCGAGGTTCACTATCAGCTATACATTCTAGAGCCGGGAACAGCGATACAGGGCCTCACAAACACCGCTTTGATATCGGTGAACCCGGGTGAGTGTATATTCACAAACGGCAACACCGTCAACTATAACCCAAATCCGCTTTCAAAAACAATGGAAGCGGACGGCTCAGAATTCGTACATGTGGAGATCGTTATAAACCCGGACGGCAGTTACATTTTCTCCCCAGATGGCGGAACAACAGGGCCGGCCGAAATTACCGCCAGAGATGTGCTTACCAATCTGATACTGTACATGGACACTGTAGAGTTCTATACCCAAACTTTCATCCCGATCGGGGCTAGCGGCGTATGGGATGGCGTATGGACACCTCAGCCGCTAAGCTATAACGACAGCGCATTGTGGAGCGTTAATGTCGTAAGCCAAGATATTGTCGATTTTGTGTTGCCAAATGAAACACCGATCATGATCGCATACGATGCGCTCGTTACAATACCAGTGGGCAGTACAGGCGATATCAAAAATGAGATAAGCATATTCGGAACAAGTGACGACTCCGGTGAGGATCAGTACTACGTAAGCGGCTCACAAGCCGGCGCCGGCGCAAGCCAGCTGGACCTTCGAGTGTTTAAGAGAGACGGCGTGGGCAACAATCTGTATGGCGCCGTATTCAATCTTTACGTTACGGTATTGCCAGGTTATACTGCCCCCACTGGTCTTACTGGGGTACTGCCCGTGACCGTCGCAGACGGCACAACCAGAAATTTCTATCTTCTGGCCGATAACGTAATGACTGATGAAAACGGCATCGCGTGGTTTAGTGACCATTGGATCAACGCTACATACCAATTATTATTCTTGCTGGTCGAAGTCGACGCGCCGTATGGTTATACTGCGATTAATGATCACACATTCTTCACGATCAACCCCCATATATCACCTGCGACAATACTCCAGCACGAAACAATCCTTGGAGAACCTATTAACCAAATATCCGACTTTATTAACATCACTAATATCCCTGATCACCTAGACCCCGGTACCTTAAGGGTATTGAAGCAAATCAACGGGCTGACAGATTCTGAAATATCGCAGTACTTGCAGGACTTCCAGATTGTTATTACGGACCCACTCGGTGTTGAGAATGTCTTTGGCCTCAATGAGGCGCTGGCTGGTATCGTCCTTAGGGATATTATGCCAGGGATATACTTTATCACCGAGAGAAATGCCGATATCGCAAACTTCATTCTGGAGACAAGCCCACAGCTTCCGATCAGGCGCTTTATAGTGCCTAACGACGCCGGCGAGGTGCTTATCGTAATTGATAATACCTATACGCCAACAATACCCAGACCGCCGAGGCCTCCGATATATCCGCCTATAGCACCTCCTGTGCCACCTATTTATCCGACGGAGCCGACGGAGCCAACCTATCCGACCCATCCGACATATCCAACAGAGCCGACAGACCCCACGGCCCCAACGGAACCGACATATCCGCCGGAGCATACAGATCCGACAGATCCGCCTGTAACCCCAACGGCTCCGCCGCCGTCCCCGCAAACAGGTGACAGTCATCAACCGGCGGTCTTGGTCGCTTTGCTGATAGCTGGCATTCTGTTCATGGGCGGCGCAGTTGCGTACCTGATTCGGACAAAGATTTTAGATAAACGCGATTAACCACACACTTGCATATGCGCCGCTTGCTTTCGCAAGCGGCGCATATTTTGCGAAAATAAACCCCCGGCCTAGAGCCAGGGGTTCTTTTCATTGCAGCTGTTGTCTACATGCCCAGATATGCTTTCTTGACATACTCATTGTCGAGCAATGACTCGCTTGAGCCGCTCAGCGCAACGTTCCCGTTTTCCAGAACGTATGCGCGAGACGCTATTTCAAGCGACTGATGCACGTTTTGCTCAACAAGCAGAACGGTTATGCCCTGCTCGGACAGCATTTTTACAATGCGGAAAACTTCGGTTACAATTATCGGAGCAAGACCGTATGACAATTCGTCAAACAGGCACAGTTTCGGCTCAGACATCAGCGCGCGGCCCATTGCAAGCATTTGTCGCTCACCACCGCTCATCGTTCTGGCGAACTGCTTCTGCCTCTCCCGAAGTTTGGGGAACAGCTCAAAGATATATTCCATAACTCTGTTTCTGTTCTTCCAGTTTTTCATCTTATACGCGCCCAGTTCGAGATTCTCGCGTATAGTCATGTCCGGAAACAGCCTACCGCCCTCAGGCAGATAGGCGATTCCCCTATCAATTATCTCACTTGAACGCAGGCTGCTTAAAGACTCGTCTTGGAATTTGATTTCACCTGAAGTGGGCGTCACAATTCCGGTTATCGCATTCAAAAGCGTCGTTTTCCCCGCCCCGTTAGCGCCCAGCAAGGCGACAACCTCGCCCTCTGAAACTTCCAGATTAACGTCCCTTAAGGCCTGCACATTTCCATAAAAACAGTTTAAATTTTCAATGCTCAGCATAGCTACTTACCATTCCTTTTGACTCAGGATTTGCCCAGATATACTTCTATTACCGCGTTGTTATTCGCTATTTCATCGGGCGTACCAGAGGCTATTTTTTCGCCGCGATGCAGAACGACGATTCTTTCGCAAATGCTCATTATCGCCCTCATCACGTGCTCGATCATAATAATCGTAATACCTGAGTCCCGTATCTTTTTGACGAGTTCCATCGCCTCCTCGACCTCTGTGGGGTTAAGGCCCGCCATGGTCTCGTCCAACATCAGAAGCGTTGGTTTCGTGGCAAGCGCTCTTGCCACCTCGACTCTTTTTTGTCCTGCCAGTGTGAGATCCGGCACATGCCGGCCGCCCTGACCTCCAAGTCCGACATATTCAAGTATCGCGTCGGCCTCTTGTTCAGCTTGTTTGCGCGATTGCCCGGTCTTACCGAACAACGCGCCCATCATCACATTCTCGCGTATAGACAGTCCCGGAAAGTTCTTCGCCGCCTGGAATGTCCGTCCTATACCGAGCCGGCAGATATGATTCGGTTTGCGGCCACTGATTTTAGTGCCGTTAAACGTAATAGTTCCCGAATCCACTATGTAAGCCCCAGATATGAGATTGAAAAACGTCGTCTTACCGGCGCCGTTTGGTCCGATGAGACCCATGATTTCGCCTTGCTCGACCTCAAAATCGACGTTATTCACGGCGGTGAGACCGCCAAAACTCTTTGTTGCGCCTTCAGCTTTAAGTATTGGCATGGCCTACGCCCTCCTTCTCTTTTTTGGACCCTTTAATCGCGGCCACGATTTTATCAAAGATTTTAACTAAAAGTCCGACAATCCCGTCCGGCATGAACAGTATCGCAATTATCATGACAGCGCCGATCGTGATCGGATACGCAAACGGGAACCGCGTGAGCAGAACGCTCTGAAGATACGTGAAAACAGCAGCGCCGACAATGCCGCCTGCAAGGTTCCCCGTGCCTCCGAATATAATCATCAGGACAGGCATAAACGAGTATCCCATTTCAAACGTGGTGGGCGGGTCAATATACGGTCGGGAAAAAGCGACTGTGGCCCCGGCCGCCCCCACAAAGAACGAGCTTATCGCAAACATGCCAACTTTTACGACGGTGGTGTTGACCCCTATGTGAGCCGCGGCCTCCTCACTCTCGCCGATGCAGACAAGCGCTTTGCCAAACCGCGAACGCTTGATAAGCCACGCGACAACAAGCAGGACAACAAGCACCAAAAGCAAATAATTATACACGGCAATACGCGATACGCCAAGCCGCTGGAAACGGCCGAGGCTACCCCTCGTCGTAAGCTCCGTCCAGGTCATGACATTTCTCAAAAGCTCACCCAGGCCGAATGTGAATATCGTAAAATAAACGCCCCGGAGACGCAGTGTACACGCACCTATGAGAATGGCCACGACAAATGCGCTCAAACCGCCGATCAGTATAAGCAGCGGAATCGGCACCGAACCTTGCACAATCGCCGTCGCGTATATACCTATCCCGAAAAACGCGGCATGCGCGAGTGTTATATATCTCGTCGGCCCTGAGAAAATACCCCAGCTCACGGCCAGGATTATGAACATAAGTATTCTTGTACCCAGGGTTATCACTCTGCTGTTCATAATAGGCCACACAAAGACAAAAATAATTGCCAGCAGCGCTATGATCGGCGGTATGATCTCCCTAAAGTTTAGTTTCCCTTCGGATTTAAATGATGAAAACATATATCCCCTACCTCCCCAACAAGCCTTTTGGCCGTACAAGGAGCATTATCATTATGATGGCGTAAAACGCGGCGACTGTGAGAGCCGGATCAAGATACGCTGTCACAAAAGATCCAACAATGCCGAGTATAAATCCACCGATAAGACTCCCCGGTATGCTACCTAGACCGCCGAGTACGACGACTATTATAGCGATTAGGGTATTTTCCATACCCATTGTTGTGGTAAATAGCGACATATACATGCTCATAAGCGAGCCGGCGATACCGGCCAGCATCGCGCCTATGCCGAAGCAGACCGCCATGATTGTTTTGATGTTAATGCCCATGATCCCCGCGGACTCAGGATCCTGCGACGCCGCCCTTATCGACTTCCCTAAACGCGTTTTAAGAAGGAAGAGATAGAATATGACGGAAATGGCCAAGGCGAAACCAAAAGCAAACATGCGGTTTGCTGGGAAACCCGGCGTCCCTATAGGCACGGTGAATGCCATGAAACTATAGTTCAAGGGATCGGGTCCCCATACTCTGGTCGCGATATTTTGCATAATAAACAAGGAACCAAAGGCAAGCAGCATAGCGTTGCTTTGGAAAACCTCGAACGATTTGGATACGGTCTTGCCCCGCTCATAAACTGTACGGTGCATGACAAATCCGGCGGCAAATAAAATCGGAGCGCATATAAGGAGCGTTAAAACAGGATGAACCCCGACCCTGACGAGCGACCATGTTATGAGACCGCCGTATAAAAGAAACTCACCGTGTGACACGTTTAAGATTTTCGCCACACCGTACTGCATGCTGAGACCCATTGAAATGAGCGCGAAAATGCCGCCCTGTATAAGCCCCAGTATAATTGTGTTAAATAATCTTGTCAGCGTAAATCAACTCCTACGTAACCGGGCCGCCTGAAAAGGTTGTTCTATATAATACCCTCTCAGACGGCCCGTTCACTGAAATTTTAAGAACCTACTCTTTCCCGCAATAAGCTAAGCTATGCGGGATGGCCTACCTGCTAATTTTATAGATTACGGCCACTCGGGCATCGGGATGATGGGCTGCGCGGTCTGTCCGCGGCCTGGGTCAACAAGCTCAGGACGGCCGTTCTGCCATTGTACGAGATGTCCAAAGTAAGCTTCCGCGGCCAGCGAGTTGTTTTCATACCACACATAACCTATGCTTGTATAGAAACGGTGGCCTGATGCCAGCAGAGCCGCGATTGCGCTGTTGTCCAACGTTCCGGCCTCAACGATGGCCTGCTCGAACAGCTCAAATATGACTTCGTAGTACAGATGCGTCCAGTAGTCAACGGACTGGCCTGGGAAATCGCGTCTGAAGTTGTCATAGAAACGCTGGGTTGACTCGTTGTTGTGCGGAACCCATGTGCCAAGACCCATTACGCCGTGGGCCATCTCATCTCCAACAGCCCAGGGGAATCTGTCCTGAGTGATGAAAGTTGTAAAGATCATCGCGCCGGGACGGTAGTCGAGGGCCGCCATGATATCCAGGATCGGAAGAACCTGCGCCTCGTAAGCGGGCATAAAGAAGACATCAGCATCGCTGGCCATCGCGTCCATAACA
>Ga0123355_10007005_pt1 | contig 16793 bp, 14 predicted proteins | sample TergutEmb28metaG_3_FD_89872 | JGI IMG/M metagenome (GOLD analysis project Ga0123355, IMG submission 89872) | Embiratermes neotenicus P1 segment gut microbial communities from Petit-Saut dam, French Guiana - Emb289 P1 | ecosystem: Host-associated > Arthropoda: Insects > Digestive system > Gut ...
CTCAGCCTGCATACGGATACCACACCGCCACAGCCAAACCACAACGTAACACCAACACACATCGAACCAGAGCAATACAACCCATGAAATAACTCAACAAATAAGTCGCAAGCTCCTGAGGATAGATGTATTAACATCCAAAACATGTTGAGCATTAAATAAAGAAATAATAAAACAAGTGACATCAAGTTGATCTCTCGTTACTCAACTATCAAGATGATGCACGGTCCAATAAACAAAAAAGACTGTAATATGTATGTTAAGTAGTATTAACAGTGCAGAGTTGTATAATTGTTGTATTTACTCAGGATTTAGAGGTAAGTTTATGAAAATTTGGGGTTTCCACCGTTTCCAGTCTTGTTTTATTTCGGTTCCATTTTTAATTTTGTGTTTTTAATTTAACATTTTACTTCTTGGGCTTAAGTTGAAGGTGTGCACAAAACATATCGTACATGGTAGTGTTGATGCACTGGCTTGGGGCAGCTGCCTGACCCAAAGGACAATCCTGTGTGCAAGGAAATGTATCTGCTATGGGTTCTGGGTACTGAAACAGTTGTTGCGATTGGAAGTTCAGAGTAATGTGGGGACTGCATGTCTCACAGTAATAGTCTGCATGAAAAAAAAAATTATAAAAAATCTCTGTGGCCTGAGACAGAAGATATAAAATGTTATGGTGGCATTTAAAGTGTTAAGGAAGTCACAAATACTGCATAAGTCTGAATATAAGGCTTCTTTTCTTTTAACAGCTGCACAGAATTGTAGGGTTGCCTTATGATTGGGTCTTACGTCTTTCCCTGTAGCACGTCAGGGACACATCACTTCCTAGTAGGTAGTGACTGATACAGCATGATGTAGCTCTGCTTGTCTCATATTATTTCAGTGAAAGCTTCAGTATTGCAGCATAGTACAGGTCTTTGCCTAATTCACAATGTGAACATTTTCTAAATTTGAGATTTTTCTCTTAATACTCCAATGGGAAAGAAGCTGTCTCCTTATATATGTAGCCGTTGTATATTTACGCTTGTATGTTAAATATTTTGTATTACAGATGCTTCCTCTGAATACGAATATTCCAGAAGCATACGCTTGTGGACAGGACCAGGAACAGAACTTTATACAGAATCTGGCAATGTTTCTATGCACGTATTTGAAAGAGCATAGTACATTAGTAGAGAAGGATCATTTACATGAGGTATTAATGAAGGTAAGAAAATGATTATTTGTCATGCTGTACATTTGCATTGTTTCTGGTGGAAATTATACTGCCACAGGAGTGTTTTGGCATATTCAGTATGTGAACTGAGTGAAAACACATGCATTTGTACATGACCACAGGAATATCCAGTTTTTAGGTACATTTCAAAAGATATTTAACTTGAATACTGTGTATAAGTTTTGTATTATCTGTCTGCTAATAACTATGAACACACACTCTAACTGGTGCAAAAAGAAAGGAGATATCATTTGATCATCTTCCACTTGTAGAGCCTGAAAACTTGTAAAACTGATTTTGATCTGTGTGTGTGTGTGTGTGTGTGTGTGCACGCGTGCGTGCGGTTGTGTGTGTGTGTGTGTGACCAACAGTGAATTTTGTTGCACTGTTTTGATTTTGAGGCCTTAATGGTTTTCAGCACGAGAAAAATGTGTTGTTTGGGTGGTACAGGGACATGTAAGACACATATATCGTATAATATTTGCTTAAAAGTCATTGAGTTTGAGAAAGTAAAGTAGTCACACAATATAGTACACCAAAAATACGAGGATAATTAAAAAAGTTTCCACACTTTTATATTTTTGTGGGAAACGGTGAGGTCGGGATTAGTAGTAATTGGTCGTGTCTGAGAGTGTCATGTGACTAGTCAGTCGGGCAAGCTGGCTGACCTTGCAGTTTAGTATGAGAGTTGTCACGCTGTCGTGAAGATGGCTGCGAAACTTATAAATTGCAACAAAGAGGAACAGCATTCGGTCATACACTTTTTGTGGGCAGAAGGTGTGCTGGGAGCACAAAAATCATCTCCGCATGTGTGCTCAGTATGGGGATAAAGTTCTCTCTTGTAGACTTGTCTATGAGTGGATTGAAATGTTCGAAAATAGCCACACAAGTGTGACGGATCCAGAGCGCTCCGGACGTCCAGCTACAGCCACGACTACGAGGATTGAAGAAAGAACACTGGAACTGATTCATGAAGAGAGAAGAATAACAGTTGAAGAGGTTGCAGGAAGGCTGAATGTGAGTGTTGGTTCTGCCTATTCCCTGATTCATGACAGCCATAAGTTCATAAAGTGTGTGCCAGGTGGGTGCCTGAGGAACTGACAGAGGAGCGTAAGCACAAGCGCTTAGACGTTTGTTCCTGACACTTGGCCCGTTATCGTGAAGAAGGTGACAACTTTCTGCAGCTAATAGTCACTGGTGATGAAACATGGATTCACCATTACGAGCCCAAAAGCAAGTGGCAGAGTATGCAATAGAAGCATCCACCATCTCCTGTATAAGAGAAATTCAAGACGCAACTGTCGGCAGGAAAGTTGATGTTGACCGCCTTCTTGGAATCTCAAGGGCCTATTCTCAAAACCTATCAGGATCGTGGAACAGCTGTCACAAGTGCAACGTATTGTCACATTCTTCAGAGAGAACTGAAACCCGCAATGCACTCTAAAAGAAGAGAAAAACTGTCAAAGGAAATTTTGTTGTTGCACGACAACGCCCGCCCCCACACTGCAGCCCACACATTGGAAACCCTCAAACAACTGAGGTGGGAGGCTATGGAACACCCAGCTTACGGTCTGGATTTAGCACCATCTGATTTCCACCTTTTTGGACCGCTCAAAAATGGTACGGTGAAGACGATTTTCATGTGATGATAATGATGTGAAAGCAGTGGTGCATCAGTGGCTATGCACTCAACCAAAAACATTTTTTGCTGACCTCGTACATTCTTAGTCCTAGTTTGAACTTACCATGCACAGTATGTCCCTTCAATTTACTTTGCATCCCCCCCCCAAAAAAAGGCACATGTGCATGCACACACACACAAAACAGACAGACATTTTTAATGTCACCCCATGTATGGATTTGACTGCTGCTCTTAAATTTCCACTGTTTCTGTCAAGACTGTGAAACAGACAAGCATAAGAATAATGTTTTTTCTGCATCAAGTCCTAATCTGAGTGAGTACTGGAGGTCAGAATGTTCTAAAGAATACTAATGGAGGAAGGATTTTTAATTTATACCTAGAATGCCATATTTATGTGTGTTCATGATGAGGGTGTTCCTTAAATTCAGTTCTTTAGTTAGTGGGTTGTCTTGGTGATTGTGAAGGGTTTTAAACAGTGTATGCCCAATGCAGTGGATGGGACTGACGATGATATGTTGTGGCATGACATTGAAGAGGATGGGAATGTTAGCAGTGAGTGTGAGGAGGATGACGGCACTGACTGGAAATGGACAGTCTACACACAGTGACGATAGTGTGACACTGATTATTAATGGTTGATAGCATCTGAAATGTTATTTGTGTGACATATGAAATTAATAGTAAAGTGTTTTTTTCTTATCAGACATCTAATTAGGGGAACTGCCTTGCATTTGGGTTTGTGTATTCTTTGGCATTGTCTTCTCAGATTATAGTTACCTGACATTTGGGTAAGTACAATAATTGGGCTGCTGTTTTAAATAATGTTTCATGTTACTACAAGGAGTCTTTATTCTCTTTAGGCACTCCACTACTTAGTCTTGATCTCTGAAGTTGATGAGGTGGAGATCTTTAAGATCTGCCTGGAGTACTGGAATGGGTTGAGTGCTGATCTCTATCGGGATCGCTATCGGGAAAGTCCTTTAACTGGTCCTTCAACATTGTTCGTACCAAAAATCAAATGTGCAGTTCCACCACGTAGGCTGTTCTACGCTGAGGTGCTGACTAAGGTAGGCCTGTGTCACATGCCTAGTTGGATAGATGCCAGCAGGGTTAACTGACTCTACCTGAAGGAATGAGCTGAACAGCAGCATAATAAAAACATTTATTTATAATGATTAACCATTCTAGTAATGAAGAATTTCGTACATGGTTACAATAAATGTTCTCTATAAATAACAAAGTAGCAGAATCAGAACGTACACAGTGAAATGTCTGTCCATTGTACCTGTGTATTTTTGCAGGTACGATACATCATGATCAGTCGAATGGCAAAACCGGAAGAAGTATTAGTGGTGGAAAATGAAAATGGGGAGGTTGTACGGGAGTTTATGAAGGACACCGATTCTATCAACTTGTATAAGAATATGAGGGAAACACTAGTATACCTCACTCATCTGGACTACATAGATACAGAACGGGTCATGACGCAGAAGCTGCAGAGTCAAGTCAATGGCACGGAATGGTCATGGAAGAACCTGAACACTGTAAGAATATTTTGTTTACCAATATGAAGCACATCATTGTTACAAGTGTACTAAAAATACTTTGCTCTGTTCCGTAGTTGTCTTAAGTTTATGTGTGGTGAGTTTCACCTGGTTACATTACAGTTCCAGATATGCATATGTAAAATGCAGAAGTTTGCTGACTTTTCATAAGGATGCCTGCTATATACTTCACAGATACTTAAAAAATGTAATGTTAGGTCTTGTATTGGCACAGGAAATTTTTAGAATCGGCATGCAGTGGTCTTGGCTTCAGTGGCCATTTGTACTGTCTGTCCTGCGTATGTAATGCATAGTTTTGTAATATTCCTAAAACAGAGTTTTTTGAGTTAGGCAGCACATTCGTCCCTGAGAATAAGAATAGTATATTTTGTAGGAGTGCAGAAACCTGGGACACATTCTAAGGAGATGGAAGTTAACAATGTGAAATTTAGTTTGTTTTATTTTGGTGTTGCATTGCTATGTTTTGAGAATAAAATAATATCAATGTGTTTTATAATAAAATAATATAAACTTTCTGTAAACAGCTTTGCTGGGCCATTGGTAGCATATCAGGAGCCATGCATGAGGAAGATGAGAAGAGGTTCCTGGTGACTGTTATTAAAGACTTACTGGGCCTTTGCGAACAGAAGAAAGGCAAGGACAATAAGGCTATTATTGCGTCCAACATCATGTATGTCGTCGGGCAATACCCCAGGTTCCTTCGAGCACACTGGAAGTTCCTGAAGACTGTAGTTAACAAGTTGTTTGAATTTATGCATGGTGAGTGTATATTATAACTAATTTTGCTTATTTTATGTGGGTGTAAAATTTGGTCTGTCTCATTGTGGGAGGAATGTAGTCTAAGTGAGTTCAAGAGTAGGGTGCTGAGGATTTTTGGCCCTAAGAGGGGTGAGGTACTGGGAGTGGAGAGGACTATATAACAAGGAGCTTTATGATCTGTACTCCTCACCAAATGTTATTTGGGAAATCAAATCAAGAAGAATGAGATTGGCAGACCATGTGGTTCATATGGGGGACACGAATGGTGCGTGCAGGGTACTTGTAGGGAGACCTCAGGGAAAGAGACCACTTGGAGGACCTGGGCATAGATGGGAGGGTAATATTATGAGGGGCAGTCCAAAAATAATTTTAGAACCGATGTATTCTAATGTATATTGCCGTTTGAACAAAAGCGGTAGCGTGTATTATCTGTGCTTACCCCTTTATTTTTCAACATAGTCCGCACAAAAATTGAGGCATTTGTTCAGTTGTGGGACTGGTTAATTCATGCATCATAGAATTCTGTGCCCTATTTTCACATCGTCTTCACTCGCAAATTTGTGGCCGGAAAGATGATGCTTCAGAGTGGGAAAGAGGTGAAAATAGCCAGATCTGGGCTGTATGCCAGATGTTCCAAAACTGTCCAACCTAAAGTGCTGAAAGAGTTGTTGTTGGTCTGTCACTTCCCTCATTATGCATTAATAAAATGTATATAAGTTTTTATTAGTTATTGAAAACACCTGAAAAACTCCTTATGCTTTGTCCCAACTCGGCCGGATTTGAAGTCTAAACACATTTTGCCGCACTTTGACTAATCATCACTTCTTCCCTGTAAACTTCAGCTAGCTGATGATGAATCTAAGAATTACAGCACGGACCTCCTCTTTGGACCATTGTTCCAGTTGAGTCACCATGTTTAATTAACAGCGGACATCCTGTGTGAAGTTCGATGGGCTGCCACCTGACACAACATTACCAACACTACTACATTCCCCTACAAACAGATCAGGTCACTCTAGTCCCCCTTCAAATTAAAATATATGTGTTGTAAACTTCTTTTTGGACTGCCCTTTGTCAAATAGATCTTCTAGAAGTGGGATGGGGAGGCACAAACTGGAGTTATCTGGCTCAGGATTGGGGCAGGTGGCATCCTCTTGTTAATATGGTAATGAACCTTCGTGTTCAATAATATGCATGGAATTTCTCGAATACCTGAGGACCTGTTAGCTTCTCAGGTAGGGCTCTGCTGTGTTCAGTTGGTTAGCCAGTTAGTCAGTTAGTTTGTTGGAGTGTTTGGGCTAAACAAACCCATTCATTAGCATTTCCAAGATGAGTAAAAGGTTAGGTGTTGAGCAGTAAATTAAGTCTTATGGACATACTTTATTTCATATGTTTTGGATGTTATTTGATGATGAGAGTATGCTGACTTGTGGGGAGGATTGCTTGTTGAGAAATGTTTAATAAATAGAATTTACTGCCAGCTGGTCAACTGAAGTCCACATAGTTGACCCTTGATTACCGGTTTTGTTAAGATGGTATGTTACTCTGTAGGCTTGTATAATACATGGCCAAATGTTGTGTACTGTATAGTACAGACTGTAACTGGTATGACTTGTACTGAGTTTATCTTTATCCACCATTAATTTCATTATGTTAAGCAAGCATTATTCTTTATTTTGACTGAGAATGCCTTACTACATTTGCCATTGTCATGAGTATTTTAATATGTGTACCCACATAGTTGGTATAGCTGTTAAATGTCATTCTTCCCAAGGCAGATGTTTACCATTGGCATTGTCACATTGTCACAACTTGACTGCCTCGTTACTGTTTTCAGAAACTCTAAACATCCTGGATTAGCCCTGAGTGAATGTAGGTGAGTGTTTGTTGGTATGACGTGAGATGGACAGATGTTTGCAAAACATGTTTTTAATGTGAAATCCTTTTGATTTTGGGAAACCTTGATGGATCCCCGTGTGTATTTTGAAAGTATGTGTGACAGAACCTGCTTATATTAATCTTAACACCAAGAAATATTTAATCAAACACATTGAAGGAGGCCATAATCAGAATGAGTTTGTTAGATTGTGTTGTGGTTTATTGTGATATTTTATGTGGCAAATCATCCATTTTAGTAATTTATTTGTGTTCTGTTCTATATACTTTGCCTTTTGTATACTTTATTAATGACAGTGACAGTTCTCAGTTGTATAGTGCCATGCCTCTTAAAAATATCATATATTCAATTTCTGTATTCAAGAGTTTTATATTATTGAAATGGGTTATTAGAGGTGGTTTCTGTTGAGTCTCTGTAAATCTGTTGTGGAACCTTTGGGCTCTGTAGAACATATTTAGGAGTGGATTGGGCTAGGTGACTGTCTTTAAGTTCATGTATAAAAGGGTATTTGAAGAAACGCAAGTGGAGCAGGAAGTACCTGGGTGATGTCATGTGAACAGCTTCTGTGTTGAGTGCCTACCGACTCACATTAAAGAAAGAAACCTCTAACAATGCAGCCTGTGTTCATTGGATAATATTATACAGACTGATGATTCCCATTACCATGTTCATAACTGGAGTAAGAGTATTTATGCCCATAGCTGCTCTTCACAGTTTTTGCGCAGTCCAAAACTTTGACCTGTTTAACAAGGATTGTTGATTTGAATTCCTCCATATTTTATGTTTAGTTCTGTGTAGGTAGTGTCCTTGTGATACAGGATCCCCCATCCAAGGAATCCTCCTGAATGTCAGATAAGCATTAATGGTTTCGGAAGTTAATTATGAATTCGGACAGGCAAAAGGACCTAATACATAAAGGCTGAAGAAGAGGAAGATTTTTGTCTTTGGTGTATTGCATTCAAATTTGACAATATCATTCCAACATATTGTATTACAGAATATCTGCCCCTAATACACACCCATATTTTGGCCATGTATAAGGAAATAGCGGGGGAAAGCAATGGCAAACTACTCCCAAGAACTTGCCCAGGATGCAGTGTGCCAGAGCCATACTGGTCACATGACTGGGCTCTGGTTCCTGCCAAACCCGGCCTTCAAGGCTGAATACTTGTGAATGAATAAGGAAATAAGATACCTGTACTGGATGTTACTCTGTCCTTCACTTCAAAGTACAGGTAGTAGATCCTTATATCTTACAGGTGTACTCTTATAATGCCCTTCTGAACTTCACAATTGTTTGTTTTTTACACCAACTGATTTCAAGTGAGATCTATTTGTAATTATCTGCCCTCTAACCAAATTGTGTTAAGCTGTTGATTGAATTATCATTTATGGGCCTTTTGAATTATGTACAATCCTATATTTTGTATCAGAGATGGCTGATAATCTGTGTTGACCGTATTGTAATTTCTTGAAGAATTTCCCATATAGTATGTTTACATTCTGGTCCCTTATAGACATTTGTAATGTTAGAATCTTTTGTGATGTTTTCCGTGTTGGACCAGTCATCATTGTGTTTTCATTCCAGAAACTCATGATGGAGTTCAGGACATGGCGTGCGACACATTTATCAAAATAGCACTGAAGTGTCGGAGGCACTTTGTGACTGTTCAGGTTGGAGAGGTGATGCCATTTATTGAGGAAATTCTAACAACCATCAGTACAATCATCTGTGATCTGCAGACACAACAGGTAATTGTATACGATCAGTTATATAGACTGGGACCAACCATGTGTTGTGTCTGTGTCAGTATTTTGTGGCTAGGAGGTAAACAAATGCGTGTACTATGTGAACCAAAACTATCTTTGACACTGAACAGAGACTGGAAGCTGAACACAGGGAAGTAATATTTATAGTTGGGATATTATGCTTTGTTGTCTGCTACCTGGTGCTTCCCTGTCATTATAATAAGGGCTTTATGTAATCACATTATGAGAAAAGGTATGCATATATTCCATATCTACAAGCTTGGAATCCATTTAAAGTAAACTATAAGTAAGATCCAAATTGTGATCTGTTGTGGGTGATGCTATGTAATATACTATACAGCTATATTTTGGAACTGGCTGTCTCCATGTGGCAGGTTCCACCAACATTATGGTACCTGTCTACCAAACGACAGATATTGTATCCTTGAGGACTGTAATGGTTACATCTGCTAATATGCAAACCGTCATTGCGATATGTGTGCGCGTGTGCATGGGCACTACTGAGAGTAAGATTGTGAAGATTGCTACTAACTGTATTTGTCACAGTATGAGGTAGTTAAATATTATTTAAAAACTCACTGTCTCCATCACAGAAAACACTGTTGATGCAGGACAGGAAGATCACTTAATTTTGTCAAAAGAAATAATTGCTGTTTGTTCCGAGAATCATACAGAGCCAATAAGTAAAGCCTGGGTAGAGTTACATTATCTCTTTTTTTTTAATATAAATAAGTAATGGTGTGGTGTGTACTGCAGTCCCTATTCTTTCTTTGAGTTGCACTCAAGGAAGGTTCAGTTTGCATTATGTGTTAGATAGATGAGGATTTTGAAAATGCAGTAATGACTGTTGGTCACTGATCTGTAACATATTCGTGGATTATGATTGAATGGAATGTAAAGGACATAGTGTATGCTGGAACAGTGATTTAAATTCAAGTTGTGTGTATGGTGTTCCTCATTGCAAGTGTATGATATGTTTGCCCATGAAGATTGTCTGCTGTCCCCACGTTTGTTATAGGTCATTATTTTTTGTGTTTAATTCTGTTGTGTGTCATTCACAATGTCCATTTGTGATATTGTGTATCTCAGGCACTAATAATAGTTTAAAAGTGTAATACTGCAGTTATGCCCTTGAATAGACCATCCATGCCTTTTCATATTTTAACAATTACACACAGGCTGTCCATAAAACTATTATCAGGCATTTGGTTTGGAGAAATCCAATGCTTTGGACTTAGCATAATTTCATTGTGCTGAACGACACAGTGTTCTACCCTTTCAGATGACAAAGAGGAACATTTTGTGCAAAGCAGCCTATTTCCATAGGCTGGAATGCATGGAGCTTCCATTTGTTACTGATAAGGTTCACTCTCAAGAACCATTCAAGTAGCAGCTTTTCTTGTTTTGTGATTTGTGACAGTATTTGGTAAAACTTGTTCATTTCTCATCACAAGTTTTCCTACTCCCCCCCCTTCCTCTCACATTCCACATTGTGCTGGTTTTCTCATGACTAAGCCTCTCACTCTGTGTTCTCAGGGCTGCTTTTTTTAAATTATGTTTTCTGTCTATCTTCCATCAGCATTACACCTCCTGTAACCTATTATTCCCATTTTGATGTTGATCTCTTCCTTGTGTTTCCTCTTTTTGTTTTGTCTGCATTTCTTTCTGTAGGATGCTGTGTTCCTTCATCCATAAAATGTGTCCTTCTCCTCTGATTTTGTTTTTTTAGTTATATCCTTTCTGGAATATTGATTTTTAATTTATCATAGTTTGTTTCTTTATATAGCCTGGTTTTTTCTGTCTGGTTTATTATGATCGTATTTGTGTGTGTGTGTGTGTGTGTGTGTGTGTAAGTATATTTCTGTTTTTGTAGTGCATAGATGTAGAAGAGATGAAGCATCAGCACATGTAATGTGATTTTTTGGCACTAGGTTCATACCTTTTATGAAGCAGTTGGATATATGATCAGTGCACAGGTGGATCAAGTGGTACAGGAGATTCTCATCGAGAAGTACATGATGCTTCCCAACCAGGTGTGGGATGATATCATCAGTCAGGCTTCAAAGGTGAGAGTGTGTTTCGAAATTGCATACAGCTTCATCAGCACATTGTTGAGATATTTTACATGTCTGGCCATGGCTTCACTGGTTTTGACATATTTTACAGCTGCCATGGCTGCACATATGTAAATTATATCTGCTGTTCAGAGACCATAGAGAGAAGTCCAGATTGAATGCATAAAGACAGTTCCCCACTTTCTTCTTTTCTTTATAAGAAAACTTGTCTCTGTTGTTGCATCTTTTCCTGGATTACTGTCTCAGTCTTGTAATACATATTTGAAGTTGGGATCAAGAGCCTTTTAAGGTTCGGCATGTGTGAACTGATTCAAACTAAAAGTTTTGATAAAGAACAAATTTTCATGTTGATTTCTTACATTTTAGAGCACCAAACATTCCATCTGTGACACTGAAATCGTGTGTAATGTTGATATAAGTTGGAAATGTCAGCTTTGCACTGCACTGTCAACACAGCTACTGAGTGAAGTGAATGTGTGGAACTGGATATGTTGAAGGGGTTCACATTCATCCTATTAATTGTCACTGTATTGCCTTTCCAGTAGAACAAGCTTTTGCAATCCATTGTTTGTCCTCTGTTTGGTCGTACTGTGTATAATAATTTTTGCCAAGAGTTATGGCACCATTTTGGTTCTAGTTAGGCAAAAAGAGTTTATCAGAGTGTGTTTGGATTTATTATTCTGTAGGAGCTTAACAGCAGATGTTGGACTGATTCAGGCTCAAGATAAACACATCAGAAGCTGTACTGAGCTCAGATTAGGACAAAATCCAAAAATGTAAAAAGCCGGTCCAAATCTGGTTTAAAATTTCTAAGTTTGAATTGTTCTAAACATTAATCAGCTAGGAAGGTTCATAGTAAATTATGTTTGTGTCCTGTTACAGAATGTGGATGTGCTGAAAGACCCAGATGCTGTAAAGCAGCTTGCAAGTATATTGAAAACAAATGTACGTGCCTGTAAAGCTCTTGGTCATCCGTATGTTTTGCAGGTTAGTTAGTTATTGACATACAGCAGTCTGTAAAGTTATTGCATTGACCTGGTGCAAGTCACAGAAAATCATAAGGGCCAAGTTCTGTCACAAATTCCGTATGTACCGGAGGGTGCTGATGTAATGAAATCCTGTGAAATGGAGGTATAACAGTGATTGTTTATTTTGTAGTTGGGTCGGATCTACCTGGACATGCTGAATGTGTACAAAGTTATGAGTGAAAACATCATTGCGGCGATTGCAGTGAATGGCGAGGGAGTGACCAAACAGCCCCTTATCAAGAGTATGCGTGTTGTAAAAAAGGAAACGCTAAAGTTAATATCTGACTGGGTCAGCAAGTCAAATGACCATACTATGGTAAGTAGAAACAAGCATCATGTATTGTAATTTTGGTGTCTGTTGGAAATTTCTTTTTACATATTTTTCAGGACAGTGGTCTTGTATGACTCATCCACATCTTTCTGCAACTTTTCTGCCTCCCCTTCATTATTTCCCCACATTCCTTTCTATTTTAGCCATTCTTTTATAGGAATGTTTTTAGTAATAACCATATGATGATGTTTGCCTGCTGCAAGCATGTTGGGCCAAGTCATGTGTGCCAGAATGGGCTGAAGGGGAACACAGCAGTAGACAGAGAGGTCTAAGCCTGGATCATATTATTATTATTATTATCATCATCATCATCATTGTTATTGTTATTCATGGGACATTTTTGTGACATAAGTACAAATGAAACATTTGCTTTTTTGACAGACATACAAACTTATTTCTTTTAATTTAATTGTAAGCATGAAAGAGGTGAGCTGTGTTCATTGTAAAAGACATTTGATAGGTTTAAAAGTGATCTCTTAAATGAGATACATATTCAGAATGATGTGTGCTAAGCAGAATATGTAGTGGGCCAACAGCTGTGGAAGGGTCCCTGAGCGTGGTTATTACCAGGGAACACCACATGCTGTAGGCATTTGCTGCGACAGTGATATGCTGCCTGCTTATAGGCACCTAAGTCAGCAGTTCTGAAACCAGCCAACTGCTTAATGCTGAAGCATACAGGGTTGCACAAAAGATCAGAAAGTGGTTGAGGTGCAAGGGTCACAGTAGTGTTTAAACAAAAATATACAACAATATATGTAGTGAGTACATTAGAAATCAGTGTGCCAAGCAGTTCTTAATGAAAAGTTTTTATGCAGAAGTTTGTTTTGATGAGCATTTTCTTTGGTTTTCATGCAAGTACAATTTAATAACTCCTGCTGTAATGAGTGCTCTTTCATTTTTGGGTTTTCTTGAGCATGTGTTCCATGACTTGCTCACAAAGTAATGTTCTTTGATAGGCAATCAGCCAGTTCTGGCAACACAGCATTCTCATGTCTTCGTTCATTAGGTGCATAAATGATGATAGAGACAGAAGATAGAGTCTGTTCCCATCTCTCGGTGCATGTGCAGGAAGGTAGCTCTTCACAAGACCACTCATGAGCTCCAGGGCCTTGTATAAGATATAATTGTCATAGCTGTTGATGGTAATAGATTATGAATAGGATTTGTGGGTTTGTGGGCTGTATATGTCAGGGGTCCACAAATTTCCTAAAATCTTTAAGTTCTAGGTGTCAGAAGGGTGATGGAGGCAAGTTCCATACTGAGTACCTACAAGTATTAGCCACCACCATAGAAAGTTTAGGGCAGCCAGGACTTGTGCCCCTGTAGTGTGTATTGACTGGTATTTCCAGTGGAGTCCAAGATTTCAAACTGGATATATTTCTGATCAAACTGAGAGGTGCGGTACTACCTTCTTAAGTGATGAAGGACAGAGACTAGGTCCAGTGATTGAAATCACCTCTTTCTGATGGACCCAACTGAATGGGCACCTCTCCACTTTTTTACGTGAGGATGGGAACAGGTCTGATTTCCCAGGTGTGTTCTATTCAGAATACCATAAAATATATAAAGTCTAGAAACATATTTAATGTGTAATTCAGCCAAATATTGTACATATGTATAGTATTTTACTTAAGATCACTCATTTCCTGTATTTTGATTGATAGTCATATGGATTTGTATGCTGTATGTGAGCATTTTAGTGCTGGATACAGACATGCCACATATTTTCAGCATTATGTTACCAAATCTATTAGAAGTAAAACCTGTTGTACTCCAGGATGTGATGACACACAGTTGGCTAGAGTTGTGCCAAACTTTCTGAAGTGTGTCAGTATGCTTTTGCCTTCTTACCTGTTGTTGCGCCTTAGAATATGTTCAGTCCCTGTAGTTACTGTTGTGAGAGCCTCAGGTGTCACAGGTCTCCATATAAGTTGCACAGCCATTCTTAGTCTCGAATTATGGAATGAAAAGTGTTACCTGAACGAGGCATCTTCAAACTTTTGGGGTTTCAGTGGTCTGGCTTGGCCCTACATGTAGAAAATAATTGCCATCTTGTATGTGTTGTTGACTGTGATGTTTGCATGTGTCATGATTGTGTGTGAGTATTTATTTTTTAAGTTCACTCTTACAGGTTTTGGAAAATTTTATCCCTCCACTGTTGGATGCAGTGTTGATAGACTACCAGCGGACTAGCGTGCCTTCTGCTCGAGAACCAGAGGTTTTGAGTGCTATGGGGACCATTGTTCATAAATTGGGATGCCACATCACGAGTGAAGTTCCCAAAATATTTGATGCTGTTTTCGAATGTACATTGGAGATGATAAATAAGGATTTTGAAGAATATCCTGAACATAGAACAAATTTTTTTTTGTTGTTGCAGGTAACTGATAACTATAATGACATCCATGTGTGTAGTTCCTATCAGTCTATTTGTGAAACATATTTTTCAGGTTTCCCCCCCCCACCCCCCCCACATTGCATTGGTACTGTAACTAGCCTGCTGTCTGGACAGTCTGTAGCTAGTAGTGGCATAAAAGTAGTAAGAATGATGTATTTAGTAAGATAAGATATTCTGTATGTGAAATTTACATTGAAATACCAAGAAAAGCCAGTTTATGTTTTATGAGTAGCATACGTTGTATTGGTAATAGTGTAAACTGTGTTAACCCCTTGATGTCTGAATTAATTGCTTTGTGTGATGTACAGCAGACTGGAATTTAAATCGGGGTTGCATACTTTAAGACCATGAGAGGCTTTAGGCTATACTTGTCATTCGGCATTTTGAGCAAAACTGTTTGATGGATATACCTGACATAGGCGCCAAAGAGTTATTTTTTTTAAGGAGGAACTTGGACTGTAAGAGTGGATGTCTTTATTTTCAGGCTGTGAATAACCATTGCTTTCCAGCATTCCTAAGTATTCCACCAGCTCAGTTCAAGTTGGTGTTAGATTCCATCATCTGGGCCTTCAAACATACGATGAGGAATGTGGCAGATACAGGTTTGCAGGTCAGTGGTTACATCATGGTATTGTACTTGATGTCTTGCTGTACTTCATGCCTTCTATCAGTATACAAGTTTTATTTATTCTCGTTGTAAAACATCAAACCAGACATAAGTTAGTGGCAGAGAAAGTAAATTAAAATGTTTAATGCTGAGTGCAAAAGTGGTTGCCAGCTAAAATGTTTTAGGTTGCCACTGGTGACCAGGGAAGTGTGTCTTTCAGCTCCTGATTTTACAGCACTGTGCCAGTAGTTGTGAATGTTTCATTGGGTCTTTTGAATGACAGTGAATTATGCTACAAATGGCACGGGTAGTCATGCTGTGCTTTTTTGATGGTAAATATCAACTAAAAGATTATTCGATTCAGTCGGAACACAATAAATAATTTGTTACCAATCTGTAAATCTGGCAACATGTTTCGGCTCATTGAGCCATCATCAGGCCAGTTCACAAGCCATATTGAAGGTACATTCAGTAGATGTGCACATTGTGGGATCCCAAGTGTTTACAAATCATATGACAATAAAATGTATAAATGACTGTTTGGTGGCCAGTGTTATATCAGCTACTTATTTTTAACTGGACCATGTATTACGACTAATCAGAGTTGTTATTACAGAAGTTCTGACAAGGCACGATACGTCATATCCCTCTTCACGTACTTATAATACATCCATATCACAACTCCAACATGGAACATACCAACTTACACATGTCTTGCATATGTGGCTGTACTTAATGCCATAATACAGGACCTGTTCAGATTTTCTGTAGAAGACGTGTGACACACATCTCAAAACTAGCGCCCTAATGGACAGCAAAGTAAATGTAGGACCATAACATCAAGTTAATGACATTAATGCCTGATAGGCAACACAGTGAACTTAGTTTACAGGACGATAAAACATTCTTCAATAAATGGGACTAGTCTCTTAAACAGTCATATCAACTGTATAATAATACTACTACTACTGGTTGAACTTTGTCATTTTAACCATCATACAGCCAATTTAAAATATTTTTATTATGACATATTGACTGAGTTCTGTAATATAATATAATACTGGCTACCAAACAGTCATTTACACATTTCATTGTCGTACGATTTGTAAACATTGGGGATCCCACAATATGCACATCTACTAAATGTACCTTCAATATCGTTTGTGAATTGGCCTGATGATTGCTTAATGAGCCGAAACATGTTACCAGATTTACAGATTGATAATAAATTATTTGTTGTTTTCTGACAGAATTGAATAATCTTTTAGTTGATATTTATATTGGATAACACAACAGGATGGCTCCAATCAAAACTTTATTTGATGGTAGTTCAATTACGTATTTGATTTCACTCAGTATGCACACTGGTGTTGAATTTTAGAATACAGTAGAACCTCGATTTATCGTTTTTCAAGGGGTTGGAGAAAACAAACGATGAATGCGGGAAAACAATTAATCCGGGAAACCACTTTTTTTAACAAAAAAAGTCGTACATTGTCTTTTGC
>Ga0123355_10007006_pt1 | contig 16793 bp, 11 predicted proteins | sample TergutEmb28metaG_3_FD_89872 | JGI IMG/M metagenome (GOLD analysis project Ga0123355, IMG submission 89872) | Embiratermes neotenicus P1 segment gut microbial communities from Petit-Saut dam, French Guiana - Emb289 P1 | ecosystem: Host-associated > Arthropoda: Insects > Digestive system > Gut ...
ATAATAGGTTCTTAAGCTCGACCTGATGATGACCCCCAAGGGTCGAAACATGTTGTAATTTTAAACCTACAATTAAAGTTGTGTTGACGGAAATTTATATGCTATTTATAATAGACTTAAATTTGGATGCACTTTCTCCTTTGTAAGGTGGACAAGTCCTGAGAAGTGGAATGTGAAAAGTCCAATTTTGTGTATTAAAATTACAGAAGGCACATGACCATTCATTCAATCCAATCATGTTAATACAAATCACGATTCTAAAAGATTTTAGGAGCCAATTTGACATCACATGTTACAGATGAAATGAGAGAATATTTTATTTACAAATACAAGTATTTAGCAGCGCTAGTACTTTGTACTGCGTTTCAGTTTGTATGTTCAAGATACATATATTTTGGGTAACAAAACAGTATTCAGTGATTTTAAAATTTCCCAGTGTACAGATCTCAAAACCTAAATCTGTGGATGATAACAAAGAAATCTAAGAATATAACAGCAAATGTTTTACATTTAGTTAGCCCATTTCTTACAGGGTGATACAATTATTAGCAGCTGTAGTGTCATGTTCATGCAACATCATTCTGCACAATTAACACAAGTGGCCTGTGTCACCTATTTGTCATTAAGGACAAAGTTACAAACTCTTAAGTCAAAAATCTGATAGGCTTCACAATGATTTTCCAGGTGGTAAAGATGCGTCATCTTATATTTAAAGTACACAGCAATTGTATCTCAAAGGCCTTATTACCTTCTCACAAAATTTGAAACCATTCAAAGTCGGCCCAACACTTCAACCTCTACCTGATATAATACTGTTAGATTATCAAAACATTGTAGTTTTATTTTGTAACAAGATATTTAACTTGACGGATCACGTGCCACTGTGTCTGTAAACTCAGTTAAAAGAGTCAAAACACAACATATATTTTCTCACTCTAAATAGTTACATGTTTCAGATCAAACAGTCCATAAAATGAGGGATCATTTAATCTGAAACACAACTATTTAGAGAGGGTAAATATATGTTGTGTTTTGACTGAATATCTATTATCTTTTAATTGACAGACTTCTGTACTATCATCAAAAACAAAGATCTATTGCTGGTTTACTGAAAATGTGCCATCACCTGCAGTCTACTGAGAACTGATGACTGCTGAAGCATTTGAAAACACTTACCTGTACAGAGCATGATGTATTATACTCACGATGTGGTGGATTACATAGTTCACTCACATATTTTCGCGTCTCATTACAACAAAGAACTGACTGTGCTCCCAGCAGAAGACAAAGTACACAGCTCAGAATATTAGCCATTTTTAGAAAATGCCCAGACTGTAATTAAGATAGGAAAATTGTGTACACTGGTCACCTGCCACTGTATAGATGTCTTTAGTTACAAGAAGACCACTGCAACATGCAATATAATAGGTAGGAAGGTGACTTTTTTGTACTATGGATTTACATTTTTAAATGTTCCTTATTCTTCTAGGTGTGTCCACTATATATATACATATATATATATATATATATATATATATATAGAAATATTCATACTTTCTTTTTCTGGTGTTTTTATTTAATAATTCTGTTTGTGGCAGGAGGATGAATGTGGTGTGGAGCATTGGTGGAACAACAGTGGCTGGGGGGGAAATGAGTAATGCATTTTCCACCACTAATCCCATATCTGCTATGGGATTTACGATTATGAATATTTAACTTAAAACCATCAAAATAAAAATGTTAAACATAATATAAAATCTGTTGCTTTTCTACTATTGGCACTTTGACACATTTAAAGATTTTTCTTTTACATAACAAGAAAGATCTTGTTATTAAAGTGCAAATTATTTTAAAGAGTCAGAAAGTTATTTTAAATTTCCATAAAATTTTCTTTCAGTACATACTTCCTATTCTAACTTTTTCATTGCATCTTCATTGAATGCCATTCCATTTCACCTCTGATTTCTAACATGTACAGTACTTCACTTTAGTACATGGCAGATCATGTTTAATTTTACTATTGCATACTGTGGCCAAAACTTAATATTCATAGATTAGTACAATTCGTTATTAAACTACACTGTTTGAATGGCAACTGTCTTTAATTATTATAACGTACCATTTGAATGGCAAATAACAGTTTCTTAGTTCTTAACTGCAGCATACAATATAATTAGTATGATAATGTTAGTGCACTAGTATGGTTTTGACTTTATTTACTGTTGTGTGATAGTTTACTGCTAAAATATGAAATGTTATCATGCAGTTAATTGGAATCATCATCTAGGTGTATCATTATAAAACTTGAATTTCTACATTCATGAACGATTTGGCTTGAAGAATGTCATGCGTAGGGAACAGGAACATTACGTTTCACATATACAAAAAAAAAAAATTGATAGAATAAAAAATTTTTAGGAAAATGGAATGTTTACTTTCAGAAACTATGAAATGCAGATCCTATCTATATTACTGGAGTACCTACAACAGAAGATATAAGGACAATGAAAAAATTATGGAGAATATACATACAATAAGCATAGAAATTGCACAATTCTACACAAGAGGTACTCTTTCTCGGGGGTAAGGAGGCTGGAGCATGGGGCTGATCACCCACCCCTTCCAGCATCAGCTATATTTTTGCTTCCCCTCTTTTCCTACCTGGCATGTAATGGGACAGCTTTACCTTTCATAGGAAACAAAGTGAAGGACACTTATGGGGCCTTAGCATAAAGGAATATGAACTGAAAATGGGTAAGGACAAAATGGTTACTATGACTTCAAAGGAAACGCCAAACATGATTAACACAGTGGTTCAGGAGTGAACAAATTTATTTATTTATTTAGGAAGTGAAATAAAAATCCAAGCAATGGACACAAGATTTCTGAGAGGTAAGTAGGAAATAACAAAAGATAGAATTAGCAATGAAATTTTTAGAAAAGTTGGACTCAAAAATTTGTCTAAACAGTTTAAAAAGAAAAATAACAACAATGGTTTGGTCGTGTGACAAGAATGGATAGAACAAGAATACTGAGAAGGGCATCAAAATACATATTTAAAGGAAAATGCATATGTGACAACCTAGGACAAGATGGTTCTGCCAGCAACTAGAAGACAACAAAGAGAGAGAGGAAAGAGCTGGCCAAAAATCAAAAAGAAAAGTTTACAGGAAGATAGACTGTAGTCTTCTCATCCATTGACCTGTATCAATGGAAACATTGCTGTAAGACATACACATAAGTTTTAGACACTCAGTTATCCAACACCTTCATTTTAGTTATGTCTGGTCTTTGCCCAGCTCAGCAGTTAATTTCCCTTCAAGTACAGAATCAAAATGGACCATATTTTGCAATGCACAAGTAGTGTATGTATGTCTGACTGCTCTGTACACAACCTTAAACACACCATATTAACAGTATTATGCGGTAAGGGTTTGCAGAGAAAAAATAAAGCAAAAGACATACCTTGCACGCACCTAACTCACTTTCTTTCAAAACCCTTCTGCACTCTTGCAGCCATGAAGAACAAACTCACGCTTCAACGTAAGCAGCTGTGGGTAATGCCACCAAGTGTTTGCAGAATAAATATTTGCTAGGATAAAAAGTTTTTATCAGTAACGATTTGTTTACACTTTGCAGTTGGTTTCGAAGAAGTTTTTACTTCATCTGCTCCATGTGAATGCTATACATAAATGTTTTCTTAGGAAGGCATGAATATACACCATATCTTACACACAAGTTTGTATTTCAAAATATTCATCTCACCTTAAAATGTACAAAGACCAGTTTCTTAATCATAACACGTGGAGTGTTAAGAATATTTTAAATCAGCACATTCAGGTATGGCTAAAAATTCATCAACTAACCAAGGTCAAGCCATTTTGTTAAATAGATAAGATAATACAATCACATACTTGAACACACCCTGAAATTTGCCATTTTTTATATGCTGCTTAAACTTCCACTACCATAAGATCTGTGTACAGATGATGACACAAACTACAAAAGTCACTTAACAAGAAAAACAAAGGGTGTTCCCAATCATAGCCTGAATATTTTAGTTCACCTCTTGTTGTCTCCCAAAATTTAAAAATACTGTTACAAAATGCAAGAACAAAATATAAACACATACCCTTACAGTTTCATTCACATGTACAGAACTCATTATGGCACATTTGTACTAACATACTCAGAATCCAACTGTTCATGAACCGGAGCTCTTAATGCATTGGAACTCCACACACCACATAATGCTCTTCCTTCACATGAAGAAGCATGCACCAGAAACATAACCACATTATGAACTATAAAATTACAACTTATCTTTATTCTACTTCATATTTCTTTCACTGAAATTTTTAATGCAGGTCTTTAAAGCTGAACAACATTTAAGCAATTTCTTCCACTACTTTTAAAAAGGAACTTGATACTGCAGAAAAAAATCTGGCACCACTACATTATGCAAGTTAAATTATTATGTTGCTTCTCTGTCTCAGGGACAGACAAAATCAATCTGACACCTAACATATCTACATACTTTACATTTTCAGCTTCCTAACAAGGAGGACATTAAGTATATAGAGTTACACATAGTCTTCAATAATTAAAGACACTTACCTGAGACTGACATATCAAAATAAGTCCCTGAAAGAAACAATCTAAAGACTTCTAAGGTATCCCCCTGACATGTCATTTGGACAGCCCTTTTGCATGGTCATAGAATGAAGTTTGACAGGAGCCATCCTGTTGTGTTGTAGTAATAACTAAAATATCGTTCATTCAAAACACAACAATATATTCAATAACGTAAAGATGCTACATGTTTTGGTTACAAGGTACCATCAACAGGCAGACATTTGAGTACATGGACGTGACATGTTCAGAAATATCTGCCTGATGATGGTTACTTGCAACCGAAACATGTAACAACTTTACATTATTGAATATATTGTTGTGTTTTGACTGAACGATATTTTACTTCATAGAATGAAGGTTTTATGTAACTAAATGCAGTTTCTCAACATAAATACAATTAAGAATCTAATATGCATCATGGTGCTAAAAGATAAGTATCAACTATTCAAACCATGTTTAAAAAAAACTAGCAATGTAGTAATATTAATCTCTTTCATTTTTTAAATCTTATTAGATTGTATCATTACACTGTTCATGTGTTGTATCAGCCTTTCAAATGGCACAGGTCATTGAGACAAGTAAAACAAAAAGTAATATGGCAGACATTCATACACATTCTTCTTAGGCAGACACTCATATACATTCTTCTTAAACAATTTCCTTCAGAAATTATTTACCTTCAGCAATGAAAAACATGAGGGATAGTTGTGACTAGTCTGCAAGCCATAAACATATAATGTACATTTTGTGGAAAATGTTCACTGTAACAGCCTAACCTTACCAAATAAACAGAGATATCAAGAATCTTTATATCAACCCGTGAGAAAGAGTGATATACATGCATCAATCTTGCTTATTAAGCAAGTCTTTGAGACAAAAAAGAAAAAAAGAAAAAAAAAAAGAAAAAAGAAAAAAAAAGAAGGATGTAAATGACTAGCAGAGATATGGCAATCAGTGTGTAACACCAACAACTGTTGCAGTTAAAATATATATACATAGGTGTACGTGGAGTGAAATTTGTTTAGGTTAGTTATGTATATGTAAACAATGGGGGAATGGAGGAGATTGCATAATGATTTGTACTCCTCACCCAATATAGTGCGGGTGATAAAACTGAGAAGAATGAGATGGGCTGGGCATGTGGCGCATATGGGTGAGGAGAGGGGGGGTGTATAGGGTCTTGGTGGGGAAACTGGTGGGAATGAGACCACTGGGGAGACCTAGGCATAGATGGGTGGATAATATTAGGATGGATCTCCAGGAGGTGGGATGTGGGTATATGGACTGGGTTGGACTGGCCCAGGATAGAGACAGGTGGCGGACACTTGTGAGTGCGGTAATGAACCTTCGGGTTCTGTGAAATGCAGGGAATTTCTTGACTAGCTGCAAACCAGTTAGCTTCTCAAGAAGTACTCTGCACCATGGAGTAAGTAAGTAAGTAATGTTGATTAATTTTAAATATTTAATGTAATGTGAATTTTGATTGCCAACTTTCAGTTTCATTTCTTTAAATCTTTAAAAATCTATAAACCTCTGAGGATGATACCATAATGTTGAAACACAGTGCCTGTTTAAGCATAAATGTATTGCACTATTTATGAGGCCATGCTGTTCTAAAAGAAACTGATTGGATGATTTTGTTATTGCTGTATAACTAAAAACACAGTTGTAATGTCTACACATACTGAAATATTAAAGTTACCAGATAAAATTATAAATATATTACTTGTAACGAAGGTAATACATTTTCATTTCTCTTACTTTAGTATATCTACACTATTTCTGGACTGCCTACAAAACATCAGTGGCAGGCAGTAACATCTTCCCTTCTTATTAACTTACAAGCCAAAGAAGTCAAATTCACGCAGCACGCAAAGTGCCTCACATCACTGCAACAGAAGTGTGATAGGACACAACACACAGTACGCACCAATGCACGAACGTGAATGCAGTATGCATGATTTCAGACTTCTGTAGCAAAGTAGTAGAGAACTATCCTCTTCCTGGTTTATTAACACAGCAAGCTGTGGTAATTCCTTACTGAAGGCATGGGACTGATAGGTTATCATGAAACTTTGGTAAGGAATTACCACTACTTACTGCATAATAACCCAAAAGAGCACAGTTCTCATGAACGCATTAGTGCGGTAAAAGTAGCTAGTGGTGATGCCAGTGGTGTTGTGAATGACAGGTACGCCAAACCCGCTGGCACTATCTCAGGAACATCTGCTATCAGATATGACTTGTACAATAAAGCTATGGAATTTTATAACTGCCTTTGCACATACATTCATGGCACAATAATTTGATTACAGATGTGAATTTATAAAAAAAACTGACATAAGAAATTAACAAAAACTGAAGCAATGTGAAATGTAGAAAACATTATGAAGTTGAATTGCAGGGCAGTGACGTCTGCCTCTAGCACTCAGAAGCAAATAAAAAACAGAATACTTCGTATGAAACTATAGTGTGTTCAAGGCAAAACTGTACCCTTACTGCAGGACAATGTTATGAAGGCGTGGAAAACCCCACACATTTTTAACCTCAGAACTAGATGTAGCTAGGTGGTAATCATTAAGCACCAGCTGTTTTACCTCTGTGGAAACAACTAATTCCCACTGAAAAGGAGGATGAGTGGGCCCCAGACCTGGTATGGATGTTGCAGTGAGCAGAAAATCTCTAGTCTCAACATGAAACAAAACCCTCATCATATAAACCAAAAGAGTCCATTACTAAGCAACTTCATGCATTCACCCTTACTACTATTCTAATATCACTTCTCAAACACCCATTTCCACTACAGTGGTATTTCAAAAACTGCTGAGAAATGAGAGATAAAATTAAACTGTAATATCACCAGTGACCTCTTGTTGGTCATATTACTTCCTTCCCTGTTATGAGTCTGGTGTTCAGTTTATCCTTGGACATTATTACAAAATTAATAAATAAGATTCTGAACAGGTAACACTGTTCCTCTTTAAATTTTGGTTTCAGGTACTCAATACAGAACATAAGAACGGGATCAGTTTTAACCTAACACAACACAACCGCAAACACTATATCCTGTACTTTAAAATATTTTACAAAACATTACAAATACAATATTATCATAAGGAGCACGTGTTTTTTTTTATAAAATGCTACAGTAGATTCTCATGCATGAGTATTTCAGCTTTGCATTAAATATTAAATACTTCAATCTCTGTCTGCCTGTTTAAAATATGAACTGGCAATGCCATGTTTCTGAGGTCTCTGTCATGTGAAAAGTGTCATTCTGCTCTGGTCCTTAATGGAGCTTGACCTGGGAAGGCTTGTATTGTGCATTCACCGAGTTGTCTTACTGACTGGAGTAAATCCTCAGCCATCTTCTGACTTGTCCCTCTGGAGCGACTACTTGAAGGACCAGGTTCAATGATAGGACTGATGGTCAGGTCATTGTATCGTTGCTGTCCCAAGGACAATGACGACAAATAGCTTGTATCGCCAAATGGCAACGAAGCACTATGAGTTTCTGTTGGAGCTGCTGTGAGGTCAGGAATACTTCTTTGGTCAACTGTTGAGTTTTGTGACATGACAAGCATCTGACAGATACAAACACAAAAGATTAAAATAATATAAAACTAAATATGACATTACAATTTGAAATTGCTGACTTCCACACTGACAATATTCCAAAACTAACCGACTGGCTCATTAACAAAAATAAAATGAACTTCATCATCATTCTATAGTTATAAAAGAACCTTCAAAGCTCTTCCATAAACTGACTACAGTAAAACCTCATTAATTAAAAATTGGATAATTTGAAGTACCTCACAAATTGAAGCATGTGATATTCCCTGGCTTAACAAAATATTTTGTCTACTTTTCAATGTGGTTAATTTACAATAACATCAATTTGTAATTTGAAGCTACATTACAACTCTTTGGTCACTAAAAGTTGAACAATTCAAAATATAGTAAAACCCCAATGATTCTGAATCTAATGTTGTGGCACTCCAAATAGTCCAGCACAGAAACTGGCAAGTGCTACTGAGTGAGCTTCTGGGAGAAGAAACAAAACCCTCAAGTTATTGCAGCATCAACCCAAGTGAACAGTACCAAGCGGAACCCATCCAAACAACAACCACAACCACAACAACAACAACAACAACAAAGCGGAGGAGGAGGAAGGAGGAGGAGAAAGAGGAGGAAGATAAGGAGGAGGAGGAGGAGAAGAAGATTAAGGAGGAGGAGGAGGAGGAGAAGGAGAAAGAGGAGGAGACAGAGAAGAATAAAAAGGAGAAGAAGCAGGAGGAGGAAGAGGAGGAGGAGAAGAGGAAGAAGAAGAGGAGGAGGAAGAAGAAGAGGAGTTGGAGGAAAAAGGGAAAGAAGAAAAGGACGAAGAGGAAGAGGAAGAAGAAGACGAAGAACATGCATGTTAATAGATGTTGCAATTCCAGGAGACAGAAATGTTATCAAGAAAGAAGCTGAGAAGATTTTAAAATATAAAGACCTCGTCATGGAAATTCAGTGCATGTGGAATGTGAAAGCAAAAGTGACAACAGTAATAACAGGGGTGACTGTAGCCACTTCAGAATCACTCAGTCAATACCTGAGCAACATACCAGGAAAGCAGGAAATTAAGGAAATGCCAAAAAAAAAAAAAACAGCCATATTGGGCACTGCACACACACTGCAGAAAGCGCTAATGTAAAAGTACAAAACATATTTCATGGGCAAAATAACATTACATGTAGCACAGACTGTGAACACGGAACATCTGCAACAGTATATACCCTAGAAGCATGGTTTGTTTCAGGTATGTAATTGGAAAACCCTACATAGAGTTGATAACACGGATAATAACAATCTCATGTCATCTCAATCTGTAACTTTCCGTTATTATGACTAGAAGTGATTGTATTTTTCTCAACTGTTTTCACCTTGTATTTTGAATACCTATACCCATCAAAGTGTAATAATGGCATCACAGGCGAATGAAGGCACCAGTGAAAGTAAAGATGCAAAACAAAAAAACAAAAAAACAAAAAACACAAAGCACTATCATTGACAAAGAAAATTTTTTGAAGATTTTACAGCAGGGGTGGAGAAATCCAGGATGTGAAGTCACCTGGACAACTAAGTTTTGTACGGTGGCACCTAAATTTGTGGGTCCTCAGTATGGAACTTGGTTAATGTCACCCTTCTGATGCCTAGAATTTTGAGGTGGCTTCTAGATTTTTGGAAAATTTGTGGACCCCTGGTTTTGAAGATGCTCTTGATAATCCAGCACATCCAACAGTCTGGATCCACCTCAGTCCCGGGTGTGACAGACTATTAAAAGTCTGCTGTATTATGTTATTTTCAGAACAATTTGTGTAAAAATTCATCTTTTTCTAAAACTAGGCACCTCTGCAACAACGATCAATTGAGTGTTACTTCAAGAAGCAAACAACTAATACCAAAGTCTGACAAACATGAATTACTGTTCATTGGCTTGTACTGTGATGCAAACTGTATTAAATTATGCAGCAGGTGCTTAACAGTACAAGAAGGGGATCTCATAATTACTCAATCACGTAAAAACATTGAAGATTACAACATAACATCAGGACTCCAACCTCCCCTATAACAGTTAAGTGTACACTGTAAAATCTGGGGAACTTTCAAGCACACGCAAGACAAAGCCCAATTCTTTTTAGCCCTGAGCACTCAGAATTAAGGAGATTTTCTTGTACAATACAAGACTGGCCTATGTATCAAAAATTAGAAGTAGAAAACTAATGGTTGACAAAAGCATATGACAGTATACCAATATCAAAACTTTGGGAAGTTTTGGTAGAATCAAATATTAATAATACTTTAATCAAAGCACTGCAAAATCTCTACGGCAATACAGCACAAATGAAAACTGGAAACATAATATCCCACCCTTTCAATATTACTAAAGAACTAGGCCAGGGATGTTGCATCTCCCCTACAATTTTTAAGATTTACATACGAAAAGCTTTAGAAGAATGGAAACGTAAATGCTCCGGAATGGGTATTCGTTTAGAAAATACAACATTGTATACACTCCAGTTTGCAGATGATCAAGTAATTTTAGCGGGTGACAAAGAAGATTTGGAATATATGACGCGTAAATTAAAAGAAACTTATGAGAAATGGGGCCTGGACATGAATTTGAACAAAACAAAATACTTATGTATTGGGGAAACGCACAACAATTTGAAATTAGATAAAGACAGCAAGATTGAACTTTGTCAAGAATATAAATATTTACGAGTTATTTTTGACACTAGCAGAACAGACGACAAAGAAATAAGATCAAGAGTAATACAAGCAAGGAAATGTATAACATGTTTAAACAGGATACTGTGGAGTAAAGACATAAGAAATGAGAGATAACTGAACATTTATAATGCATTTATTAAAAGCAGTTTATTGTATGGTTCCGAAACATGGAGACTCACAGAAAATAATAAAAGACAGGTCAAAGCTACAGAAATGGATGCCCTGAGGAGATCCTCTAGAATATAAGAAAAGAAAGAATTATAAATGTAACTATAAGACAACAAATTGGATTAGAGGAACCAATTATAACAGAAATTGAACAGAACCAACTTACATGGTACGGCCATGTCCAAAGAATGGCAGAAGGAAGATTACCCAAAATAGCACTGAAGTGGATGCCAAAACAAAAGAGGGCACGAGGAAGACCGAAGAAAAACTGGATATAAGGTATAAGGAATGCCATGAACGAAAGAAACCTAAATGAAGGCCAGTGAGAAGATAGGAAGCAGTGGAGTCTATGTGTCGGACAATGTAGAAGAACGTTTCGAAACCAACATAGATACATATATACAGAAAACTAATGGTGAAATCTTACAATCTCTTATAATATATACCACTTGCACACATTACACTACATATATGCACACTGTCACCATCCAGGGCCAAGGTTAAAGAGACAGTAAAGCTACAACTCTACTACCCATCTTGGCCTTCATTGCCTGTTCTAGGTGAACTTTACCTTTACTTTTATTTACTTTACATTAACTGTACATGTGCTCCATTATATATTCATATAACATTAGAAGTTGAGACCCCTAACAGTGTCAGTAAAGCAGGTAAGATCTCAGAGTTTTCCATGGATGGTAATGGATGGGGAAGGTAATTGACTTAGATCTTCTGGGTTGTTATGTCACGTCAACTGGTAGGTAGTAAACATTTCAATGAATTGTGGTGCCTTCAGCTTCAGGGACAAGCAGTCAAAAAACAGTAGTTATATTGGAGGATAAGGGTAAGTTACAGAGATATGAATGATAGGAGTGGTGATATGCACTGGGTGAAGCCTCGGTATCTGTTAGTGGTCAGGTGAGAAGTCAGGGCAGATAACCTACCCAGCCATAGAATGAAGAGATGGGTTGGTGACTCAGACGTAGCGTTAAACTTAATTTAGTGATCCTGTGAAATGCCGAGACTATACAGTGTTGGTGGAGATGCAGTAACTGTGAGGATAGTCATGGAATGATGCTGACAGGGAAAAGTAAAGCAAAATTACAATAGAACACAAAATTAAAATTACTCATAAAATAAAACAAACCAAATAAGGTAAACTGAAGTGTCCTACATCTTGCTGACCCTGTCAGCTATCCACTGAGGGAACTAGGAGTGGTGAGGAATGCAGTTCTGGTTGGGATTCAGGAAGTTATGGGAATGACAAAGAAGGAGGAAAGGAAAGAACATGCCACCTTGGGGCCCTGAAAGGGGTCATAAAAATAAAAAAATCCTGGGTAGGCCCCTTCCACTATTACAGGGAGTGAATGAGAATTTTTGATGATTCAGAACATTCCACCCTCCCTATTCACATTGTTGGAAAAGAGCCCAGTCTCAATCCCTGTTGATAAAGACTGCTGTACGGGCATCTGTTTTAGTGGATTTGATGTCCTGAAGTTGGTTGTCATGTTCCCTGTTGCAGTGGTGCTCTGCCACTGCTGATGAAAGACAATTTGACAAGTCAACAGTGGCACAGAACACTCTGTCAGTCTAAAAGTAATATGTTATTCCAATAAAGAAATCCCAACTTGTTACCTTTGGTGGTCTGCCTCTTGGTCTGCGTGGTTTTTCTATGCAAATTGAGCGAACTCTTGCAGGTTCTGCAGCATGATGGCGGCGAGCATGCTGCTTCAACTTGTCTTGACGAGAGAATGTGCGGCCACAACCGTCGCACGTAAAGGGACGCTCACCTGTATGCACACGACGGTGGCGTGCAAGGTGAGAAGCCCGTGCAAATGCAAGCTCACAAAGGTCACACTCATGAGGTTTTTCTCCCGTATGAGCACGAAGGTGTTTCTTGAGGTCTGCAGATGTGTGGCAATCAAGATAACAGAAGGCACACACCGCATCAGTATGCCACTCTTCTTTTGTGTCATACACTTCAGTATTGTCACCACTGTCACCATCTGCATTATCAGTTGTATCAGACGTTGCATTCCGTTCTGCTAGGGCAGATATGCAGAACATGTCCATCTCTTGAACTTCCTCCTTTATTGTAACACTATCAGGAGTCATCATCTCTTGATTTGTTTCTCCTTTAAAATTCTTAACCAATCTTCCCTCAGTTTGTTTCCCATTCTCCAGTGACACACATGGTCTCTTGCCTGTTCTCTGTACTTGAGCTTGTGATTCATCTTTGGTTGTACCTGTCAACTTCTTAACAGGATTTTCACTTGACATTCGTTTGTTTTCACTCTCTCGTTTCTCAGTGGTCTTAATTCGATAAATGGGACGGAATCCAACGGAAACTCTTTTCCGTCCCTTAAATCTTGTTTCACGGGCATATGGCATAGCTACTGGAGGTGTTATCTTCAAAGTGGTAGTTTCAGACTGCAATATAATACAAAATATCAGTACAGTGTATTGTACAGTGTATAAAACTATAACTATAACTATAACTACAGTCCACTGTCCATTATCTGGATACAGGCTTTTTGGTCTGTACATTCTTTGGTTTCTTGCTTGCGAAATGTGGACATCTTCAGTACTGATCTCTTTCCACCAAGAAAATTATTTTTTGGTCTTTCCTCTCTTTGCTAAATTTCTTTTGGCAGAAGTATGGATGGCTTGGCCAAGTTTATTAATCAAGAATGCTTTCTGGGATATGACACCTAGCAGTCTGATATGAATTTAACCACATTTCAGGTACCTCCATGTTCAGGGCAGAAGGATGAAGGCTGCAAATACCTCATAAGTGTCAGTAAAGTCAAGCAGATTATACAGCACAACATTACAGAAGTCAGTCTGATTTATAGTCATGCCAAAAGAATCTCAAATTTCGCAGAGTAGGTTACATTCTTTGTCTTCTGTACCCAATTTCTGGAGGCAGGGGTTTGTGTTCTTTCATACAGTGATCACCAAGAAGTTGCCTCCTTTCTTCATACTGCTGAAGTGTTAAGAAATGTAGGGTTGGAGAACAGTTTTTTTTTAGTGAAAAATGGCTCAGAATTGATGAAGAGGTAGTGTACATGAGAACTGTGATGTGTAACAACATTTTAAAACTTTTAGGAAGATTTCTGTACAAGTTTAAATGTAACTGCTTACCAGTTGACACAGTGTAACAACCCAGAAGACGTTAACCTTCAATCTGATCCCCTCTTCCCCACCCCCCAAAAAAAACAAACAAACAAACAAGACCATACTTGATAATGTCAACATTACATTACAACAGCTGAAGCAGTTACTTAGTTTATGTGAATCCCACGTTCATTGTAACTTCACTTCTCATAACAAGAAAATCCCACAAAAGACAAATAAATAACATTTCTATAATTTTCTTTTCATAACTAAGGACATATGGCATCAATTTAAGAATATCTGACAAGTGCCAAAGAACTCATCATCACTATCAACACCTCTGGAATGAGCAACGCCTAAACATTATTAACCATTTCACTCAAAATGTAACATGAAACAACTGCACTGTATATTGTTCTCTTCTTTAAAAAGTATTATTACTGTGCATTACATTGAAAAATGACACCCTGAAAACCAATTTATTTTGCTTTTTTGTTTACATTCTCTCTGTAATCAAGTATGGTACACTTTTTTAATGAGAGGGATTCAGCTAACAACAAAAAATCTGCTTTACAGAAAACTGTCAAACTTAGAAATTCATGTTGAAATCATTTTAAGAGATATGAAATCCTACTACCTCAAAAATTTCATTCAGAACAACAAAGAATTTCAAATTCAGCTAGATAAAAGTGTTAATTCAAGGACAGTACTGTCTTCACACACCTACTGCCAATCTCCCATGTGGTAGGAAATGTGCACATTACGCTGGCATCAAAATTTTAAATAATTTACCATCTAGTCTCAAAAGTCTGGTGAATGTAAATGCATAATTTAAATTAACATTGAAAGGCTACATACACATTCTGTTCACTTGGTTGATAAATTTTAGATGATAAAGAACACTGTCTTACATAAAGCAAATTTATAAGATTTGGTATCACCTGTACATGTAATGAATACTGTATGTTAAACCTTCTCTCTCTTGCTCCATAATAGTTTAAACCGTTTTGTATATTTTGTAACATATTCCATATTAGTGTCATTCTGACTACCTTTTTTGATCCATGGAATGTAAATTTATCTGGGTACACATGTATGTGTTATGTATTTACTTGCATATGCATGTTGTTCAAAAGGCTTAGATATATAACAGTATACGTACGGGAAGTGGTTCCAAGGAGAGTTCTTCAACTGCTGAGCTTTCCAGCTCTTTCAAAGAATGGGCAGCAGGACTATCCTGAAATTCTGAAGACTGGTCTGCACTCTTTTTAACATCTTCACTCTGCTCACATGGAATACTCTTACTGCATTCCTCTTGTTGGTCTTCTATAATATCTGCTGTTCTTACATCAGTAATTTTCACATCATTAATACCGGACCCACCTCCATGACCAGCATTTCCTACATCTACACAATCCCTCCTTCCTTTATGATTTTCATCAGCTGAATCACCACCTCTTTCAGCCACTAGTTTAATAGTCTCTTTAAGAAGGTCATCTGCAAGTCCTCTTATTTTAAGCTCATTGGCTGTATACATAAAAGACTGTATATCTGCATCTAGTACTTCAACAGATCCTTTATACATAAATTTAAGAAGAGCCTGCATTTCTCGAGATGTAACTCCTTTCAGGATAAGTACTGGATGTTTGCAATAATTGTCTCTGAAGATGGATTCAAAGTAGGGACTGCACGCAGATAAGACTACCCTGTGGGCCTTCAATATACCATCAGTGCAGGATATTGAGACATCCACTAGACTCTGATGACTGTAAAGAGTTTCCAACTGGGAATACATATTCTGAAGATGATTATTCCATTTCAATTGAAAAGCATTATCAGCCATCACGAATATATTTCACTTGACGAATTTAAACTCTGACAATGAATATGTAAACAGAAACCACCTTCACTACCACAACTCATTAATTTATTGACAACTTCCAAGCCAAACTAATCGATATAGGCAATGGTACAAACGGCTAATCCCCTAGACATTGAGTATTACATAATACATGTAAAAGCTCAAGAACTATATAAGTACATATACTTTAATTTATATGGGTTATCACACAGTTGTTTACTCCGTCCTTGTTCACATCCTTTGATTTTTCAGATCTTCATTTACCAATTGCAACAGATGCTTTTGCGAATGTAATATTGGCTCAACTGCTTTATTATGTCGACCCTGAGAATACCAACTGAACAATGTATAAGTGATATTTGTGTATGAATTTAGAACTATACAAGAAGAAAATATATAATACAGTATATTTAAAGAACATTGACTCCCATAGGTGACTCATAGCATATATGTATTCTTTGTACTGACGATAGCACAAAATCAAATAGGATTCTATAGCATTGGCAAAACTGCGTAATTTTTCAGTTGCGAATAATTAGAACGCCAATTGGTCCAGGCGAGGGCAGCACTATCTTCCTATTCTAGTAGGTGCTCGCGTGGGCGCGTAAATATGAATTAACCTTTACAGCCCTTGGGTCCTACCGTCTAGGACGCTAACCTCCAAACGTTGCATTTAATGTATTTATTCAACAAATATAACAAATATAGTTACTGAATATTTTAAACATGGTATATA
>Ga0123355_10007007_pt1 | contig 16793 bp, 19 predicted proteins | sample TergutEmb28metaG_3_FD_89872 | JGI IMG/M metagenome (GOLD analysis project Ga0123355, IMG submission 89872) | Embiratermes neotenicus P1 segment gut microbial communities from Petit-Saut dam, French Guiana - Emb289 P1 | ecosystem: Host-associated > Arthropoda: Insects > Digestive system > Gut ...
CTTTGTTATGTTGGTGCATCCTCCCCCGCAAGTTTCTATGTGTGGGCACTGGCTACATAGGATGCCGCATCTTGATTCTATCATTTGTCTCACTCCTTTGGGGTGATTATAGCATGGGTAACAAGACAGCTTAATGTCGTGTTTGTGGCAGGCATACAACAAAAGCCTGCCCATGCATCATGCACAAGCAGGCCTTTTTTATGCTATTGCTTTAATACAACTGCAAAGTCGCGTTACTAGGCAATTTCTTAGAAGAACTTATGCCCCTTACCGCAGTCTCCTTCCATAAACTCCTTGCGCTGGGGTGGCGCAAAGATATCCATGGGGAAGTCTTGGTCTGCGAAGTATTCACATGGGTTGATATCGCCCTGGTCTTCGCATTCTTCCGGCACGCAGAAGCCTGTGGATTGTACATTAAGATGCACAAGCCTGAAGAGCTTAAGCACGCTAAAAAGGCCAATGGTCACAAGCACTTCGCCGTGCCTATGCTCGCGCCTATGGTGGTGGATGCGTGCGTCTAGGCCTACGCCTTTGGCGGTGGCTGTGAAATGTCCGCAAGTATTCAGTTAAAAATCGCCGTCCAATTATATAACCAGCCCGTGCTTGATTCTACTGGGTATATGATAAGGGAACGTAGAAAAATGCTGGACATAACCAGTAGGCAGTTGGCGAAACGGCTGGGTGTAGATAAGGCTCTTATTCTAAGGGCAGAGCTAAGCAAAACCGTTTTGGACATGCCTATGCTTGAAAGGGTGTGCGCAGAGTTAGATGTTGCGCCATCCGCCATTATGGACATTGAGTATCAATTTGCCTATGAGGGCTACAAGCCAGCCATTGGGTTTCTGGTGGATAAACTGGGTTTGCGCTCATTAATGGTCATGCTTAACTTAAAAGATGCCCCAACGCTTAACAGATGGCAAACGGGCAAAACAACGCCGACCCTTGAGCAGAAACGTGCATTACTGGCACTGTACAGCAAGTATGCCGGATAAGACAATCTCAAATAGCCATATTGCTTGAATACATGTGCTGATGTAAAATACATTCAATGATGAAGGAGGCAGTCACATGCCAGATGGAATAACCCATAGCAATAAAGATGTAATGTTCAAAGTCCTCAGTCAGAATTACGAAAACAAATCTCTAGCGGTTTACGGGCTAAATGTACCCCGAATCAAGCGGCTACTACCGGCAAATTACCCGGCAGTTACCGCTACAGAGATTCACGCAGAAAATCCTTTTTTGCTGGAAGATGATTCGCTGCTTATACTGGAATACGAATCAAGCCCAACTCAGGAAGATTTTTTGAAGTATAACAAATACACGATTAATGCTCTGGAGCGGTTGCAAAAAGAGGGGATTAGAGTAGCAAAAGTGGTTATTGCCGTTATTTATACTGGTGACATCAAAGCGTATACATCCGAGTTTGATGTAGGTGCGCTGCGTATCCAGGTTGACCAGGTATTTTTGTCCCGATTCGATACAGATGAAATATATAACGGAATCAAGACAAAGATTAATACTGGTGAACTGCTCTCCGATGACGATGTTATGAGGTTAATTATTTTGCCGCTTACGCAACCAGACAAAACTCGAAAGCAGAAACTCATTGAGAATGCAATTGATCTAGCAAGGCAAGTTCAAGATGAGCAACAACAATTATTCATCGTAGCGGGTATACTAACAGCTACTAACAAATTTATTGACCGTGAATATTCCGAGATGGTGAAGGGATGGATTAAAATGACGAAAGTAGCACGATTGTTTGAAGAGGAGAAAATTGAGGCTGTCAATGCGGCTGTTGGTGAAACATTGAAAAATGAACGTGTACGAACCGCCAGGGAAATGCTGGTGGCAGGTGAAGATATCCTTAAAGTTATGCAGTTTACTAAGCTAACCCGGGCGGAGCTGGACGAAGCCCAGGCATTGGTTGGTGCATAGTATTAACCTGTTATTCACACCGTTAATGCTGACGTTAGGAATATATTTGTAAGCAGGGAGTGCAGTAGGTTCGCACTCCCGCTTGCCACATATATTTGTAAAGATTATGAAATAATCATGCTAACAGATGCAAATTTAATGGCTTTTAAGCATTGCTATTCTCATGTAGTAGTGAAATTACTATCGTCATCAGTGCCTCCATTCCTACTAAAATTTACATATTCATTCTTATCCGAAAGCGCGGCTGACTTTGCATATAATTTTGACCAATGTAGAGGCGATTTCATTCTTTTGTTATAGAATAATAACATTGCCTCGGAATAACCGAAAGAGCCAGCTTTTCTTTCTTTCGCTATGCGTCCAATTTCCTTTGCAGATAGAATGCCTACTTTATCCTTGAAGATGTCATCCCTCATAGCGTCACCAAAAGTAACTACCAAGTGGGCGACACCTTTTAATATATTTGCAGTTAAAGAATTGATATCACCTTCCCAAGTACCTATACACAAACGTAGAGCGCGATCCAAAACGTGAAAACCATAACGCTGATGAATGTACTCCAATGTCGCAATCGCACATATACTCCCTTGAGCTTTTTGTGCAGTAATTGTCAGACCATAAGATTCGACCAGCGATTTAATAATAAGCTGTACATCATTTCCTGCTTCTACGTTTGCCATAAAAATCTCATATGGCTTCAAAGGACGAACATGTTTTTGCTGATTCGCAAAAATGTCTGCTTCCTGCATATATTCTAACTCATCATAAATCATACACCAAACTGGTGTGTTTCGAGAACCGGAAGCAATGGCAACTATTTCTATAGTATGCTGGCCGTTAAATACATAATTAATACCGTTGCGGCGGCTGACCTTTACAGGGTTAATCTGATAGAGGTCGAAGTTTTCAATAGTACGCCTTATATGCGACATGGATAGATTCCGTTGGTACTCTTGATTAGAGACTAAATTCTTTATCGGGATTTGTTCAAAATGCACATTTGGCACATAACAACTTAATTGCGCCATTAATTCTCCTCCTTGAACGCCGTTAATAATGTATCAATAGCAGACTTCAGATTAATTAGCGCGTCCAGAAGCCTATGGCGTGCATTGCTAGAAATCTCTTTTAACTTTGCACTTGTGTGGGTTCGATTAATTGAGCTTACCCATGACGGAACTGTTAAGACAAGGCTAAGTATTTCTGCATCGGGGTCATATACAGGCATATCCTTAACAGATCCAATTGTAGATAGCGGGAAATCATGTTTTTCTATGTTCTTCTTTTTTGGCAAGATATTGCGTGACTCTGAATATGTGATGTTGCCCTCTAATAAATCTGTACTTATACGTTGGACGTCGGCAGGCAAAAGTCGTGACAAGTCAACGACATTTTCTTGCGAGATTTTTACTCGGCCTGATAGTATTTTGGAAACCAATTTGGGTTCAACTTTTGATAGTGCATCAATAGATTGCGAGTAACTCCCGTATTTCGCAATTGTAGCAGGTGATATGTGATACTCTTTACCAAGTCGCTCCCTCGTTCGGCAGGCAGTATCATCAAAAAGTGGTTCGGTATACTTTTTGGACCTAACCGCTTTTCGTGTGTACTGGTTTGTTCCAACAGCATTGTGCGCACCCACTATTTTCTCCATTTCATATCTTTTTCCTATCAGGAACCGGCGGGTTTCATCCGTTATATTTCTGCGGCCAAGCTGGTTGGCACAAATCCACGCAATTGCTTCAGCTCTGCTACGTATATAGATGTATGTAATTTTAAACGGTAATTGAAGGCGCGTGCATATCTCATAGCGGTTATGGCCGTCAAGAATTTTCTTGTTCCATACACAAAGGGGTTCTCTGCAGCCATCTTTAACGATATTTTCCTCAAGCTGCACACGTTCCTCATGTGTTAGTGGGGAAATTAGGGATTTAAACTCATCATCTATTTTTAGTTTGTGCATATTGTATTCTGACATATGGCTATCCTCGTGTTCCATAGGCTTGAACTGATTCTGCAAGATTAAATTTCACAACGCCTTCACTCGATATAACTTCACCATGTACATGGTACAGACACTTATCTTCCCAATCATTGCACATATCAAACAATTTCCTCACAAGCGACTTGCTGGTTATCTCAAAAGACTGTTTGCTTTCAAAGCGTATTTTCGGAAACCGATGTGCTCTCAAATCAGAGCGGTCACTACGAAGAATGACCATTGACTGTTCTTCTGGGTTGATAAGGAGCAGAATATACTCTGGATTATCAATTGAATGAAAAGTCTTTTTATATATTCGGATTCTGTTCTTTTTGAAATCTATCGTCATTGTGGGTCGCGGCTCAGAGTTACGGCTCATTATGCACCTCCTTGGGAAGCGGCTCATGTAAAGTGTTTTGCGAATCCGTTAATCCATTATCTTTAACACTAAAAACGGTATACCCTTTAAATATATCTACCTGAAGCCGCTTACGGTGTTCTTCGACAGATAACCCGAATTGATTTTGCCATTCTGCTGGAAAAGTGGGATTGCGGGATGCTTTGTTTTTTCCATCACTTGAGATTGTACTTTGATATACTTCTGTTGATGTGAGATCAAAAACAAACAGAAATTCATCTCTGCTCTGTATTAGCTTCCCAAGCAGTTTATAGCGGTAGTCAGGATTCCAATTCATTAGGTCCATGATTTTCGCAAAAAAAACGCGGCAAGTAACGTACTTCGGCCTTCTCTTTGCTCCTTGTGAACACCAAGCAAAAGAGTCTTTTTCACCTTCATTGCAAGGCCGCACCACTAATTTAAGATCGCCGGCATTAACAAGAATCTGAACATAATCCACTATTGGGAGACGGTTTAAGCAAGCAGCGTTAAGTGATACTTTGCTTTTGTTAAATGTAATAGAAGGCTCTCGTATATGTGCAAAGAATTCACCCCGGACGACTTGATATCCGTCAAACGTGAAATTGTTATCATGCAGGATTTCATCACCAGGCATCAGTTTTACGTCAACTGCTCGTTTCGTTGATTTGCTTGTTGTTTCATAATCAGTCTCCAACATTAATTGCTCCTTGCTCTATGTCATCGAGTATTTGCCTTATACTGCTGGCTAAAACATCAGTGCTGGTTATGCTTAAACCATTTTCACTATTGAAAGGTTGTGCATCTACAGCCACATTCCATGTTCCCCCTTGCCCAATAGTTGCTAACTCATGTGCTTGAGCATGGCGATAATAGTTATAACCAAAGTCACTTGCCCAAGCTGACGGAAAAGCCATTACATCACTTTTTATCCCTGTAACCAGGGGGTGTACATTATCAGCAAAATAACCATTTGTAGCTTCATCAGGAATGAATATTTCGGTTTCCTGCATATCAAAAAATATAACCGATTCATTATCCTTTTTCTTACATATGCCGCGTACGCGATACTTGCACTCATTACTCCATCCGAACATTTCATATAGTTTGCTTATATACGCAGTACCGCTGATAGTCCGTGGGCTATATTTATTATTACTTATATTCATCCACCTTACAGCATTTCTTTCTGCTTTGCTGCTTGGTCTTACAGCAAGAAGCTGTTCATCTGGATGGATAAGCATTTCGACATATAATGTATTGTCAAATTTACGGGTGCATTCGGTGCTGAACCAGAGATTATCTGATGAGAATGTAACGCACATTTTACGTGCCGTATCGAAGAATTGAGCGCGTGCAATTTCATAACCTCGCAAATCAAAATCACCAGTCTGCGCCTCTACCTCTAATGTCTTTGATTGTTGATTCGGTCGGTTGCCGTAAACGCTAGCCGACGCCACACGATATTCCTCGGCGGAAAACCCCGCCCAGCGAGGGTTAATAGATACAAAGCCTTTCAGCGCGCCTTCTGTTATGACCTTTAACTCTGGTAATATTCCTTTGTTGCCATACTTTGCATTGCTTATTAAATGCTGGACCGCTATAAAATCGTCCCTGGAAATAATCGATTCATGATGATTACGTGTGCGATACTGGTTCTTATCCTCGCGATTTTTCCTTGATTTGTGGTCAAGAAAATTTGGCGTCCATGTTTTTCGCGCAATAATATCACCGCAATGACGCTCATTTTGCAAAACTTGCAATATCGAACCAGGTGACCATGATGAATTGTTTTTTTTCGTCCTTCGCCCCAGTCTAGTAAATGTCTCAGCTATTTGTTGGCATGTGTAACCATAGAGATACATAAAAAAGGCTAGACGTACTGTCTTGGCTTCTTCTTCATTAATCACAAGATTACCATCTTCATCATTGTCATATCCTAGCAGTGGCGGTGTTAGGAATACGCCACGTCTAAACCGCATTTCTATCGAATCATTCATAATTTCACTTTTGGTGCGGGACTCCTCCTGTGCCAACGTGGATATAAACGATAGAGCCATTTCACTCCTACTATCCAAGGTATAAAGATTCTCTGTTTCGAAAAACACTCCAACTGGTTGTTTTAATCCTGCAAGCATACGAGCATGTCCGATGCAGTCAATATTATTGCGTGCAAATCGGGCCACTGTTTTTGTCACAATCAAATCAATTTTTCCTGCTTTGCAATCCTCAATCATTTTTATAAAGGCTTTACGGTTTTTAATCGAGGTTCCTGATATCCCTTCGTCGGCGTAAATTTCAACGAGCTTCCAGCCTTCGTGGCGATTCACCAAATCTGTATAATGATTTTTTTGCAATTCATATGATGATGTCTGGCGCAGATCGTCAGTAGAAACACGAACATAGATTGCCACGCGTTTCTCGCTTCGGTCTTCATGAATGCTTTCTTTTGGTTTAGCTGGAATCATATCAATTTTATCTGGGTCAATACCCTGATACCGAGCACGGATTTTATCTTTTTTATCCGTGTCCTTTGTGTTTTCTATCGGTATTTGGTTTTCCTGCATCATTGCCCTCCGCAAAGCAAGCTGAATATAGAGAATATAAAGTATTTACAGGCAAATGAAAAATAACCACAGGGCAACTTGTATACCTATGGTTATTTTTTTGGTAAATATTATTATGCCAAATCATCTTATTTCCTGCCGTCATCTCGCAAGTAATCCTTTGCGGCAGAAGCCATTCTATAAATAAAGCGCCGCTCATCACTATCGCAATCACTTATTAGTCGAATTAATTCCAAATGATACTCTGACGAATCGCGTTTTTGGTTTCCATTCAGAAGTGTATCAACAGTAACGTCGAGAGCATTTGCAATCAAAACAAGTGTTATGAGGCTGGGATGTTTGGTCGCTGTTTCAATATGGCTGATATATGGCACCGACCTATTGATATGCTCGGCGAGTTCGGCCTGAGACATGCGCTTCCATGTACGAGTTTCTTTGACCCGTCGGCCAATTAGTTTGAAGTTTAATGACATTAGACTATGCTCCTATCCTATGTTTTAGATAAAATACAGGATGGAAGTTAAAATAAAATTAGCAAATACCTTATATGGTGCCATGCACTGTACTCGCTACAATGAATATTTATAAACTCCTTAATAAACATAGGTTATGTAAAAAATAAGAATGCTATATTACCTTATTTTTCTATATTATTTAGGTTTCTGTATAAAGTATCTTTTTTGATGCCAGTCATTTCTTCAATTTCACGAATGGAGTACTGCTGAGTATAATAAAGTTTCAATGCCTTTTTTACTTGAGCCTCATCTGTCCGTGGTCTGCCGCCTGTCCGGCCTCTGGCACGGGCTGATTTCAAGCCTTCCCGGGTACGGTCTGCGATTACATCTCGCTCAAATTTTGCTATTGCACTCATTAAGGCAAATAACAACTTGCCAGTGGATGTGCTCGTATCAATAGACTCTTTTAGTGATACGAGATTAACACCCTTACTTTGAAATAGTTCAACCAACTCAATTAGGTCTTTCGTGCTTCGACCCAAACGCGATAGTGACTCCACAACAATGGTATCCCCTTTAGTCATACGATCTATCATTTTATCAAGCTCTGGGCGTTCCCGTTTGGTGCCGGTCATCTTCTCATTGTAGGTATAATCTACACCGAACTTTTTCAAAGCATCAAGTTGCCGGTCTAAATTTTGCGCCTCAGTACTAACCCGTGCATACCCAAATACATATGTTTTCATTTCAACCTCCAAAGTATCGCAAAAACGCATGAGTAATGCGACATAGTTTTTGCGATAAGTTTTGAGACGAAAAACCCCTCAAAACCAACAGATTTCAAGGGGCAATTTTTCGTCTATAAAGCCGTCGCAATAACGACCGTTTTTGCTACAACTAAGTTCATCTAAAAACCAATACTGTCATAAGTAATGGAGCTTTGCTTTAGGGATGAGTTTGGGACTGAAAAGTGACCACAATAGTCACTCCCAGCTCTAATCCAACAGCCCCAATAACGATCCATTATGGAACACTTATCTACTCTTTACATCGTGCCGCAAACCACTTCCAAGCATGATGTGAAAGGTGCACGCCATTACAACTGGTGCAATAATGGCAACTAGGAATTGAAGTTCCAGCAAATGCAACTATGAAACAACTTCGTGCTGCTTTCGAAACATATTACAAAGATGCTGCTGTTGTTCATATTGGAGATTGTGTTGATTTTAGGCAGACTGATAAGCAATGCAGATACTTGATGAGTCTGGCGGTCGGCGTAAAGCATCATTAATCGCAGATGCGCTTTGTATGTATAGCTGTTACGGAGCGGGTATGTACGCCGACTTGCTGGCTGGGAACACCTCTGACGTAAGCCAAATGCAGCATCTGGGCGCGTCTGCATTTGAAGTAGCCACACCTTCAAATGCGACTATGTACGACAAACACAATCTTTGGCAATCCATAAACGAGTCTCTTGCGGGGTTTCAGTAGCTAAAGTCGAAAGTGTAATAAGACACGCCCATACAAAAATATGATTTATATCACAAGGAAGGAGGAGATGTGCATGGTTCAAAAAGCTGAAAAGCCAACAAGGAGAGGTCGTCATCATGATATCGAAATCGTTTTCAAAAACAAACTATCGCCTGAATCTTGGAGAAAATTCAGAGAGAGCGTCATTAGTGCAAACATGCAAGAACATGTGCCAGCGCATTTCCAGCAGCCCCTCTTGGATAAGTTTGTTGATGTAGGGTTAATGGCACCGTAGCAATCTGCTTAGAATCAACAATATAAAGGAAACCTAAAAGTGACTACATATGATTATGTGGTCGTTTTTTTTGCTCATTTGGTGTTGCTTGTATGCTATAATCTTATATAAAATAGTATATGTACAACATCAAAATCTAGCTCACAAAGGATGGTTATTGTGAAAATCGCCATTTACACGCGCAAGTCAAAATATTCAGACAAGAGCGAGTCAATAGACAGCCAGATAGAGTATTGCAAGCAGGCGGCCAAACTGCGTTACCCAGATATTGACGACTATGTTTTATATGTAGACGAAGGTTTTTCCGGCGGGTCAACGGTGCGCCCACAGTACCAGAAGATGCTTCTGGATATCAAGCGGAGCAAAGACTACGCTGCAATGATTTGCTATAAGATAGACAGGATAAGCCGTTCGTTGGCGGACTTCACGACCCTTCAGCAAGAACTTGAAAAGGCCAACGTGCATATCATTTCCGCAAGCGAAGGCTTTGACACTTCTTCGACCTGGGGTGTTGCGGTACTCAATATCCTTATGATTTTTGCCCAGTTAGAGCGCAGTAATATTTCAGAGCGGATAAAGGACACCATGTTGCATTACGCCAAAATGGGGCGCTGGACAGGCGGCCTTACCCCCCTAGGCTTTGAAAGTAAATCTATCCCCTACGATGACACATTTGGGCAAGAAAAAAACATGGTTATCTTGTCTCCTGTAGAAAATGAAATAACAATTGTGAAAACTATTTTTAGCAAGTATTTGGAATTGCAATCCTTGAACGCCGTATCCCGCTATCTTAACCAACACGGAATTTGCACCCGCAAAGGAAAGCTCTTTGATGTATCAAGTGTGCGAGACATTATCCGCAACCCAGTATACGCCACAGCCGACAAAGACCTATATGATTTTTTATGCGAAGTTGGCGCTGAATTATGCAATGACGAGGCCGAATTTGACGGCAGCTTCTCTGTTATCTCATATAACAGGATGGACAAAAAAACCGACACCCGCCGCCCAATGGATGAATGGCTTATTGCCATCAGCCGACACAACGGCACTGTAACAGGCCAAACTTGGGTTAAGGCCCAACGTATAATAAAAGCCCAAAGCGGAACAATGCCACGCCTTGGTACGGCGCAGTATGGTATCTTTTCCGGCTTAATAAAATGCGCCAAATGCGGAAGCACCATGCGCGTCAAAAACGGGCGTCCCTTTTCCGATAAAACCGGCCGGGAACACTATTATGTATGCTTTGGGAAAGAGTCCAGCAAGCTGCAATTATGCGATATGAAAAATATCATAGGGCATAAGGTTGAGCCATTGGTTATTGACAGATTAGTTGAGTATGCAAAAGACGCAGGTTTGCAGAATGAGTTGGCGAAGGCAAACAAAATAAAACGTTCGACGGACATGGTTGATAAACAGGAGCTCCTTATTCGTCTAAAAAGCGACGCCGCCGAAAAAAGCGTAGCAATTAAAAACCTAGTAATACTGGCATCAAAGTCGGATGACCTAACCGCCAACAAACACCTTCTAGAGCAAATCAGTTCCCTTGATAACGAACTCAACGACCTAAACCAGCGCATAGCCGTGCTAGAGCTAGAGTTAACCGACGCAAAAACAAAAGAAATGGATATGCTATCCCTGTTCCAAATCTTCGAGAACATGGAGAACATATCCAAGATAGGCGACGTGGCAACCAAGCGCAGAATAATGAAATCCATCATAAAAGATATCTTCTGGGATGGCAAAACCCTAGAGATTAACTTCAAAGCAGGTGAAACCGTAAATTTTAACAAACTGGTCAAAGGAGGTGATTTTTTTACGGATAAATTGCAGACATTTCAAAATAACCGTCTTGGCTTCTACCCAAATAAAGGGCGCGGCTTCGAAGGTGATGGACCTGCTGTCTTTGCTAAACAGGTCTGTGCCAATCATTAGGTCAATAATGGTAGAAAATAACCATATAGCCAGCAAACCCGCTTGATTATTAGTATAATAGACCATAATTAAGGTATTGGCAATGAAATAATTGTGTTTTAGCAAACCAATATATGGGTGATGTCGCTCTGCATTTTTCACGCATAATTGTCGAGGAAACACACTACGCTCTTGACATATAATGCCATATATGATATATTATAGGGCATTATATCATGTGGTCATTAGAAAATTTCTATGCCATCGCATTGATAACAGCTCTTTAATAAATTGTTAATTGCGATATTACCCCTTCCAAGTTGGGTGATAGTTCATATGTTATATGAATTGCCACCTAACTTGGGCACTGACCGTATCGGCAGTGAAAATATAAGGGGTATGATGACATGTTACCAACACCAAGAACAATGGAAAATGACCGCTATGGGTATTTCAACCCAGATGGCTCAAGAGCTTTTGAGGCTGATTTTATGTGGGCTGACAACTTTTACGATGGCCTAGCCCGCATACAATTTGACTATTTTCATTGGGGGTATATAAGGCCTAGTGGCGAGATAGCCCATGACTTTGGTGCTAAATATACAGTGGTTGAAAATTTCAACTATGGCTTAGCATTCGTCAAATTTGATGATGACCGTTATGGGTATATAAACCGCAATGGCGAGATAGTTTTTGAAAGTCGTGTGGGTGCAATGTCCAAAGAGGGCATAACTCGTTCCAGACTTATTGATGGTCGCTGGGTCTATTTTACTGCATATGGACTGCTTGTAGAGTTGCAAAATGTAAATTAACAATTTATGCAAGCCGCTTCTCCTTTATTACGAGGGCGGCTTTTTACTGCCCAATGCAAGTTTCTCCTTGATTTTCGGGCGTTTTTTGCGATACCATCTCAGGTCTTGGAAATTATTTTCAAAAGGATCTTTAATAAAGGAGATGGTTGTGTGAATCACAAAGAGATTGTAGCGGTTGCTTGAGAGCGACAAATAAATAATGCATGGAGTGTGGCTATTCGCAATAAGCGATAGCCTTTTTTCTTTGGAAGGAGAACGATTTAACGTGAGTAAAGTACAGGAAATTCACATTTTTTTGTCTGTTGAAGATGTATATAAAATTCGCCCCGATTTAAGTGAAGACCAAGCAATTGAGGTTTTGCTGAATGTAAAAAACAATCACAATGCCGACATGGGCATATGCTGGGACACACTGATATTCTGGGCTGATTCGATGTTTCCCAAAAGTGAGAGTTGGGGCAATTTCACTGTGATAATTACCGAAACCCTACAACTACGAGTGGATGTTGAGGCTAATTCGTTTGATGAGGCACAGGAGGTAGTAAAGCGGGCATACCGCGATGGTGTCTATGTCTTAGGTGCACAGCATTTTGCTCATGTTGATTTTGCAGAAGCTGATAGCAACGACTTGCTTGGAGAAGCAGGTGATGGACTTGGCTAAAACTTCTCAGCTCAAAAACGACTACCAAAAGGAAATAATAAATCTCATCAAAAAAGCGGCATACAGCAGGGCAGAATCAGAAGTGTTCTGTGACTTTCTGGAGATGGCCGCTATTTCAATTTCCAATCAAGTCGATTTTACTCATCGTGAAGCAAGAGAAAGTCGTTATCTGGAGATTATCAACTCGTATGAGAAGAAGCAACAACATCTATTTCCTGAAATGTTGGGGCTTTTGGTTGCAGGGCTTGATGAAAAAGTGCATACCACTGGCCCAGAGGATATACTTGGCTCCATTTATCATGATATGGAGTTTCACAATATCTTAAGGCTCAGTATTTCACCCCTCAACACCTTTCAGACATGATGGCAAAACTGACATTTTGCGAAAGCACTGTTAGTGCACTTGAGGAAAAGGGTTATGTCAGTGTATGCGAACCCACTTGTGGTAGCGGCGTGATGATTACCAGCTTTTGCAAATCAATGAAAGAGGCTGGTTTTAATTATTGCAATCAAATGGTTGCGACAGCAATTGACATTGACGCAAAATGCGCCCACATGACGTATTTACAGCTATCACTTTACGGGGTGCCTGCTGTAGTCATTCATGGTAATTCTTTGACTTTAGAATCCTGGTCACGATGGTACACACCAATTTATCTGCTCAATGGCTGGATATGGCGAGATGGTTGCACCATGACTAGTGCTCCATGCGCTGAGAATGAAATGATTAAGTGTGCGCTTGAACCAACCTATGCTGCTATGAGGCAGGTTGAGAAATTGATTGCTGATACAAACCCTGCTGCTGAGGCTAATCAGCCGAAAATCAATGCCTTAGATGCGGAAGTGCGACCATTATCTGTGCATCCGAGTAGGGACGTTGAACGTTATCAGGCTCCTACAAATGTAGCGACCAAGCCTAAAAAGCAAAAGCCCCCACTGCCAACGGACATAATTCAGCCTAGTTTGTTTGATGTTTGAGGTATAATTTCCAACCCTTATGTTTTGCCTATTTCTAGGCTTAGCATAAGGGTATTTTTTTGCCAACTTTACTGTCATTCATGCATCGCTTGAATATGGGATTTTTCCAACGCTTTGGCTTTCAGTTGATCCACCAATTCTTTATCAGTGGCCAACACAGACAGTAGGTTTGCCAGTGATGCAAATTCGATATCATTGTCTGCATTACTGCGTTGTGGGGCAAGCTCCGAAAGCTCAGGAAAATATTTAAGTACAATGCCTCCAATGACGATTTTTCGGCGCGTATCTTCTTTCCTAGACTTTTCTTGGTCTCGTTTTTCCTGCGCCCTTTTTTGACGCTTTTTTTGTTCGAGCCTTTCTTCCAGTGCGGCTATATCGGCGTTTAACTTGTCTATGTTTACTGGCATAATATTATCCTCAATCTGCCTATTTTACCTTTGAGAGGGCATAAACAATATATCGGTTATCATCTAAAATTATGATAAGAAAAAGGCAGGTGCAGATTAATTCACACTCAACTCGTCCCAATATCTGACGAAAGTGTGGTCTACTGTAGCGGTTCTATTGATATTATAAATAAACTCGTTAAGATCCATTGGGTCATTAGTATCTCTGAATCTAAACCAGCTAACTTGCACTCTGAGTCTTAGCCTATCATCTGTGCAGGCTGGTTCGCCAGAAATAAAGACAAAATATTCACCACGGTTATCACTAATACTATCTAACCTCATAGGCACAGAGTTAATAGTTGCACCCTCACATGTAATTGCTTGTATTCCATGTTCACAAAAATGTACCCAGCCAACATTACGTGCTTGTCTGAATTGATCAAGGCAAGAACTAGCGGCATCAATGGCTTGAGCGCGAAACCGTGCTTCAGCTAAGGTGTTGACGGTAAATACTACCCCGCCAAGTAGAGCAGTTAAGATGAAGGCGAGAAAAAGAACACCGATAAGCACTTCGATGAGTGAAAAGCCACCCTCGTTTTTAACTTGTTTGAGTGTTTGTGTATTTTTCATAGTATATATTTTTGTTTGTTCTAACGAACACAGATTCCATCTGCTCCCATAGTGCAGAAGTCACCTGTAGAGATGGCTCCCCCACCTGTGATGTTAAATACATAGAAATAGTTGTAAAGAGGATAGCCACGTCTGTTGGCATCAGTAACTACAATATCTTGTCCAATATCTCCCCTAGGATTTCTATAGAGTGCTGGGAAGTGGATAAATTGAGGTAGTGCTTGCCCTGGTGAGCGAACGAAGATAGCACCTTGTGGTAGATGAACTACCTGTTCTCTCTCTTGTACCAATTCTCCATCGATGCGACAAGCCACATATGCTCTCATATGGTTATGCTCTAAGATGACAAACCAGTGATCGAGGAAAATTCTCTCCCCTCTTACCTGATACGCTCTGGTAATGCCACCTTGGGCAACACCACATCTGCCAGAACCTCTATGGCCCATCCTAGCTCTGTTTTGAATATCTGAAAGGAAGTTTCTAGCTTCTTCTGCTGCTGTTCTTACTCTATTTCTCTCAATGAAGCTAATGTAGTTGGTAATGATGAGTCCAGTAAGGAGCATGATGATAGTAGCTACCACTAAGGTTTCAATGAGGGTGAAACCTGATTTGCTCTTTACTACTTGGCTGTAAGCTCTATTTTTCATATATTTGTATATTTCTACAACTTACAGCCTTTATCTCCACTCATCTACTTCTTGTCTGAGCCTAATTGATCTTCTCATCCAGTCTGGAACATTAAGGAGGAAGTCTGGTCTGAAGATGAAGCTCTCAGTAGGACTTCTACTATTCCATGATCTGGTGAAAGAACAGTTGTCGCTAAAGTCACGTCCCAAATTGACACCACTCCAGCCTACAAAGGTACCCTCTCCAATAAATTTCTTGTCTGGGAGTCTGGAAGTACCCATGTCACATTCTTGACTGCCAACATTGGTAAGTTGACCTGCGCCAGCACTAAAGCCTCGAATGTCAATCATACCGTCAGCGAAGAATACACCTTGGATAGTGCCACGCTCAGCATTGTTACAATCATTTAAGGCATTACAATTAGCCTCAGTGTCAAAACAGACTGGTCTGGTACTGTCAAAGAGTAGTGTGCTGCCATCGTAAGACCTGATGCGCTTGTTATGTCTACCAACCATTGGATGAACAATGATGTCTCCTTGGACGATAAAGCCTAGCCAGGCACCCTCCATTACTTCAAGGTTGACTACATAGTCATCAGTGTAGCTTGAGAATGGCGCATCAGTACCGATGTAGAGATTACCCTCAACAAAGACACTGTGTCTGTTTGGGGGTTGGATTCTAAGATTAGTACCACTTGGAATGATTAAGTCTCTGCCATCTCGAACAATGCAAGCTACATCATGGCCACTGCATTGTGACAGCTCAAAGATAGTGTCGATAGCTCTTAGATTAGCAGTTGGCATGAGACTTCTAAAGTAGGCAAAGTCTTCTCTTGGGCCATGCAGTGAAGATACTACTCTTGAACCAGCACCATTTGGTGTGCTTCTGGCAGTAATTTGACCATCTCTTCTACCTGGATCAACTTGATCTCTGTTGCCAGCACCAAGGATTGGATAGCCAGCACGGTTACTTCTAGCATCACCTGCCACACAGCTACGATCATCTCTAATCATATATGGAGTGCAGTGTGGGAAAGTACACATAGTATAGTCTTGATAACCTACCCAGTCAGCAATTCTAGTATTACCTGGAATTTGACTGATGATAGCGGTTTCAGCATAAACATTACCTGCTGCTGCTTGCCACCATGGTTCACTACTAGCATCCCAAACAGTCACAAAGAAGTTGGCTGATGGATTGATACAATCTAGGTCAATCATGGCTAATTCACCATAGTTGAGGAATGATTCTCTACCTCTAGTGAATGGGCCAAAAGGTGGATTGACATTTAGACCACCAAGACAGGTATTGTCTGGTTTTGGTACTGGTAAATCAGTAAATTGACAGGTGAAAGGATCACCGTTTAGATCACCAGGACAGCTACATACCCAAACACCCTCATGATCATCAGATACTGGACCTGGGGTTTCTGGGTCATTATCAATTTGCAATGTAATAGTATACCTATCGGTATTCCAGGGGAGATTGATAAAGGAGTATAGACCAACTGCTTGAATTTGATCGGGCATTACATGAACACCTGGAGTTGGGAAGATTGGAGAAAGTGCTCCACCAGTTGGTTCAATACTTACAATGAAATTAGCCCTATCTAGTCCTGGAATTTCTGGTCTAGTAGGAGTACCAAGACTACCTGCTTTACCTTGGGCTACAGTAGCACTACCACCTGGTAGACCACA